>Ga0197143_1001882_pt1 | contig 16636 bp, 8 predicted proteins | sample GBS70_MetaG_FD_148603 | JGI IMG/M metagenome (GOLD analysis project Ga0197143, IMG submission 148603) | Sediment microbial communities from Great Boiling Springs, Gerlach, Nevada, United States - GBS 70_MetaG | ecosystem: Environmental > Aquatic > Thermal springs > Hot (42-90C) > Sediment...
TTGATGTAGAACTTGCTGATTTTGAGAAACATCTTGTGGATGTAGACGGTATTATTGTCCCTGGCGGTTTCGGAGAGAGGGGGATTGAAGGTAAAATTTCTGCAGTGAAGTTTGCAAGAGAAAACAAAATTCCTTTCTTAGGTATCTGTTTAGGTATGCAATGCGCAGTTATAGAATTTGCAAGAAATGTTTGTGGTTTAATAAATGCAAATTCAACTGAGTTTGATCCAAAGACTGAACATCCTGTAATTGATCTTATGGAAGAACAAAAAAAAGTTAAGTTTAAAGGTGGAACAATGAGGTTAGGATCTTATTTGTGCAAAATAAAAAAAGATACTTTGGCGTATAAAATTTATAAAACAACACAAGTTTATGAAAGACATAGACATAGATATGAGTTTAACAACAAGTATAGAAAGTTATTACAAGCTTATGGATTAATAATAAGTGGTGAACACCCGATTTCAAACTCAGTCAGATTGGTTGAGATAATTGAGCTTAAAGACCATCCTTTCTTTATTGCAGTACAGTTTCATCCCGAGTTTAAATCACGTTTTGAAAACCCTCACCCGTTGTTTTACCATTTAGTTGCAACAGCAAAAAATATTTCTTCTAAAAAATAATTTATTCAATATCTTTTACACAACGAAAACCTAAATCTGGAAGTTTTGTTGTTTTAGGTACTACATCACGACGATATGTTAAACAAAAACTTTTCGGTAACCTATAGGGAGACATAATGTTGTGATAAAAAATAAAACTATTTAAAATTTTTTGTCTTAGCCAACAATGAAAAATTTTTCTCACAAGTTGAATAATAAACATAAAATTTGATACCATTTTAACAACAAGTTAGTAACATATATTATGAAAATGAAAACTTACTGGAGAAATTGCAAGATTGCAGTTGAATACATGATAAATATATGAATGCCAACTGAAAAAGAAAAGTTGATGTAATCTTTTATTATCTGTTGTAGAATCTATGTTAAAAGCTAAACTGTACTTGAAGAACTTATCATTTTCAAAATAGGTATATTGGTTACAAAATTTTATCGTCAGATATAACAGACTATCTGCAAGAATGAGGCCTAACAATATATCCTTTACAACCAAAAGAAGTTCTTTATGTAGCTGACTGGTCTAAACGAGATATAGCTGTAGCAAAAAAGTTGGTCAATCCACAGTGTTTGCACATTGGGGTAAACGTCCTGGCATAAAAGATACAGGAACAAATGCTATTCGTTTAATTGAATAAGTTTTTGATGTGATAAGAAAAATTAATGAAGAAGAAAAATAAAAAATTGTTTGTATTAAAACTTCTCTGTTTCTTTTTATGTGCAGTATTATGTTGGCTTGTAGTAAAAAATTTTTTAAAACCAAAATTTTCAATTGTTGAGTATGTTTTAGAAGGTAAAAAATATAAACTTTATTTAGCTGATGAACCGTATAAATGGCAACACGGCCTTATGTTTGTTAAAAAGTTGAAAGATATTGATGGTATGCTATTTGTTTTTCCAGAGAAGAAACATCGTGTGTTTTATAATAAAAACACATATCTTGATTTAGAAGTTTACTGGATAAATGGCAGTAGTGTTGTAGGTAAAAATTTTTTACCGTCAATAAAAAGGTCTAAAAAAATTGTATATCTACCTTCGCCACAAGAAGTTGATAAAGTTGTAGAGATTATAAAATACAAATAATTTTTAAAAGAAGGGAATATGAGGTAAAACATAAAATTTGTTATTTTTCTGACGAAAAAATATTGTTTCATAAAAAATTTTTAAATTTTTGTTGACATTTTTGAAATAATGTATTATAAATAGTAATTAGAAGAGGAAAAAAATTTAGAAATTAGTTCTTTGTTAAAGTTTTGTTTCGGCCCGTATAATCTGCAAAAATATGGTTTGTAGAGTTTCTACGGGACGAACCGTAAACTTGTCTCTGCTACGGGCCAGCAGGACACATATAACCCTATAGGCAGGTTGAAAGCCTATTTTTTTTAATTTGTGTCTGCTGGCCCGTAGAGAAGTTTTTTTGTTCTTGAAGGACCAGGGAACATACAGGTTCTGCGTATCTTACGAAAATGTTTGTTCCCTGGTCTTTTTTTTTATATATATTGGTAATTTTGGCTACGAGAGCAATAAATCTTTTCTTTCTAGTTTATTTTATGAAAATTAAAGTTTTATTAGCTTTTGTTTTATTCTTTGTATCATCTTCCACTTCTTATACTGCTAACTTATTAAACAACGCAGGATTTGACGAACTTCCTGCATTAACAGGATGGACACGTAGTGGAACACTTTCAAGCGGTGTTGTAACTTCACCTGTTACAAATGCTCCGTATGCAGCAAGGATTTCTACATCCGCTTCTACAGGAAATAAAGCTTTATATCAAAATGTGAATGTGTATGAAGGTAAAAGATATGTTTTATCAGGTTATGTATACTTAGTTGTTGCGCAAGGAGGTGAATCTGTCGGGTTAGGACTGAAACCCGGAGGAGGTGGTGTTGCATCAAGCTGGTTTCCAGATGTTTCAAATTCAACATCAGCAACTACTCAAGATAGATGGGTATATTTAACACTAAGTACAAAAGTCCCTTTTGGTGTGTCAACTTATGGTATTAATGTATATCTTCGTACTTCAGGTGCGCTATCAACATGGGCTACTGGATATTTTGACGATATTTCTTTTGTATTCATAAGTTCGCCACCAGGAAAAGTCACAAATTTTGTTGCTGAGACAGGAAGAGTTGGTGGAGAGATAAATTTATCATGGGTCTGTGCAACTGCTACTATTGGATATGAAGATGATTTACCGCCAGGATGTTCTTTTTATATACAATACGCAAGTTGGACAGGGGTGAACTTTTCAACATTGACTCTTCCTAACCCACCACCAGGTGTGTATCATATATGGATACCAACAGGTCCTGTGGTTTATGGAACAAATTGTTACTACACAATAGCTGGTCTTCAAGAAGGTGTAACTTATTATTTTAGAATTTGGGTAATAGATAATTCTGGTAACTGGTCCGAGATTTCTGACAGTGCAACAACACAGGCTCAAATTACACCACAACCACCAAGTAATTTAGATGTTTTTTCAATATCTTCATCAACAATAAGGCTTAAATGGACACCTTCAAATGCTGTATGGTACAGAATTGAACATTCATCAGTATCTAATTCTGAAAGTTGGGTTTTTAGGTCAACTGTAGTAGCAAAAGCAGGTGAGTATATAGATGATAATTTAGTTCCGAGTTGTACTTATTGGTATAGAATGTTTGGTATTAATTCTGCAGGTATTGTGAATTGGTATCAGCCAAGCAATATAGTAAAAACAATAACTTATCCTGCAGCACCAATAAATTTTACTACACAAACAATCTCAGCAACCTCAATTGTTTGGATATGGGAACCTATTGGTTATGCTGATGGGTTTATAATCTATCAAGCAACATCACCAAATACAGAAGTAGTAAAAATTCCGTTTGGTATTAATACTTACGAAGAAACAGGTCTTTCAACAAACACTGCGTATGGTAGGTATATTCGTGCGTTTAACAGTAGTGGTTTCAGTGAATTATCAGCTAAAACTACTGTTTATACATTAGCAGCGACACCTGTAAACCTTTCGTTTATTGCTGTACACTATACAAGTGTAACTTTTAGTTGGTCTGCTAATGGTAATCCTTTAGGAACAAGATATGAAGTGTCACAATCAATTGATAATTTCCAAACTAATTTTTCTACTCCTATTCCTTACACCTATGAAACCGTTGTGACTATAAGTGACCTTGTTCCTTCAACTACTTATTATTTTAGAGTTAGAGCGTTTAATAATGATGATGTGCCTACAAGTTTTTCTATAGTTATAAACACGACAACACTATCTCTACCACCACCAGATATTTGTATCACAGAAGTTTTAGCAAACGATTCTCATTCTACTGAAGGTCCTGGCGAGTTTGTAGAAGTTTACAACCGTGGCTTGGTAGAAGTAGATTTAGCAGGTATGTTTTTATGTGGCGAAGGTGATACTAACGATAATATTGTTGATTACACAGGCCATAATGATTTAGGTCAGCCTGGGACTATACTTTATCCGGGATGGTACGCTCTTATTGTAGACCCTGACTATGACGGATGGTATAATGATTGTATCCAACAGCATGCTGATTTAAATAAACTGATAATGTTAACAATACACCAAGATAGTACTTTAGGTAGTAGTAGATTAGCCAACACTTTTGAGTCAGTATGGATAGTTTCAGGAACTGTTGTTTTAACTTCGTTTACTTGGGTTTCAGATGCAGGTAATGGTAAATCTTGGGAAAAGATAGATTATTTGGGTCCAGCAATTGACAGGTCTGATTCATGCAACTGGGCTGTGTCAACACATCAGTCAGATAATAATTCTTATTGCACACCTGGATTTTTAAACAGTGTATCAGGAAGCGGTCCACCACCGTTACTACCGTCTCAAGAAGATATAAACCCCTCAGATGTTGTTATAAACGAATTTTTATATGATGCTGTTTCCACAGATAATGGTAATGAATGGATTGAGTTATATAACAATCTTTCAACAATGAGTGTAAATCTTGCTGGTTGGAAGATACAAAAATCTACAGGTCCTACATTAGATGTTGCTGTATGGACAGATTTGTTTGTAATAACTTCTGGCAGTATTTCTCCTAATGGATACTTTTTATGTGCACAATCAACCGCTGCAGTAAAATATCAAGCAGATTTTACATATTCTGACTCAGCAACAATGAACAATTCCGCTCCGTCTGCAATACGATTGGTTACACCTTCAGGTAAAGAGATCGACAGGGTAGCGTATGGTGGTGCAAGGTCAGACAATTTAGCAGAAGCTGATAAAGCAACGCTTGGTGCTTCTGTAGGACAAAGTTTGTCAAGATCTCCTGATGGAAAAGATACTAATAATAACTACAACGACTTTATAATGTTATCAAACCCTACACCTACAAATTCATCAGGTCCTGACAAGATACCTCCTGCTTCAATTACTGACCTTGCTGCAGAAACAGGACAAAATCCAGGTGAGATTATTCTTAGTTGGACAGCACCTGGTGATGATGGTTTATTGTATAACAACACTAAAGAAGCATATTATATTGTAAAATATGCTACTTACCCTGTAAAAGAGTCTACAACCATATGGTGGCAACAAGCAGTAGAATATGTTCAACAATGGAATGTTGCATCACAGGGGCTGAAAGAACAAAAAGTTTTACAAGGGTTCATCCCAGGAACAACTTATTATTTTGCTATAAAAACAGTTGATGATAGTAGAAATGTATCAGATATTGATATCAATGCACAAGATCTTTCAACACAAGCAAAAGCTTATGCACAAGTTGGTTCCATTGGTTCTTTAATACGGATAAATGAAGTTGCACCTGACCAAACTTCTACTGCAGGATATGATTGGATTGAATTCTATAACGCGTCGACACAAGCAATAAATGTTTTCGGATGGAAGATATATGAAGTGTATACGAGTTCAACAGAACCAATTGAAATAATAGAAGCAAATTGGTTCTTCCCAGCAAACAGTTATCTTGTGTTAAGATTTGGTCAACAACAAAGAAATATGACAGTGCCACAACAAATATCGCCAAATTGTTACGAACTTTATACAGATAAACCGGGCCTTGCCGCAACTGATAACATTATAGTTTTAGCTGATAAAAATGACAATTGGATAGATGTTGTTTGTTATACAGATAGAAGTGGAAGTATATCAAATGCTACTCGGTTCCGACAAGCATACAACTATGCTGTTTCTATAAATGAATGGTATGGACCCTATTCAGATGAGACAAACGATGATGAAATAGAATACTGTTGTGCATCAACATTGTTTATGTCATCAGACAGGTCTTTAGCACGGGATGAATCTTCAACCGACGGAACAAACCCGTCTGTTAACGAATGGTATTTAACTCTAACACTGACATGTGGTGCACCTAATTCAGGTATAGACAAAATACCACCAGCCGCTGTTACAACACTACAAGCAACTGCTGGCCCTAACCGTGGACAAGTGAAACTTTCCTGGATATCAGTTGGTAATGATGATTATACAGGCACAGCAGCAGGATATATGTTAAGATTTAATACATTTCCTATTACAGAAGAAAACTTCTTTCATTCATCAACAAATGCTGACAGAATCTCAAAAGATAAAAAAACAGATACTATCTATATGAAACCAAAAATAGCTGGAAAAATTGAAACAACTGTCGGTGTATTACCTGTTGGACAAACTTATTATTTTGCATTAAAAGTATTAGATGAACGTGTTAACTTTTCAGCAATATCTAATGTAGTGTCTTTTGTCCCACCGAATGTTGTTGGGTCTAATATAAGAATAAACGAATTCGCAGTATTAGAATCAACACATACAGGTGGTGATTGGGTTGAGTTGTATAACGCGTCAGAAGATCCTGTTAACATTAAAGGGTGGACACTGTGGGGTATAAAAGTAGCAGAAACAACTCCGTCTAAGATAAAAAAGTTTCCTGATATTACCTTAGCTCCAAAAGATTATCTTGTGGTAAACTGTGTCTTGGGGACGGATGAAACAACTTCAAAAGGTGAAAATGGATATTGGGATGTGTACACAAATTATGATATAAAAGGGTTTGACGGTGTTTTATTTTTAACTGATGAAGGTTTTAGTAGTGATTATGATAATATAGTAGATTTTGTAGCATATACATCTGGTGGTGTTTCCTCGTGGAAGGATATATGGAATACAGCATGTGATTGTAATCAATGGTCACCATATATAAATACTGATGCTGAAGGTGTAAACTACGCAGTAGATTGGTCTTCAGGGCAAACAGGTTTCTCTTTAGGTCGGGATAGGTTTTCAACTGATACTGACAATATTCTCCATAATGCAAGAGATGATTGGAAATTATTTCGTGTTCCAACAAAAGGATATCAAAATGATGATATCCCACCTGCTGCTATTACTTATATTGTTGCAACTTATGGTGAAACAGAAGGTTCGATTAAACTTACATGGATAGTACCTGGTGATGATGAGTTCATTGGGGTAAATTATGGCAAGTATGAGATAAAATATGCTACATTTACAGTTGAAACTTCATCAACAGTATGGTGGCAACAGATTTCTAAAAGAAGTGAATACAGTGGGGTTGTTGAAGTTAAAATAGGTGTTGATATTTCAACAACGCAACCATATGAAACTGTAAGTTATACAATTACAGGATTGTTCCCAGGATTAACTTACTACTTTGGAATAAGGACATACGATGATACAGGAAATGTTTCTGAGTTAGATTTGTATTTATCAAACAACGAGCCTGTTTTTGCAGTAGCGTTTGATACAATACCTGCAAAAGTTCAAAATCTTAATTTCTTTGTAAAAAACAAAACTATAGAATTTAGCTGGGATAAAAATAAAGAACTTGATTTTGACCATTATGAGATATACTGTGATTCAGGGGTGGGATTATTCTTTGTTAGTGCTACTACAAATACTTGGTTTGAACACAGAGGATTAAAAAATGGGCTAACCTACTATTATGAACTTTATGCAGTAGATATTAAACAAAACAAAAGTTTACCAACTTTTGGTTACACAATACCAAAAATGTCACCTCCGACAAAACTTTCTGCCGAACATTATGGTTGGTATGTAAATCTTGAATGGCAACATTCAGTAGATTATACTGCTGATAATTTCTTAATGTATAAAATATATCGTAGTAGTTCTCAACACGGTTCTTATGTAAGTATATCAACTACTACTAATAATTTTTATAAAGATAACAATATTCAAAAAGGCAGTTGTTATTACTATTATATTGTATGTGTAGATAATGATTACATTGAAAGCGAACTTTCAAACATTGCAGTAGCTGTACCTGATCTTATTTCGCCAAAATTTGTACATATTTCAAAACTAACTTCTCGTGATTTAGCTAAAGATATTGCAAAAATTGACATTAAAGTTGTAGATGACAGGTTTGAAGAAGGAGATAGACAAGGTAAATTAGTTTCTTTAGAAGGAAAATATAAAGTTATTGGTTCTCAAGAAAAATATAGTGTAAAATTTGATCCAGATTTTATCGCAGGTTTAAAAGAATATACTGGTCAAGCAGAATTTGACTTCACTTTGATAACAATTGGTGATAAAGGTATAGAATATCAATTTATTGCAAAAGATGAAGTTAATATATCATCTTTTCCAATAGATGGAAGTTGGTATAAAGTTGAACTGCCTAAAGACCTACCTCAACAAAAGTTTATAACTGACCAAAACCCAGAGGTTGTTTTTGGTAGCGACGTTGAAGAAGTTATAATTTATGACCAATTTGGTAATAAAGTTTGGGGGAAAACTAAACAGTTTGAAAATCAACTGATAGTATGGAAAGGGAAAGATAAAAATGATAAAAATGTAGAATCAGGTACGTATATATATCAAATTAAAACAAAAGATGGGAAACGTAAGTATGGTGTAGTGATTGTAGTGAAGTGAACAGGTTTTTAGTTCAAAGTTTAAAGTTCAAAGTTAAAATTAAAAGTTTAAAGTTTAAGTAAGAGAAAAGAAGAAAAATGAACAAAATAAATAATAAAGAATTAAATTTTGAGAATTTAGAAGTGTATCAAAATTACTAAAAATTTTCCTAAACAAATACAATTTTCTTTAGCAGACCAATTAAGAAGAGCATCGTTGTCAATTTGTAATAACATTGCAAAAGGATGTGGCAACACACGATAAAAGAAAAGAATTGTTTTACAATTACGTTTTAAACTCTGCAAGAGAATATTTCCCTGGTTTAGAAATTACTCTAAAACAAAATTTGATAACTAATAAAATATATTCAGGTTTAAGGGAGGAATGTTTGATTATTTGTAAAATGTTAAAAAAGTTAATTATCTCATTAGATAAAACTAGAATAAAAAATTTGTGTTTTTTAATCTTCTTTAAACTTTTAACTTTTAACTTTCAACTAACAGAGGCAGCTTTTCAAAATACAGCATGGTCTGTTTCTGCAGAGAGTATGGGTGGTGTTGCTGTTGCTTACAGCAATGAACCGTTTGGCGTTTTTTATAATCCAGTAAATATTGTAAATGTTGAAACTAAAAGTTTACAAATTGCTTATTTAAAACCATATCTTGCTTTAGAAAATATTGATATAAATTTAAACACCATTGCTTTTGTGTTACCTAAAAAATATGTGTCTTTATCAGCAGCAGTTGGGATGTATAATGTGAACAATTTGTATTATGAAACTACAACTATTTTTTCATTTAGTACAATATTGAAAAAATTTTTTGATAACTTACCATATATATCAATTGGGACAAATTTAAAATTTTTAACAAAAAGATATAAATTTGATGAAGGAATTTTAAACTATCAACCAGAACTAAAAAATAAAAATTCAACAACTGTTTTCTCAACAGATATCGGATTAATTACAAAAATGCTAAAAGATAAACTTTCGTTAGGAATAGCAATAAAAGATGTTAACCAACCTAATGTGGCTGTAGTCTCATCTGAAGATATTGTTCCTTTGACAGTAAGTTTTGGTGGAACATATAATATTGGCGATATAAAAACAATACTATATTTTGAAGATTTTACTGTAGGGTGTGAACTAAGATATAGAAACCAAACATGGGGAACTACACAATCAAAACTTTTTTATGGGATAGGATTTCAAACTTATTTTAATTTTCATACAATAGCAATTCGTGCAGGAATAAATAAAGAATCTATAAATTTTGGTTTTGGATATAATGGTATAAAACTTTCGCAAAAAATTCTTATGAATATTCAATACGGATTCGGTTTGTCAACAGTTGTTTTTGACAATTCTGCTGGTACACATAGGATCTCTTTTGAGATACAACTCTAACAGAAGTCGATATTTGAATGTTGGCTTTTGGAGTGTTGTTATTAAACGGCTGCTCAAAAATAAATTGTAAAGGCAGAAAATAAAAAATAATAAAGAAAGGTTGTATTATGTGATGTATACAATCGTATTTATTGTATTTTTAATACCTTCTTTTTTTTCATCTTTACTATTATATTCACAGATAAATGTTTATTTTACTGACCCGTATAACGATGTCCCATCAATAAGTTTTCTTTCAACGGCGAAAAAACCTATTGATTTTGCATTAAAAGATTTTATTGATTCTGTATCACCACAAACAACAATGTATGTTTGCATTTATGAAGTGAATAATACTACAATAACTACTGCGATAGATACCGCAGTGAACCGCAGGGTAAAAATTTATGCTATTTTTGGCAAAGATGTTTCAACATCTGTATTCAAAAGTAGTTTTGAATATAAAAAGATTGGTTTTTCATCACAAATTATGCATAATAAATTTGTTGTAGTAAAAAGTTCAAAGGTATGGACTGGTTCTTATAACTTCACAGTTTCAGCTACATATGACCAAGATAATTTTGCATTAGAAATTTTTTCTAAAGAACTTGCAGAAATTTATGAAAAAGCATTTCTGTATATGTGGGATCATGGTAATGATATAACCATATCCACAAGGATTGCTGAGTTTAATAATAAATCTGTTGATTTTATTGACGGGACAAAAATTACTGTTTATTTTAATCCGTATTCACAAAATCCACAGTTAAAAAATGTTTTAATAGACAACTGGTACGATGTTTTTGAAGAAAAACCAAAAATAAAAAATTTATATTTTACAGTTGCATGGTTTACTTTGGAAGATGTTAGTGATATCATTAAAGTGTTAAGAGATAAAAATGTAGATATTTTTGGTATCATTGATGATGATAGCCAAAATTTTAGTATGTATCAAAAATTAAGAAATTATGGTATATCAATATATTTTGATGCAAGAAGAACTTTTTATGGTGAAGGGCTTATGCATCACAAGTACTGTGTTGTAGATCCGTTTACAAAAAATGCAAAAGTTATCTGTGGTTCTGCAAACTGGTCTGATGCAGCATTAACTTCAGAAAGTAATAAAAATTATGAAAACCTTCTTGTGATAGAATCACAAAAAATTGCAGAAGTGTTTTATAAAGAATTTTTAAGGTTATACAACAAGACTGTTTCACAACAAGTTTCTACTTCTTTATCCGATGAGATGATTGAAAATATAATTTTTTATCCAAATCCTGTAAAAGAAAAACTTAATATAAAGTTTAAACCAAACTTCAGTGTTAAAGAAATAAAACTTTTAATAGTTTCGTTATACGGTGTAAAAATTTATGAAAAAAATTTAGATTTTGTTTCTGGGATAGAAAACAAAATTGAAGTTGAGTTACCAAAAGATATTTCTTATGGATTATACAATATCATTCTTCGTGTTAAAGGTTTTAATGTTCAAAAAGATTATGTTAAGAAGATAGTTGTGAAGTGAGTAGGTATAAAAACAACAGTGGACAGCAGGTTGTGAAAATAAAAAAACAAAAAAATATTTTCGTTATTCTATTTAAGTATTGTAGAAACTTTTTGTTATTTATTACACACTGTTTTCATTTTGTACTTTTTTCCTACCTGCTACTTACTATATACTTTCTTGTTTTCTTTTCACCTGCTTATGGTTTTCTCTTTGAGCCATACTTCCTTGCATATTCAGCAGAAGAGACAGTTTATATGCAAGCATTAAAAGTTTTGTCTGAAGGAAAAGAATCAGCTGGGAACAACCCTGCAGGTTGCGCTCTTGAAAATAAAAAATCTGTTTCTTTTGGATTCACAAGTTTGAATTTAAAAGATAATTTATCAAGTATAAAATTGTTTTTGCCCAAAAAGATTGCTAATTTAGTGATATCTTTGAAACATGCAAACTTTGGTGAGACAGAGTTTGTTTCAGAAAATTTTGATGTAAAAAAAGATAGATTATATTCTTTAATTTTAAATACATCTTTAGGTAAAGAAATGTTTATACCAGGACTGTTTTTAGGGATTGATTTAAATTTTGGTAATATGAAACTTGATGAAACAATACAAACATTTGGTACTTTGTGTGGCACAAGATATATGATAAATTTTGGTTCGATAGAGCTTCATCTTGGATCAATTTTTGGTTCATATTTTGCTAAAAATGAGAATCTATTTTTTTATGCATTTGGTATAAAATATTATCTTCCTGAATACAAAAGTTTTTTATCTTTAGCTTATAACAAAAATGTTTATGAATTTTTAACTATAACATTTGAAATGGACTTGATAAAAAATTTCTTGTTAATTATTGGATATGAAGCTTTTAGCCGACAATTAAATGTCAGCTATTCTTTAGGTGGGGAATTTAAGATAAAAAATTTTGAGTTCATTTTATCAACAAGATATAATATAAATTTATATCCTACACTAAGTTTATCAATAAGTTATTCATTATGAATAAAAAATTCTTTTTTATTTTATTTTTTTTAATTTTCCCATTTATCGTTCACTCTTTACCACCATTAATAATAACAGAAGTTGCACCAGGTGAAGCATCAACAAAAGATTGGATTGAAATTTTTGTTTCTTCTTCAGGTAATTATAACGGATATAAAATCTACAGTGGTTATCCAAAAAGAGTAATAAAAATCTTACCTTCAAGAGAATATAAAAGAGGTGATATCATAGTAATCATGATGAACACTTCTTTAGAAGATGCGCAAACAAAACAAAATTATTGGATATTTTATTCTACTGATACAACAGGGCTTTATGATTCTGAGGGTTTTGTGTATATTACTACTCCTTATGACAACTGGATCGATGCAGTTGGTTGGTCAAACAGGGATGGTTCTATAGCAAAAGATGCAATAGACGCTTATAACGAAATGAAACAAAACAATATGTGGAAAGAAGGTCCTCAAGTCGCTGACGGGAATAACGATGTTGAAGTACAGAACTCTTTGGTTGACTGGTCATTAGGTGCAAAAACAGATGCTGCGTCTATACAAAGACGGAAAGATTTTTTTGGCTTACCAATGGATGCTGACTCAATCTATGATTGGTATTATTCAAAAATAGCAACTTTTGGATACGGATATAAAGAAGTTGTTTCAGAAACACAAAAAATAGTTGAAGTTGATAAAAACACAAATCCGTTTTGTCCTGAGGATATAAACAATAGTTTTGTGAAAATAAATTTTAATATAGAAGATTTTGATGCAAAAAAAACTATAGTTATTTACGATATCACAGGCAAAGAAATTATAAAACTATTAGATAAAGATAGATTACCCAATGGCGACCTTTCAACATATTCTTCAGTGAGGGCAGGAAGTATAACTTGGGATGGTAGAGATTCATCCTCTAAACGTGTTCCAACTGGTGTATATATTGTATATTTTGAAGCGTATAATCCTACAAATGGTAAAAGATACATTAGTAAAGATGTTGTTATTGTAGGGAGGAAGTGGTGATAGTGATGTTAAAAGTGAAAAAGTTGAAAGTTTTAACAATAGAAAATGTAAGACAAGGATTTATCCTTGCAATAATTTAAGTTTTTGTGTCGTAATTAGTATGGATTGAATCGTCAGTTACAAAAAACTTTGCTCTGGTCCTTTATGCAAACTTAAAAGTTTGTCCTACATTTTTAGAAGAAAAAATGAACTTTAAACTAATTTATATCTACATATTTATACATTTACTTATTCACACATTTACTACTTATCTTTATCCTTTATTTGAAGAAAAAGATCTTTTTGCAAACACTGCAGCGTTATGTAATGCGTATACAGCTGCTGATGACAATGTTGTTTGTGTATATTATAACCCAGCAGGTATTTTCAATATACCAAAAGGTGGTTTCTATTTTTCAAATACAAAATTTTATAGTATTGACGAACTTGCATCAAATACAATATCTGTTTCTTTAGATGTTAAACATTTTGGCAAAGTTGGTTTTTTGTATAATATTTTTGGTTTTGATTTGTATAAAGAAAACTTATTAAAATTTGTTTATGCGAACAGTATTTTAAGAAAGATTTCGTTTGGTATAGGAATTAATTCTTTATCTGTGAATATAAAAAACTATGGTTCTAAAAGTTTCCTAAGTATTGATTTAGGTGTTTTAGCAGAAGTTACAAGAAGTTTTCTTTTAGGATTTTATATAAAAAATTTTGATATACCAAAAGTTGCTGAAGATGAAATTGTTACACATACACTTGTTACAGGAGCGAAAATTGCTCCTTTAAAAGATGTGTCAACATATATTGATGTTGTAAAAAAAACAGAACAAGATGTTTTTGCAAGAATTGGCGAAGAAATAAAACTTAATATAATAGATAGTTTGATAACAATATTTCGTTGTGGTGTTGAAATAGCAACAAAGGTCAAACCTGCAAAATATGCGGTTGGTTTCGGGTTAGGATATAAAATAGGTTCTTCAAAAATTATAATTGATTATTCTTATTTGTTACACACAATTTTAGGTAGCCAATATCTTGTTTCTTTAAGCATAAGTTTTGGTAAAAAAGAAAAAGAGTTTTTTGAAGAAATAAAACCTACAGGACAAAAAAGAAAAGCAGCGGTCAAAAAAATAGAACTTCAACCAAAATCTATAAATATTAATACTGCAACTATAGAAGAACTTGCAGAACTGCCTGGTATTGGTCCATCAACTGCACAAAAAATTGTTGAATATAGACAAAAGATAGGAAAATTTACTTCTGTTGAACAGCTGCTTGAGGTACCTCGTATCGGTACTCTTACGCTACAAAGAATAAAACCATATATAACTGTTGAAGTAGAAGAAAAACAAATACAAGAAGTAAAACCAGAAGTTGAAAAGAAACAAAAAGAAGAACAGTTGTTTATTCCACCACTTGATCTACCATCACAAGAAAAAATAGAAGTAAAAGAAGAAAAACAAAAGTTTAATTTGAATACTATAGCAGAGGAAGAGTTAATTAATTTAGGTTTCTCTTCAACTGCTGCAAAAAATGTTATAAGATATAGAATAAAAGTTGGTAAATTTAAATCAGTTGATGAACTATATAAAATACCATTTGTTGAGAAATCGTTGGTTGATAAACTTAAAGAAAAGTTTTATGTTGAATAAATAATGGTTGTAATATTATTCTTAATTTCAATTTTTTGTTTTCAAAACTTATTCTGTGTAGAATTCAAACTTAATTCTTCAACACATACAACAGAAAAATTTTTGTCTGAAGAAGAACAAACATTAGAAGAATTATATGAAGAAATTGATAAAATAGAAGAAGAAACAGTTAGTGTTTATTTTCAAGAAGAGATACATTTATATCAAGAAGATGAAGGTTTTTTAGAATCATTACAGCAAAACCCGTTGGATTTGAACACTGCAACTTATCTTCAACTTAAATCTCTTCCTGGTATAACTGATGAGTTAGCACGGAAAATTGTCCGTTATAGAAGGTTAAATCCGTTTAAATCAAAATCTGAACTTAAAAAAATTGTTGATGCAGAGGTTTATAATAAAATATCACCTTTTGTTACTGTAGATAAAGTAAAAAAAGCAGCACAACTTAACGGACAAGTAAGAATAAGATTTTATCCTGAAGAAAAGACAGAAATTAAAACATATTATCAACCTAAAGAAAAGTTTGAACAACCATATTATTTTTACAATAGGACACAACTTTCTTATGGTGATAAACTTTCGTTAGGATATGTTTTTTTACATAAACCTAATGAAAACGTCCCTTCTTTAGAAAGTTTCAGTTATCTACTTCGTAAATGGTGGGTAAGGTTAAACTCAATAGGTCTGTTCGATAAAATAATTTTTGGTAATTACAAAGCAGGGTTTGGTTATGGTATGGTGTTTCACGAGAACGCTGCTGTATCAAATTTAGTAGGTTCTGTTAAACCGAAGATGCGTGGGTTAAGAGAAGATAAAAGTACTGCGGATAATGCATATCTTTATGGTTTGGGTTTTGAAAGTAATATAGGTAATCTTGAATATTCCATTTTTTATTCGCAGAAAGATTTGATCACAAAAACAACTGTGTTTACAGAAGTTGTTCAAACAGATGAAGAAGAGCAAACAATTGTTTCTTCCTATACAATTGACGATTTAATTGACATTCGTAACGACTATGTTGAATATGATAAATATTTGTTAGATTATGATGTAAACATAGAAACATCAACAATTAACAAACTGCCAAAAAGAAAAGTTCAAGAACAACTTGTAGGAATAAATTTTTTGTTCCCAATAGATGTATTTAAAATAGGTTTTTGTGGGTATTATGCAAGATATGACAACCCTTTTGATCCTGATAAAACAAAAGTTTCTGGCTATGATCTTGTAGACAAGTATTCAGAACGATGGAGGTATGTTTATCGCGGGGATAACTTAGTAGTAGGAAGTTTATATTTTGAGTTTCCTTTAGATAAACTTATATTTTTTAGTGAATTAGCACAAAGTAAAGCATATTTTTCACAACAGTCAACTTCTACATTTTCTTCACAACTTGGTAGTGGAGTAAACCTGGGTATTCTTTTATTTTTAAGTCGAACAAAGTTTTATTTGTTATACACATATCTTGAACCAACTTTTTATTCACCATTAGGTTCACCAATACAGATTTATAAATATCCAAATAATCAACATGGAATAAAAATTGGTAATAGTTATAAAT
>Ga0197143_1001883_pt1 | contig 16634 bp, 14 predicted proteins | sample GBS70_MetaG_FD_148603 | JGI IMG/M metagenome (GOLD analysis project Ga0197143, IMG submission 148603) | Sediment microbial communities from Great Boiling Springs, Gerlach, Nevada, United States - GBS 70_MetaG | ecosystem: Environmental > Aquatic > Thermal springs > Hot (42-90C) > Sediment...
CCTCTATGGAGACGGGGACCCGGGGGAAGACCTCCTTCCACCGCCCCTTCAGCTCTCGCCAGCGGGAAGGGTGCCTTTTCCGGATCTCCTCTCCCAGCCCCAGGAAGTCCACTCCCATCTCCCGGCTGCGGTTTAGAGCTAGAAGGGCCAGGGAATGGGCTTTTTGGGCCGCCGCCCGCTCGAGCTTCCCTTTGTAGTCCGGCGGGGCGATGGGGGAGGGGAGCTGGCAGCCGGCGTCTATGGCGATGCCTTGGAGTTCCACCCGCACCCGGAAGGAGGGGAGACCTCCTTCAAACCTCGCCTTCCGCTCCAGCTTCCTTCTCCCCACCAGGAAATTGACCGGCTCCTGCTCCTCCCCCACGGGGCAGGGGAAGCTGAAAAGGAGCCTTCCCTTCCGGTGGGTGAGGAGGGCCACCCCCTGGGACTCCCGGGCGCTGAGCCAGCCCCGGAGCCGGTAACCCTCGAAAACCGCTGCTCCCTCGGCCCGGGGAAGCCCTCGGCCCCGAGTCAGCCGGGGGAGAAGGAAGACCCCCGCCGACTCCCCCCGGGCCACGGCCATGGCCAGCCGGGGATCGTTGGGGACCAGGTTGGCGGAGGCGGCGGTCTTCAGGAGGAACATGTAATAGTCGGAGATCAGCTCCTGGGTAGGGGCCTCGTAGCGCAGAAACCCTTCCGCCCTCCCTTCGGCCGCGGCCACCAGGATCCCGGTGGAGATCTCCGGGTGGCAGGCCCCGCAGCGGAGGTACTCCTTGATCCCCTCCCGGGCCGCTTCCTCCCCCACGATCATCACCCCCAGGTGGCCGAAGTCGAGGGGTTTATTCCACCGGGTGCGGGCGGTGGAGAGGGCGTCCGGCACCCCGGGGGCGTCGGAGACCAGAACGAAGCTGCGGGGAGCCACCCCCTGCCCTCCGCCTCCCCGCATCCCTCCCCCCGCGGCCCCGGCCGGGGGAGGGAGGCCTATGTCCACCGCCACCCGGTGGCCCCGGGGACCGTGGTCTATGGCTATGCCCATCACCTGGCTGCGCTCCTCTATGTCCCGGTAGTCCCAGCATCCCCCGGCGAGGAGGAGGGCGGCGAGCAGGGAGAGGAGATGAAAAAAAGAGGCAAGAGAGGTGAAGGGGAAGGGGAGGGAGAGGCGCTCTTTGGAACCAAGGTTCACGTTGATCAGCCCTTTGACCTAGCCTTTCTTTGGGCTGGGCTTTTTCCGGACCGCCGGGGATCTCCGGGTCCGCGAATGAGGGAGGCGATGAGCAGGGGGAAGAGGAACCCCAGGGAGAAGAAGCCGGCGGGGAGGAGGATGAAATAGTGGTACATCTCGGTCACCGCGTGGTAGGAGGAGGGAAGAAGGGAGGAGAGGGTGAGGAGGGAGGCTGCCCCTACGGTGAGGCGCCGGTCCTGGAGTCCGAAGACCTGTCTCCACCCTTCCCCCGCCCAGTGCAGAAACCAGCCCAAAGCCATGCAGGGTATGAATATCCAGGCCATGAGGAAGACGAAGTCCAGCTTCTCGATGAGGAAGCCCGGGGGAAGGGCCATCTGGACGGCCACCAGCTCCGGCCAGTTGTAGAGAAGCACCCCCCTGGCCGTCAGGTGAGCGAGGGACGAGAGCTGGGAAAGCAGGAAGGGGGTGGCGGCCAGAAACATCCCTACGCCGGTGAGGGGTAAAAATCCCCGGGTGTGGAGGAGATAGGGGAGGAGCATGATGGGTATCCCGGTGCGGGCGTGCTCCGAGGCCAGAAAATAGGCGGCGAAGAGTACTTTTCCCATCTGGGCTTCCCCCCAGAGGGGAAGGAGGTTGGAGAGATCGGCCTGGAGGAGGCTAAGGAGGTAGAAGAAGGCGATGATAGGGAGGAGGAGGGGGATGTAAAAGGCGCTTATGCGGGCGATGGGCTCTATCCCCCCGATGGCCAGATAGGCGGCGATGGCGAGGAGAGGCAGGGCAGTGGCCGCCTGGGGGGTCCAGCGGAGGAGGTTCTGGTGGACGAGCTCGGTGGTGGAGCGGAGGGTGAAGAAGGCGAAGCCGTTGAAGAAGAGGGCGTAGCTAAAGAGAAAGGCCGGGCCCAGGTATTTTCCCCAGAGGCCCCGGAAGAGATCCAGAGGCGGGGCGGGGAAGTGGCGGGCGGCCACCCAAGCCGAAAGCAGCATAAAGGCCCCCGCTCCGGCGAAGCCCAGAAGCGAGGCCGGAAGCACCGCATCTCCGGCCATCTCCGCCACCTTGCGGGGCTCGGCCAGGAGGAAAACGCTGGAGGTGAGGGAGGGGAGAAAGAGGGCGGCGGAGGGGGGGAGCTTATTTTGAATCAGCACGGCCACTTCGATCCTCCCGGAGAGGGGCGGGGGGACGGGGCTTTTGCATGACCTGATCCTGGGGCTGAAGGAAGGTGGGTCTCTTCCGGAAGAGGGTCAGGGGCAGCTTCAGGAGGCTGTCCTTCCAGTCGGAGAAGGGAAGCAGGGTGTAGGGGGTGAGGTAGGGTACTCCGAAGCTGGAGAGGGAGGAAAGATGCACCCCCAGGAGGAAGAGGCCCAAAAGGAAGCCGTAGAGTCCGAGCACGGTGGTGAAGAGGAGGAGGGCAAAGCCCAGGAGGCGCACCGTGGTGGCCAGGGGGAAGGTAGGGAGGGAGAAGGAGGCAAGGGCGGTGATGGCGATGACGATGACCATGAGCTCGGAGAAAATCCCCGCCCGTACCCCTATCTCCCCCAGAACCAGCCCTCCCACCACGCCGAAGATCTGGCCGATGGGGGAGGGGGTACGGAACCCCGCTTCCTTGATGATTTCCAGGGAAATCTGGATGAGGAACACCTCGATGGCTACCGGGAACACCACTCCCTCCCGGGCGGTGGCCGCCTTGAGGGCCAGGCGGCGGGGGAGGAGCCCGGGGTTGTAGGCGGTAAGGGCCAGGTAGAGGGAAGGGGTGGCGATGGCCAGAAAGGCGGCGATGAAGCGGATCCAGCGGATGAGGTTCACCGGCAGCCAGCGCTCGTAGCTGTCCTCCGGGGAGTGGAACATGCCGTCGAAAGTGACCGGGGCGATGAGCACATAAGAGGTATTGTCGGGGACGATGGCCACCCGCCCCTCCAGGATGCCCGCGGCTACCGCGTCCGGCCGCTCCGACCCGTTTACCGTAGGGAAGGGGGACCACCAGTGGTCCTCGATGAGCTGCTCGAGATAGCCGGAGTCTAAAATAGCGTCCACCCGCACCCGGCGGATCCTTTTCTCGATCTCCTGCACCACTTGAGGTGGGGCCACGTTCTCCAGGTACACGAGGCACACGGTGGTCTTGCTTCTCTCCCCCACCTGAAGCGTCCGCACCCGGAGAGCCGGGTCCCGGATCCGCCGCCGGATGAGGGCCAGATTCCAGGAAAGGGTCTCGGTGAAGGCGTCCCGGGGGCCGCGGATGGAGAACTCGATGGCCGGCTTCTCCACCTTGCGCTGGGCAGGGCCGAAGTGCTCGGCCAGGAGCGCCCCCGGGGCGTCCTCGAGGAAGAGGGCGGTTTTACCCTCCAGCACCCCGGTGAGGAGATCCGGCGGGAAGGCCACCTCCTCTAGGTCGGCGGCGGTGAGCACCTTCTCTCGGAGAAGCTTCAGGTCCGCCTTTTTCTTCGGGGCCCAGAGGAGGAGGGGCTTTATCAGCCTCTCCTCCACCTCATCCGCGTTCACCATACCGTCCAGGTAGACCACGTGGGCCGTTTGCCCGGAGGGGAGGCGGAGGCTCCGGAAGACGGCGTCGGTGTCGCCCTGGAGCCTCTTCAGCTCCTGGAGATAGCGGCGGCCAGGGGGCGAGCCCTGGAGGGTGATTTTCACCCGCTCCACCCGCTGGCGGATCTCGGCCCCGAGCTCCCTTATCCTTTGATCCATCCCGGAGAAAGCATTCCTTGGGCTCCGGGGGATTATTTCCCCGGGCTTCTCGGGAGATCCGGCGATTAGGCCGCTCCTCCGGGCGATCCCCCGGAGCGCGTAAAGTTTCGATAAATGCCAGTGGGGGATGGAGGTTCTTTTGACCCGGCCTAGACCCCCTTGCTATACTGGCAAGAGCGAATGGGCCGATGCCGGGATGTGGCTGTTGAATATTTATGCACCAGAGCGCATAATCCTCCCGGGAGGCGGTGAAGTGTTCGAGGACGGTTTTTACGAAATCAGATTCGAGTCCATAGGGGGCTTGGGGGCCCACCTGGCCGGTCAGATGCTGGCCGAGGCCGGGGTACTGGGGGCAGGCTTAAACGGGGCTCACTTCTCCTCCTACGGTTCGGAGAAAAAGGGAACTCCCGTCCGCTCCTATGTGCGCTTCTGTTCCCGGGAGAGGGAAGTCCGCACCACCAGCCCGGTGACCCGGCCTCATCTCGTAGCCGTATTCCACTCCCGGCTCTTCCGCACGGAGAACGTGATGGCCGGCTTGCGTCCCGGGGGGGTGCTGCTCATCAACAGTCCTGATTCCCCCGGTTCCTGGAAGGAGCGGTTGGGGGTAAGGGGGGCGGCGGTGGGGACGGTGGACGCTCTCGGGATCGCGGTGGAGGAGAAGACCCGGGTGAATACGGCCATGCTGGGGGCGGTGACCCGGGCTTTAGGGTTCGTCCCCCCCGAGGCAGTGAAGGAGGCCATCGCCCGCACTTTCCGGCGCAAGTACCCTCATCTCGTGGAGGCCAACCTCCGCACCTTCGACCGGGGTTTCGGGGAGGTGGAGATTCTCCCTCCCTCCCCGGGGGAGGAAGTCGTTCTTCCCCCTCCAGCCAGGTTGGAACCGCTTCTGGGGTATCTCACCGCTCCTTTGGGTGGGGCTCTCCTCTGCCCGGGAAACACGGTGCTTCACGATCTCTCCGCCTCCCGCCAGGGGTTTCTCCCCTCCTTCGACCGGGAGAGGTGCGTGGACTGCGGGCTCTGCGATGCCGTCTGTCCGGACATGTGCTTTGTCTGGGAGGCGGCCGCCGGCCCGCGGGGGAGGGGGCAGCGCCTTTTGGGGGTGGACTACCAGTACTGCAAGGGATGCCTAAAATGCGTGGAGGTTTGCCCTACCGGGGCTCTGGAGGCCATCCGGGAGACGGAGGGATACGCCGAGGCCCACCGCCTGCCCCGCTTCGAGCTGGTCGTCCCCATGGCTTTAGCCTCCGGGGCGGAGGAGGGGATATAGGGTGGGCCGGGGTGCTTCCTCCGTACGGGCGGAGGAGGCCTCGCTCCTTCAGGTGGAGGGCTTTTACTCCGGCAATGAAATGGCGGCTCTGGCCGCCTCCCAGATCAACTTCCACCTGATGGGGTACTATCCCATCACCCCCTCCACGGAGATCGCCGAGACCCTGGACGAGATGCGGGCTGAGGGGCGGCACGACATTGTCATGATCCCCGCCGACGGGGAGCACGGGGCGGCGGGGATCTGTTACGGGGCGGCGGTGGGTGGGGGCAGGGTGCTGAACGCCACCAGCGCCCAGGGACTGCTCTACTCCCTGGAGCAGCTCCCGGTCCAGTCCGGCACCCGCTTCCCCATGGTGCTCAACCTGGTCACCCGCTCGGTCAGCGGGCCTCTGGACATAAAGGGCGACCACTCCGACCTCTACTTCACCCTGAACACGGGTTGGATCGTGCTCCTGGCCCGGGATCCCCAGGCGGTCTACGACATGAACATCATCGCCGTCCGGGTAGGGGAGCACCCGGAGGTGCGGCTCCCGGTAATCGTGGCCTCAGACGGCTTTTTCACCAGCCACCAGAAAAGGCGGGTCAGGTACTTCGCCTCCGCGGAAACGGTGCGTTCTTTTTTGGGAGAACCGCGCTTTCCCTTTCACGCCCTCGATCCCCAGAACCCGGTAACCATCGGCCCTTACATGAACGAACCCGACCTCATCAACAACAAGTACCAGCTCCACCTGGCCATGGAGGCCGCCTACCGGGTACTGCCCGGGATCTTCGAGGAGTACGGCCGCCTCTCCGGCCGCTTTTACCCCCTCGTGGACGCCTACCGCATGGAGGATGCCGAGGCCTGCCTCTTCCTCCTCAACTCGGCGGCGGAAACGGCCAAGGACGTGGCTGACCGGCTGAGGGAGGAGGGTTACCGGGTGGGGGTGGTGAGCCCCAACGTGCTCCGCCCCTTCCCGGCAGAGGAGATCCGCCGGGCGCTCCGGGGAGTGCGAGCCTGCCTGATCGGGGAGCGGGCCGACTCCTACGGGGCCCGGGGGGGGAACCTCACCCACGAAGTGAAGGCAGCGCTCAAAGATGATCCGGAAAACGGCACCCTGTGCCTCACCCGCATCTACGGCCTGGGGGGGCGGGACTTCCGGGACTCGGACGCCGAGGAACTCTTCCATCTGGCGCTGGAGGCGGCCCGGGAGGGCCGGGTGCAGGTGGCCTTCGACTACCACGGGGTGAATCCGGGGAGGCCGGAGAAGGCTCCCGCTCCTCTCTTCCCTCCCCTCGGCCGGGAGGAGCTCCAGGGGGTGTGCCAGGTGCGGGAAAATCCCCAGACGGGGGAGCTGGAGGTGAAGGTCCCTCCCCTATGGGCGGTTACCGCCAAGCCCAAGCTGGTGGCCCCGGGACACGGGGCCTGCCCGGGCTGCGGCATCTTCCCCGCCCTTAACCTCTTCTTCGCCGCCCTGGACGGCTACGTGGTGGTGCTCTACCAGACCGGGTGCGCCATGGTGGTCACCACGGCCTATCCCTATACCGCCCACCGGGTCACTTACATCCATAACCTTTTCCAGAACGGGGCCTCCGCCCTGGCCGGACTGGTGGAGATGTTCACGGAGCGGAAGAGGCGGGGGGAGCTGCCCCCGGATCTGGACATCACCTTCGTCATGGTCACCGGGGACGGGGGGATGGATATCGGGCTCGGACAGGCCCTGGGTACCGCGGTGCGCAACCACCGTCTGATCATGCTGGAGTATGACAACCAGGGTTACATGAACACCGGGAGCCAGCTCTCCTACAGCACCCCCTACGGGCATATGACCTCCACCAGCCACGTGGGCTCCCGCTCCCCGGGGAAGATCTTCCACCACCGGGACACCCCCCAGATCATGGCCGCCTGCCACCTGCCTTATGTGTTTACGGGCTGCGAGGCCTACCCCGCCGATCTCCTCCGCAAGGCGGCCAAGGCCCAGTGGTACTCCCGCCAGGGGACGGTCTACGGCAAGCTCCTCATCGCCTGTCCCTTGAACTGGCGGTCGGAGGAGCGGCTGGGGACGGAGGTGGTGAGGAAGGCGGTGGAGAGTTGCTTCTTTCCCCTTTACGAGGTGGAGAAGGGCAAGACCCGCATTACCTACGACCCCGAGGAGGCAGGCAAAAGGGTGCCGGTGGCCGAGTGGCTGAAGCTGATGGGCAAGACCCGTCACCTCCTCCGGCCCGAGTACCGGGAGGCGCTTTTCGAGTTTGAGGCCGAGGTGGAGAGGCGCTGGCGGAGGCTCAAGGCCCGGCACCAGCATCCGGAGCTCTAGGAATCAGGTGTAGACCGAAGCGATTTTTCGTTGTGTGAAGTGCACCGCAGTCAGATCCCTGACGGTGCTGACAAAAGCCGGGTAGGGGCAACGAGAACCGGGATTCGGAGCTCTTCCGAATTCTGGAGAAGAGATAGGAGGGAAGGGGAGCGAGAGGCTAAGTCTAAATAATGCGAAAATTCGGGGAAAGAACCGGTGAAGGAGCGATAGAGTTTGCAAGTAACGAGGACAGAAGCGGCGCTGGGACACCGAGAGAGGAAATAATCTTTCGATTGCTTCTCAAAACCCATCCTCAGGCCCGGTGCGCCCTGAATTTTAAAAACCCCTTCCAGTTGCTTGTGGCGGCCATGCTCTCTGCCCACTCCACCGATGCCGCCGTCAACCGGGTGACGCCGGAACTGTTCCGCCGTTACCCCCGGCCGGAGGATCTGGCCCGGGCCGAGCCTCAGGAGATCGAGCCTCTGATCCGGGAGGTGGGTCTCTACCGGGCCAAGGCCCGCCACCTCGTGGGGATGGCCCGGGCCCTGGTGGAGCGTCACGAGGGGGAGGTGCCCTCAGAGGTCGAGGCGCTTTTGCGCCTCCCCGGGGTGGGGCGGAAGACGGCCCACGTGGTCCTATCTAACGCCTTCGGTCTCCCCGCCCTGGCCGTGGACACCCACGTCTTCCGGGTGGCAAGGAGACTGGGCCTGGCTCAGGCATCCACCCCCCGGAAGGTGGAGGAGGAGCTGACCCGGCTCTTCCCTCCCGAGAGGTGGGGGCTTCTGCACCACCTCCTCATCTGGCACGGCCGCCTTCTATGCCGGGCCCGGAATCCCCGTTGCTTGGACTGTCCTCTTTCTCCTCTTTGCCCTTCGTCGCTTCGGGCTGTCCCCATTCAGGCGTAGAGGTTGGACCGGGCCCCAGGGCCGTCCCCACAGTTCCGCCAGCGGCCCGCCGGCTGGCTGGGGACCTGGTGCGGAAGAACGGGAGTTCGGGCGGAGGCCGGGCTACTTAAAGATGATGAGCCCGGGGAGGGGTTCCCCGGGCTCAAGGGATGGGGGTGCGGAAACGGGTAAGGGGGTGGCTAGGTCAGTCGTCCTCTTCGAAGGCCCCCGGGCCCTCGAAGAGTCCAAAACGGGCTTCCCGGAGCTTTTTCTCCTTCTTTTTTTGCTTCTCGTACTTCTTTTTTTGCTTCTCATACCGCTCATGGTCTTCATGGCCGTCTTCGTGTTCGTCCTCTTCCTCGTAGCCTTCTTCGTATCCGTAGTCCTCGCCCCGGGAGCGGAAGAAATAGCCTTCCTCTCCGCGGCCTCCACTCATGAGGGAGCGGAGCTCCGGGGACTCGGCTACCTGATCCGCTGCTCTCTCCGTAACCACCTGCACTTCAGGGGTGAAGGAGACCTGATCCTCCGCCGGAGGAGCTGGATCCTGGGCGGCCGCTTGCTTGGGGGTCGTCACCTCAGCTTCGGCGCTTTGGCCGAAGGTCTCGGTGGATAGGGCCCAGTCCACCGGCGTCTGCTGCGTCTGCTCCAGGTCCCTGTTTTGCGCCCGAAGGAGGTTTTCGGCCACCGAGGTGCCCGCAGCGTAAGCCGCGCCCACCATAGTCACCAGCGATATCACCGCTACGATCGTCTTCGTCTGCATCATCATCAACCTCCTTCCGACCTCCAGTGTCGGGGGCGAAGATTAAAAGGCTCTTAAAAAGGTTTGGATTTTAATGTCTTCCCTATCCCCCGGTGGACAAGGGGATAGTGGCTGCCCGGCGCCTGGACGATAGCCGGGGTAGTGCTGGAAGAACATCGGTCGGTGAAGTGGGGGGTGGATCCGGCCGGAGGTGGCCTACCTCATGGTGGATCTTCTGGACTCCGCGGTGGAACCCGGACTACGGGCGGGTGGAACGAGAGCGTGGGCCTCGGGACCCGGGCCCGAGGCGAAGGCGGCAGAAGGAGGTTTTACGGCAGGCTACGAGGGGCCTTCCACGGGGAGAGATACGGTTACCGTAGTGCCTTTCCCCGGTTCGCTATCCAGTTTGATCTGCCCCCGGTGGGCCTGGACTATCCAGCGAGCGATGGCCAGCCCCAGCCCCGCTCCTTCCCGGCGCGAGCGGGCCCTGTCTATCCGATAAAACCTCTCGAAGACCTTCTCCTGGTGCTCCGGGGGGATGCCCGGACCGGTGTCCCGGACCGTTACCTCCATCCGGTGGCCTTTCCTTTCCCCCCTCACCGCCACCTGTCCCCCAGGAGGGGTATATTTGATGGCGTTGTCGAGGAGAATGAGCAGGAGCTGCCCGAGCCTGCGGGGATCTCCCTTGAGGGGCAAGGACGGGGGGATATGGGTTTCCACCGCTATCCCCTTCTCCCGGGCTAGAGGGCTTATGCGTTCCACCGCCTCCCGGGCCAGTTGGGCCAGGTCGGTGGAGGAGACATCCAGCTCCAGTTCCCCGGAGTCGGCCCGGGCCAGGGTGAGGAGATCCTCTACCAGGGCCGTCATCCGTCGGGACTCGGAGACGATGTTCTCCACGAGTTCCCGGGCCTCCTTCTCGGATCCCACCTCATCTTTGAGCAGTTCAGCCGAGGTGCGGATGATGGAGAGAGGGGTGCGGAGCTCGTGAGAGGCGTCGGCCGCAAACTCCCTCTGCCTCTTCAGGGCAGCCATTATGGGCTGCATGGCCCTCCCGGCCATGAAGGATCCCCCCAGCGCCGCCAGGATCAGGGCTCCCGCCCCAATGGCCAGAAGTGTGAGGAGTAGCCTCCTGAGGGTGAGGAGGGGCTCGGTGATGTCCCGAGCGATCTGGATGATTCCTTCCAGTTGAGGTTTGCCCGCTTCTCCCTGGCTGGTTCCTGACTGGAACAAAGCGGTATAGAATCGAAAGACCCGACCTTCGGGAGTGAGGAGAGTGAGGTAGCGGGGCCGGCCGTCCTCCACCACCTGGGCCAGGAGATCCCGGTGGGGAAAGAACAAGGCCCAGGCGGGGGATCTGCGCAGGGGAGATCTGCCCCGAGCCTCGAGGTAGACCCACAGGGTGTCGGTTCCTAAAGCCTCCTCCACCTCCTCCGGATGCTGCTCGGTGATCTCGTACTCCGCCGGGGTGCCCAGGAGCTCCACCACCGTCTCCGCCGCGCTCCGGAGCTGATGGTCCACCGTCCGGTATATTTCCTGAACCATGGCCAGGTAGAGGGCTGTCCCCAGTACGGCCAGGGTGGCTCCGAGGAAGAGGGCGTACCAGAGGGCCAGGCGCAGGCGGATCCGCCGGAACAACTACTCCTCCATCTTGTAGCCCACTCCCCGGACACTCTTGATGAGGGGCCTCTCCCCATGTCTCTCGATCTTCCGGCGCAGAAAGTGAACGTAGGTGTCCACGCTCGAGGGCAGCACCTCGGACTCCAACCCCCAAACCCTCTCCAGAATTTGGTCCCGGGTGAGGACCTGGTTTTTGTGGCGCATGAAGAACTCCAGAAGGGCGAACTCCCGGCTGGAGAGATCCACGATCTCGCTTCCCTTCCTGACCGTCCGGGAGCGCCGGTCCAGCTCCAGATCCCGCACCCGCAAAGTATCCGGGGTGGTCACGGCGGGGACTCGCCGGGAGAGGGCCCGCACCCGGGCCAGAAGTTCTTCCAGCGCGAAGGGCTTGGTCAGGTAGTCGTCCGCCCCCGCGTCCAGTCCCCTCACCCGGTCCGACACCGCGTCCCGGGCAGTGAGGAGGAGGACGGGGGTAGCCTGGCCTTCGGCCCGCATCTGCCGTAGCACGGAGAGGCCGTCTTTTCCCGGAAGCAGGATGTCCAGGATGACCAGATCGAAGGAGCCGCTTAAAGCCAGATCGAGTCCTGTTTCCCCGTCCGTAGCCACCTCCACCACGTGGCCCTCGCGGGAAAGGGCTTTCTGCACTAAGGAGGCCAGCTTCTCTTCGTCCTCTACGAGGAGGATATGCACTTCTCGAGCTCCGGCTCCCGGATGATCATCTCCCCTCCCGGGGCCACCGCTATCAGGCCCTGGCGGCGCATGTCGCTCAGGATGCGGGTCACGCTCTCCCGGGCCGCCCCGGCCAGGCGGGCCAGCTCCTCGTGGGTGAGGTGGAAGTCGAGCCTGGTCTCCCTCTCGTTCCCTCCCCGGCGGGAGCGGGCTTCCCGGGCCAGGCGGAGAAGGATGTGCATTACCCGTAGCCGGAGGTCTTTCTGGATGAGCTCCTTCACCCGGGATTGCAGGATCTCCACCCGCCGGCCCATCTCCGCAAGCAGAAGGAGCGCCAGATCGGGATGGCGGTGGATGAGATCCACGAAGTCCTGCCGCCCGAGAGCCAGGACAGAGGCTTCGATGAGCGTTTCCGCGGTGGCGGGGTAAGTGCCGCCCCGGAGCAGCCCGAGATGGGGGAAGAGGTCTCCCTCCCGCAGGATGTTTATGGTGTGCTCCTCCCCGTCCTCCAGCACCACGCTCATACGGATGCGCCCGTGTTCGAGGAAGTAGAAGGTGTGCGCCTCCTCCCCCTCCCGGAAGAGCACCTGGCGGGGAGGTAGGACCTGTTCCCGGGCGCGCTGGCGGAGTTCCGCCTGCAGGAGCGGGGGCATCTCCCGGAGGAGCCAGAATCCGGCCGGATTTTGATTCCGGATCATCCTATCAAATTTTATCCTTCCCGTGCCTCGAGCGTCTTGCGCCGCCCCCAAGCCGGGACCGGGCGGTTGGCGTTGAACTTGTCGCGTGAAGCGCGTGTCTTGCGAAGCGAGACGTCGCGACGGGCCCCTGCAGATGAGTGAAAAACCACGGTTTGCGATGAATTAGAGCCGCGCTGCGACGGGCCCTGCCCTACGTGAGAAAAAACCACGGTCTGCGATGAATTGGAGCCGCGCCGCGACGGGCCCCTAAGGGTTTCTTACCATCCAGAGAAGGAGCAGAAGGAAAATAAGGGAGTAACCCGTTTCCTTGAGGCCCACCAGGACGAAGTTTCTCTCCCGCTTACCGAAGAGCCCCCCTCCGAAGCCGCGGATAAAGGCGGGGAGGAGGGCCACCCAGCTACCCGGAATCATGATCCCCAGGCCATCCAGTCCCCGGGCGGCTCCCATGATGGCCGCCTGGGCCAGAAGATTGGGCCAACCCCTCCTCACCCGAGCAACCAGGTCTGCAGAGGGGATGGCCACCCAAGAGGCCTTGGTGCGCACGAAGGAGACGGCGGAGAGGTAGTGGAGGAGGCAGGCCAAAAAGAGGGTGGTGGCCTTTTGGTCCCATTCCCCGGTGGCCGAATAGTAGACGAGGGAGGAGACCAGAGCCAGTCCCGCCACTCCCGCCACCTCGCTCCAGGCGGTGGGTCGGGCGGTTACCCGTACTCGCCAAAGGTCAAGGGCCATAAGTCCCGCCCCCGCCATCCCCAGGGGAACGACCAGCCACCTTCTCTCCGCCAGCAGGAGAAGAGCCAGTGCCCCTCCCCCTCCCATGAGCCCCATGCCCCAGGCGAGAAAGCGCCGCTCCCTGCCCCGCAGGTAGAGGGAGAGGGGGCGGCGGGAGACGAAGAATAAAAGGGCTACCCCCACCGCCAGCGCTCCCCAACCCCACCCCCGGCCCGCCGCCAAAAGCCCGCTTATGGAGGAGATACCGAACATGATCCAGGAGCCGTGCTCCTGGGGAAGGATTCCCCCCAGCCTCGATGCTCTTCTACCCTGTACCGCCCGATCCGCGTCTACCTGCCCCCTCTGCCCGGATCCCTTCTCTCTTTTCCAGACCATGTTTTCCGCGCCTTATCCTACCTTATCGGATTCTCCCGCCTCTCACCGGCTTTCATCCCCCACTTTCTAGGTTTTATCTTTGATTTAATAGCTTTTTTGTGATAACCGTCACGGCAAAGGATTGGAGAGGAAGGGAAAAATGGTTCCGGGGGTGTGGAGGGTGGAACCAGATCCGGTAGCTACCCTTTATGAGGATCACCGGGAGCTGGAGGAGATCTTTCCCCGCCTGGAGGGGGAGGGGTGGGAGGAGGCCCTACCCCTTCTGGAATCCGACCTCAACCTGCACCTCGGCCGGGAGGAGGAGGTACTTTTCCCGCTTATCGAGCGACACATAGGGCGGGAGGGCGGCCCGGTGGGGGTGATGCTTTACGAGCACGGGCTTTTGCGGGAGAAACTGGCCCAGGTGCGGGAATCCCTCTCCCGGGGCCACCGGGCGGAGGCAGGTTACGTCATGGGGGAGATCCTCTCCCTTCTTCGGGAGCACGTGGCCAAGGAGGATACCGTTCTCTTCCCTCTTGCCCGCCAGGTGCTGGATGCGGTAGAAAGGGAGGAGGCGGTAAGGAGGCTGGGCCGGGTGGTGGAGCTGGACGTGCGGCCTCTTCTGGCCCGGGGGGAGGAGCCCTTCTTCACCATCATGGAGGCCACCCGCTCTCTGGGTCCGGAGGACGTGCTTTTGGTGATCAACCAGTTCGAGCCCGTGCCCCTCTACGGGGTGATGGAACAGAGGGGCTTCCGTCACCGGACGGAGAGGGGTTCGGAGGGGGAGTTCCGGGTCTTCTTCCGTCGGCAGGGCATGGGTTCTGAGTCCCCGAGTTCCCCCGGGAACACGGTGGTGGAGCTCGACAACCGGGGACTCGAGCCTCCCCAGCCTATGGTGCGCATCCTCGACGCCCTCGATCGCCTCCCTCCCGGGGGGAAGGTGGTGGCCATCAACGACCGGCGGCCGCTCTTTCTATATCCCGAGCTCGAAGAGAGGGGATACCGGCACGAGACGGAGGAGCTGCCCGACGGTTCCTACCGCATCACCATCTACAAGGAGGCTACCCGGTGATCGGGCTTACCCCTCTGAGCCCGTCCCTTTCCCCATCCTACTGGGTGCCGGCCCGTTACTTCATCCTCGGCTTCCTCTCCTTTCCTCTCGTGCACCTCTCTATGGCCCTGGGGGCGGGGAGAGAGCTCTTTCGAGGGAATTTCCTCTCCTGGGAGGTGGCGGGGATCGTCCACTGGGCAATCTTGGGGTGGCTTTTGCCCGTGGTGCTGGGAGCGTTGCACCAGCTCATCCCCGTACTTTTGAACGCCGGGCTGCGCTGGCCCCGCCTGGCCGACCTCTACTATGTCCTGCTTTTGGGCGGTCTCTTCCTCCTCCTGGCCGGGTTTCTGCGGGGAACGGGGGTTCTCCTGGGGGTGGGTGGAGGGACGGTTCTGTCCGCCGTACTGCTCGCCCTGGTCAACCTGGGGGCTTCCTTTGTTCGCTCTCACCGGGAGCGGGGGCCGGTCCAGTATTACGGTATAGGTCTTTCTCTTCTTTTCCTCGGGCTGACCGCCGTCGCCGGGGGGACGATGAGCGTCCTTTTAGCCCTGAATTCTTCTTTTCCTTTTCTAAGTTTTCTGGGTTTTCACATCAGCGGGGGAATGCTGGGATGGCTCACGGTGCTGATAGTGGCCGTGGCTTATCGGCTGATACCCATGTTCTCCCTCTCCCATGGTTATTCCGTCCGCTGGCAGCCCTGGGCTTTGGCCCTTCTGGCCGCCGGGGCGGCCGGGGAGATGGTCTCCTTCGCTCTGGCGGGCCGGATCTCTCTTCTGGCCCTGGGGGCGGTGACGGTGGGTTTCCTTCTCTTCCTTCGGGATGTGGCGGAGATCGTCGCCCGGCGGAGGAGGAGGGAGATGGAGCCGGTGACCCTTTACTCCCTGGCTGCCTGCGCCGCCGGCCTTCTGGCCCTTTTTTCGGGCTGGGTCTCTTTGGCCGGGGGCGGCTGGCGTTACGGCGTGGCTGCCATGTATCTCGGCCTCTTCGGGTGGGGATCCCTCATGGCCGTAGGCCAGATGCTCAAGATCGTTCCCTTCCTCACCTGGTTGCACCGGTTCGGGGAGAGGGCGGGGAAGGAAAAGGTACCTCTTGCCCGGGAGCTTTACAGCGAGAAGGCGGCCCGTTTTTCCTTCTTCCTTCTGCCCCCGGCCACGGTGCTCTCCGGCCTGGGGTTGGCCCTGGGGGAGGGAACTCTCTTCCGGGCGATGGAAGCTCTGGCCTTTGGAGGCAGCCTGGTGTGGGCTTTCTGCATGTGGCAGGTGGTGGCTCCGGTTCTTTTTCCACCCAGGATGGGACCTTTACCCGCCAGGAGGTGAGCGGAGATGGAGATAGAGGAAAAGATCTGGGAGGAGCTGAAAACCGTCTACGATCCGGAGATCGGCCTCAACGTGGTGGATCTGGGCCTCATCTACGGGGTGGAGATCGAGGGTTCCCGGGTAAGCATCCGGATGACGGTGACCACTCCGGGTTGCCCCCTCCAGGTGGCCATGGAGCAGTGGGTCAAGGAGGCGGTGATGCGCGTTCCCGGGGTGGAGGAGGTGGAGGTCCAGGTGGTCTTCGACCCTCCTTGGACCCCGGAGCGCATGTCCGGGGAGGCCCGGGCCATGCTGGGGTACGGGTTTTAGGAGAGAAGTAGGGATGAGCAGGGAGAGGTTCCAGATAGGCGAGGTGGTGGAGCTCCCTCCTGACCGACCCTTCAGAAGGGTGCTGGTGGAGGAGGGGGATTTCCGGGTAGCGGTGATGGGACTCAAGGAAGGGGTGGAGATCCCAGAACATCAGACCCCGGGCGATGCGGCCTTAGTGGTCTGGTCGGGGAAAGTGCTTCTTTTCACGGAGGACGGTACCGCTCCCGAGGAACTGGGACGGGGGGCCATAGTGCACCTGCCGCTTGGCACCCGTCACTCCCTGCGGGCGGTGCGGGACGCGGTTTTGTTGGTGTCGGCCCGACTGGCCGGAGAGGCAACCGAGCTGGCCGCATCAACGGGGGAAGAAAGGGGGTGAGGCCTTGGCGGGGGAGCAGGATCAGGAGAAGGTGCCCTGGATGCAGACCTTCTACGACGACATATTCCTCTGGTTTCTCTTAGCCGCGGCCATTCTCTTTGCCAGCTACACGGTGTGGGGGCTGATGGAGCAGGCATCCTGGGCGGGAGGATGAACTCGGGGGAAGAGTGAGAGTGAAGAAAGGGGAGGTGGAAATTTGACCGCTCTTCATCCGCCGGAGAGGATCTGGTGGAAGCCGGCAGACCGGTGGGAGAAGCTCTGGATTACCCTGGCCTTTCTCTGGGCTTTCGGGACGTTTCTCATGATGCCCATCTGGCACTTCACGGCCAAGCAGAACCCTACCGGGATGTCGAAAAGGGTGGACCCGCAGGAATATCAGCGGGTCTATGAGGATTTCGTCAGTCAGTACAAGGTGGGGGAGGAGCAGGGTCTGCCCGTGGTGGAGCCGCCGCCCGGAGGGGACGTCTACATTCTGGCCCGGCAGTTCTTCTGGGAGCCGGTGCTGA
>Ga0197143_1001884_pt1 | contig 16616 bp, 19 predicted proteins | sample GBS70_MetaG_FD_148603 | JGI IMG/M metagenome (GOLD analysis project Ga0197143, IMG submission 148603) | Sediment microbial communities from Great Boiling Springs, Gerlach, Nevada, United States - GBS 70_MetaG | ecosystem: Environmental > Aquatic > Thermal springs > Hot (42-90C) > Sediment...
ACGAAAGGGGGTGGAAAGATTCTATTAAAAAATTTTCGGGTAGAAATTTTAATGAGGCAACAACTTAATTTCGGATAGAATACAAATGAGGCAATGCGTCTCCTTGCTTCTTCTTTGTTCATCTGGTAGAATTTCTTCTACGAAAGGAGCAAGGGGGGCGGGTGCTCTCTCCTTAACCATAGCGCTCGCTTCCTTTATCATCTTTTACTCCTTACATTCTTCTTTAATTCCTCAAAACTTATTATCCCCATTGCCCTTAAGGCACTTTCTATAACTAAAAAGGCGCTTTCTTTTTCCAATTTTACCTCATTTAACTCAAATCTCCAACGCCCCCCTTGCTAATGATGTGTGTTTCTACAGCGGGTTGTTGATTTTTTTTAAACCATGTGGTAGAATACACGACATGATAGGAACGTTTGAAGCAATTCTGATCCTTATAATAATCCTCCTCATCTTCGGGGCTGGAAAACTGCCAGAACTCGGAGAAGGTCTGGGAAAAGGTATAAGGAATTTTAAAAAGGCACTCAGGGGAGAAGATGAGATAGATGTTACACCTCTCCCAAAAAAGGAATCTTGGGAGAAAAAAGAGAAAAGTTAATTTACCTGTAGAAATTTGAACCTTTCATTTCTATGTAAAATTTGATTGCATCCTTCACATAAGGGTGAAAGCCTGAATGATATAAAAGAGGTTTTATGTCCTGAATTAAAAGATGAGGAATAATGGCTACGCAGATGGAAACCGGAGTGTGAGGGTTCCACAGGAGGGCTGTTTTAATTGAGTATCTGGAGATCCACTTTTCATGTCTGTAGATTTCTTTAAGAATTTCAGGCGAAATGTTCCTCCTCGCAGCTATCTTAACAATTTCTCTTTCTGTGAGCAAAGCATTGTTAAGAAGTTCTCTTATTACTTCGGGGTTTCTATCATAGGAGAGTCTTTCAAGAAGCTTTTTGTCAAACTGTCTCGCATAAAATTTTTTATGCCCCAGAGAGAACTCATCCAGTTCCGGAAAGGAAGGGGCTTCTTCCTCCAGAAGTGATGGCATTTTTGCATCATCAGTAAATACCCACACGACCTTTACGTATTCAAACTCCCTGGCTATATCCCGAATCCTCACACATCTTTCCCTTCCAAAACATTTATCTCTTTCCAGAGAATCCCCCAGAATGAGAAGAAGTTTCTGGAAAATCGGCTCTCCCCTGTAGGCTTTATTTATTATCCAATCCACATTTTCCACTGCCTCAAAATCTGAAATCTCCCCGAAAAACTCTTTGAGCCTCGCAGCCAGCATTCCCTTCTCATTAAGCCCTTTGAATAAATCTGTAGAAATTAGAAATTTCATTTTTTACGATAATCAACCACTTGAATTTGCACCCTGCCCTGAGGGGGGTCATAAAACACAGCCATAAAATCCACACCCTTTTCCGGAGTGACATTCAAATTGGAAAACATCTCTCCCACTTCATTTTGAAGCCTCTCGTAAACTGCAAAAGGAGAAAGCTCTCTGAGTTCGTCTTCTTTTAAGATGTTACCAGCATACAATTCTATGGAAGATTTCTCGAATCCATTCTCATCATATAGAACGGCTTTTAGTTTTATACTGTCCACAACTATCTCCTTCGGTCTTACTTTCCCCACTATAACATATACCCTTTCCCCCCGTTTGCTCACCAGAAATCTCTGATTTATAATCTTTATGTCAAAGTTCGAGTTCTCTGCGACTCTGTGAAAAAATGTGGCCACTTCTTTTCCTTTCCAGTAAAACAGCCCTGCTCCCAGGACAACAAGGAACAAAATGCCAAACAACGGGCCAATCCCTCTTCTCTCTTCTTTTCTGCCTGCAGAAACTTTTTTGACCGGAATTTTTTTGATAACCGAGGAGGGCTTTGCGGTTTGAGGAGGTTTTGGAGGTTCTTCTGCGGGAATGGGCGTCTCTACAACCTCTTCCCCAGCGAAAAGGGACTCAGTAAGCATGTCAAAACCGGAGAGTTCCTCTTCAGCAGGTTTTTCCTCAGAAAGAGGGGAAGGACCTTTGAATATCTCCTCCTGTGGAAACTCTTCTTTCAAATCACCTGCGCCAGGAAAATCAAGTCCCAATGACACATTCGAACTTTCAGCATCTCCTCCCAGCGAAAAACCAGCATCAAAAAACTGCTCGTCTATCTCTTTCGGAGTCTGTTCCGATTCCAGACTCCTTTTCAATCCCTCATCGGGCATGTAAAATCCCTCTTCCTCGGTAAGTTTTAAAGAAGGAGGTTCTGAAATGGGAGGCGGAGGTGGTGCAGAAGATGTCTTTTTAATTTTCTTTTTTACTACAAGTTTTACTCCACACCCTGCACAGGAAATTCTTGTTCCACTTTCAGTTACAACATCATCATCTAACGTGTTTATAGTTCCACATTTTGGACATTTTACATCCATGCTTTTATTTTACCAATCTTTCGCTTGACACTCAACTTTTTTCATCGTAACATAAAATAAAAAAGGAGGGCAAAATGAAGCTCGACCCGAAAGCAACCGCGTTAAGTGGTGGAATTTTATGGGGTGTATCGGTCTTTCTTGCAACCCTGTGGATAGTAATAAAGGGAGGCGGATTAACTCTCGTGAAACTCTCTCAGTTTTATATCGGTTATTCTGTGAGCATCCCGGGAGCAATTATAGGAGGAATTTACGGCTTTGTCCACGGATTTATATTTTTTCTCCTTTTTGCCCTTCTTTACAATCTTTTTGTGAAGGGTTAAAATTCCTCAGTACATAGCCCCCTTTCCAAAATGGGTCAGGAAGTCATAGGAACGCTGATATAAAAGAAGGTCTTTGTTTAATTGAGAAAGGGGAAAAAGGTCTATATCATATCTTCCATTTAAAGAAGGGAGAGCCTCCAAGAAATAAGAATCTGCACGTTCCAGATTTTTTTCGAGGTCTTTAAAGTTTAACTCGAAGAAATTTCTGGTGTGGCATCTCATACATACTTTTTTCAACTCCTCTTTCCTTTTGTTCAAAATCTCCTCTGCATAACCGGGGTCAATCCCCATCTCACGTCCTTTCGCAATATCAATCCCCCTTTTTGCCATTCTCAAACCCTTAAAGGAGAATTCTTTATGAAGTCCCACAGTATGGGTTCCGTCTACCATGTGACAGAAAACACAAACCGGAGAATCGGGAATTAAAGATGCAGCACGGGAGAGGGAAGGCTTCCATTCTTCAATTTTCAGTTCCCAGTTCCATGTTTCTCCTTTAACTTTAAAAATGGTCCCATGGGAGGAAGATAGAAAATAGGAATACACTGCCTTTTCCTTTCCTTCATGGCACCTCGCACAGGTTTCAGGTCTTCTTGCTGAAGATGTGGAATACAGGTGAGGAACATGACAGGAGGAGCAGGCATTTTTTTCACTTCCAATAGAATGACAGGAAATGCAAAGAGTTGTATCCCTGTCAATACCAAAGGTTTTCAGGACAAGTTCAAGGTTCTTCATTCCCGACGAATGCAGTCCCTTTTCAAATTCCTCAAACTGCTTTTTATGACATCTCTTGCAGGTATGAAAAGATACAGACCTTTTTACCTTCTTATCCTCGCACTCCGTCTTTTCCGAAAGAATTTCCTCTCCAGCCTCTTTTGCTGGAAGATGACATTCGTTACAACCAACTCCCTTTTCTCCGTGCTTGCTTTTCTTCCATCCAATGAGAGATATTTTTGACAACCCTCTTTCCGTATGACATTCATAACACTGTAGGGATTCAGCAGAAATGTAAGGTTCTGGAATCCTGCCCGCCCTTCTCTGAACCTCAACTCCTCCAACAATTATGAGTGCTATTAGCATCAGCACCGCAAGGATTCCTGTGACAACCCTCTCGTAACTGTAATTTTTCATTTTTCTTCTCCTCAATAAATTGATTCCCTTATTATTGCAACCACGAAATAGATGTACAAAAGAACGCCAGCAGTTCTCAATAAAAGAACTCCTCTCCTCCCCGTGAGTCTTTCACAACCTTCTTCAATAAATGGATAGAGGAGAAAGATAAAGAGAAAAAAAATGGGAAACAGCACTCCCACCTTTAACGGAACGAGTTTTAGAAACAGATATAGGGGATAAAAATACCACTCAGGTTTGATGTGGGAAGGAGTCTTCCAGGGATTTGCCTTCTCACCGAGTTCTGGCGGAAAAATGGCAGAGATGAGAGTTATAAAGGTCAGGAGAAAAATAAAGATGCTGATTTCTAAATAAAGGTGTTCGGGAATAAGAGGATATTTTCTCTCCGACTCCAGAGATACCCCATACCTTCTAACAAGGAAAATGTGTACGGCAATAAAAAGGGCAAGCAAGAGAGGGATAATGAAGATGTGCAATGTGAAGAGCCTTGATATTGTGAACTGACTTATTCTTTCTCCACCCTTTATAAGAACTGAAAGCCAGTGCCCCACAAGAGGGAGAGACCCTGCAATTTCTGTTCCCACCTTTGTTGCCCAGTATGAAAGCTGGTCATTTATGAGCGAATATCCCGTAAATCCTGCTCCAAGGGAAAGCATCAAAAGGATTCCTCCTGTTACCCAGGTGAACTCTCTTGGACTTGAGTATGCCCTTGTGACAAACACTCTGATGTTGTGAAGGAAAATGGTGAATATAAACAGAGTTGCTCCGTATCTGTGAAGTCCCCTTATCCACCATCCCATTGGAATGGTGTATGTGATCCTGTAAACACTCTCATAAGCGGATTCATAAGAGGGGATGTAATAGATTAAAAGGAGCACTCCCGTAAATACCTGAAGGAAAAAAAGAAAAAGAGGTGTTCCTCCCAGGGCATAAAAAAAATCCTTCAGGGTTTCAGGAAGTTCTTCATTGAGAAACTCAAGATCAATCTTCATAATAAAAACCTACCTCGACCATAATTTCATCGTCTTTTACATTGGTAGGGATCTTCTTAAGAGGAGAAGGAGCTGGTCCTGATAGCACTCTTCCATCTTCATCAAAAAGTGCTCCGTGACAGGGGCATTTGAACCTTTTTTCAGAAGGAATCCATTCAACCTTACACCCTAAATGAGGACAGGTGGAAGAAAAAGTTTCTACTTTCTCTCCTTTCTTTATTATCAAAAGAATTTCATCTCTAAACCTTATCTCCTTCACCTCCTCCTTCATATCCGAAAGCCTGCCAGCAAATATCTGAACGGATTCACCTTTTACCCTCCTGACCATATACCTCCACAAATATTTGAACCCTGTGAGGAAAGCAAAAAAACCAACACTGTAAAGGATTATTCTGGAAAGAAAAAACCTCCTTTTCTGTCTCATTCCTCTTTTTCCTCAAGAAACTCCCTATCGATTTCCACAGGATACATACTTCTCATCCTTGTGAGAAGTTCTCTCTGAATTATTTCGGAGTGCTGACTTTCATAGGCTCTTCTTATCTCATCTTTTCTCTTTTCAAAATCCTCCTTTTTTGGCTTTTCAAGGCTTTTTAGAATCAGCACATAATACACTCCATTAAAGAAAACGGGGTATTCGCTCACCTTCTTTGACTCGTCCAGAAGCCACGCTGAAATTACAATCTCCTTTGCCTGTCCAATCCCTCTTATTTCGGTATCTACAAGAGAAAATGGCTCCGTAGCCTCCAGTTTGTAACCCATCTGCCTTGCCTTTTTTTCAGGGGCCTTCACATCTTTTATCTTTTCAATAAACTCTTCTGCCTTCTTCTTCGCCATTTCCCTTCTTTCTATTTCGGTCACCTTCTCTTTGACCCGCGGAAGGACATCCTCGAATTCAAGAACTCCGCCTGTTATTATTCCCTGAAGCTTGAAAATAATAGCTTTGTCATCAAGAATAATGGGTTCAGCGACCTCCCCTTCATTCATTGAAAAAGCCTTCTTAACTACTTCTTCTGAAGAGGGAAGGTCAACAGGAAAAATTTCAGTTTTTTCAAATGGAGGAGTTTCACTGTATGCAATCTCCCTTTCCATGCAAACGCTCTCAAATCCCTTTTCGGACATCTCCTTTTGAAGTTCGCTCATCCTGTTATGGAATACCTCTTTTGATTCCCCCTCTCCTCTGTGTAATACCGCAAATCTTATTATCCTTTTTTCTCCCCCTTTGAACTCTTCCTTATGAGACTCATAATACTCCTTCAATTTTTCCTCTGATACCTCAACTTTCATCTGAGAGGGGTCAAATTTTACAAGGAAAACAGAGATTTTCGTATTTTCCGTTTCGTAATCTATCCAGAGAGTTTCATCCGATACCTTTATTCCGTCCCTCAAAAGAGAAAGAATCTTTGAGGAAAGGATTTCCATCCTCAGTCTTTTTTCAAATTCCTCAGGAAAAATTCGATTGCTTGCAAGAAGTGATAAGTACTCTTTTTTGCTTATATTCCTCCTTAATCCCAGCACCCTCCTTATTTCAAAATTGAGTTCTTCTTCTGAAACCCTGTATCCTATCCTTTCAGCCTCCGTGGCAAGAAGCCATGAATTTATCAGAGCCTGAACCACCATCTCCTTTAACAGTTTTTCATCTACGTTTCTCAATTCCTCTTTCTCCCTCGCAACTTCAAGCATTCTCGAGTAAGCCATCGTGAAATCCCTTGGGGTTATGAACCATTTTCCCGCCCTTGCAACATTTCCATGAAGCCCCTTTATTGAACAGGAACGCCACACCGCTGTAAGGATACTGAATCCTATAAAAAAGGATGCAGCGATAGCAAGAAGGATTACCTTTACCACCGGAGACTTTGAATATCTCCTCACTATATCAAGCATAACTTCCTCCTCAATATGACCTGGGAAGTCCCAGGACGTGCTCGCTTATGTAATTCAGGATCATCTCTTTTGAGACCGGTGCTGTCTTTAATAGCCTGGCAGCTTCCCATATATAAATAAGCGTGTTGTCCTCGCTGAATCCACTGCCTCCGAGTGTCTCTATTGCCCTGTCAACCGCCATTATTGCGAGCTCCGCTCCAAGGTATTTTGCCATATTTGCATATGCACCTACCACTCCGGGTTCCATATCTCTGTCAAAAGCCCATCCTGCCCTGTATGTAAGGAGCCTGACCGCCTCCTGATAAACCTTTACCTCTGCCAGTGGATGCTGAATTGCCTGATAGGCTCCAATGGGTGTATCTCTGAAAACCTTTCTCTCTTTTGCATACTCCACAGCCATGTTTAAACAGAACTCAGAAAGACCCACTGCAGAAGCGGCTGCAAGAATTCTTTCAGGATTCAATCCCTTAAATAGCGCAAAGGCGCCCGCATTTTCTTCTCCGATCATGTTTTCCTCAGGAACCTCAACATCTTCAAAGAATATGGTGCACTGATTCGTCCCTTCAATTCCCCTCATGGGCAAAGGATTTATTGTTATCCCCTTTGATTTCAGGTCAACCATAAACAGCGTCAATCCATAAGCCTTTGGAAGTCCTTTTTCAACAACCTCATTGTAAGACACTGTCCTTGTAACAAGCAATATGTAATCTGCCACATCTGCTCCTGTTATGAATGTCTTTGAACCGTTTATTACATAATATCCGTTCTTCTTCTTGGCAAACGTTTTTATCCGAAATGTATTCGTTCCAGCATCAGCCTCCGTTACCCCGAGAGCACATTTGTATTTTCCTTCGGCTATTTTTGGCAGAAACCTTTTTTTCAACTCCTCACTTCCATTCTTAAGGATACAGCAAGCATCCACTACGGTAAGGATCAACAGGGCATTTCCAAACCCGAGGCTTGACATCTCCTCAACTGTAAAAACCGTGGTGAGAAGTCCACTTCCTGTCCCTCCATATTCAGGCGGAATTACACTTCCTAAGTATCCCGCTCGTGCAACCTCCTCCCATATCTCCTGAGGAAATTCCTTTCTTTTTATAATTTTCTCCCTCAGTTCCGTCTTTCTTTTTTCAAATTTCTTGAACAATGCCCGAACTCCCTCTTTTATCATCCTCTGCTCATCACTTAGTTCGAAATTCAACCCTTCCATTTCAGCCTCCTTTTTTAAAGATAATAACAATGTCCTCTTCAATTTCAAGAAAAAATCCCCCGTAAATGCTGTTGAACCCATTGCTTCTAACACTACATAAGGAAAAGGAATTTTCTTTATTAAACCTGATTTGTTGAGTATGATTATTAAAAGATGAAAGTAAGTATAATTGGACTGGGAGCGATAGGTTCTGCAATAGGAGGTTTCCTTAAATTAAAAGGCTTTGATGTTGCAGGGTACGGAAGAGATCCGCATGTCTCCGAGATAAGAAAAAAGGGATTGAAAATAAAGGGGATATGGGGAGAACATTATTTGAAGGATTTTGAGGTATATTCATCCGTTGATGAAGGAAAGGAGAGGCTTAGAGTCTCTGATTTCATAATAATTTCAACGAAGTCATTTGATACAAGAAAAGCAGTTGAAGAAATTTCTGGATATGTAAAAGAAGATGCAGTGGTGGTATCCTTTCAGAACGGCTTAGGGAACATGGAAGAGATAGCAGATGTAGTGGGAGAAAAAAGGACGGGAGGGGCGAGGGTGATATTTGGTTCAAAAATTACATCTCCCGGAGAAATAAAAATCACTGTTTACGGAGGTGAGGTGCTGATCGGGCATTTTTTAAGGGAAAAAGCTCCAGAATGGGCTGTGGAAAAGCTTACAAAAATGGTAGACCTCCTGAATTCTTGTGGCATCCCCTCAAGGTTTGTTGAAGATGTTAGAATTTATCTCTGGGAAAAGATGCTTTACAACTGCACCCTGAACCCCCTTTCTGCTATTTTCAACCTGCCCTATGGAGTTCTTTACGAAAACCATGAGACCCGTTCAATAATGAAAGAGGTGTTAAAAGAGATTTTTGAACTCATGAACAAAATGGGAATAAAAACGCGCTGGAACGGATGGGAAGATTACTTTCAGTATTTTGGCGAAAAACTTATTCCCCCTACCTCAGCCCATGTGGCATCCATGGCGGAGGATATAAAAAACGGTAAAAGAACGGAAATTGACTTCCTCAACGGTTACATTGTGAAAATGGGAGAAAAGGTGGAAGTAGATATGCCTGTTAACAGAACACTCACCCTGATGATCAAATTTCTGGAAAAAAGAAGGAGGTGAGGAATGAATAGGGAATATTTTGAAAAGAGAAAGGAATGGGAAGAACTTTTTAAAAGGACGACAGAGAAATCGCCGGAAAGAAAGGAAAAATTTTTCACACCTTCTGGAATTGAGCTGAAACCGCTATATTGCCCTGAAGACATTGAAGAGATAAACTACATTGAAGAAATAGGATTTCCCGGGCTCTTTCCATTTACGAGGGGAGTTTACCCCACCATGTACAGGGGAAGAATATGGACGATGAGGCAGTATGCGGGATTTGGAACAGCCGAAGAAACGAACAAAAGATTTAAATACCTTCTCAAACAGGGGCAGACAGGTTTATCTGTAGCCTTTGACCTTCCCACCCAGATGGGATATGACTCCGACCATCCTATGGCAAGAGGAGAGGTAGGAAGGGTGGGAGTTGCGATCGACTCGTTAAAAGATATGGAAATACTGTTTGATGGAATTCCTCTGGAGAGAGTAAGTACCTCAATGACCATAAATGCCACCGCAATAATTCTCCTCGCAATGTATATAGCAGTAGGAGAAAAGCAGGGCGTCCCACATGAAAAACTCAGGGGGACGATTCAGAACGATATCCTGAAAGAATACATAGCAAGGGGCACATATATCTTTCCACCGGAGCCCTCGTTGAAAATAATTACAGACATTTTTGAGTATGCGAAAAACGAGCTTCCGAATTTTAACACAATAAGCATAAGTGGTTACCATATAAGGGAGGCAGGAGCAAATGCAATTCAGGAGGTAGCATTTACCCTTTCCAACGGCATAGAATATGTAAAGGCTGCAATAAATGCAGGTCTCAAAGTTGACGAATTCGCTCCAAGGCTTTCCTTCTTCTTCAGCGTCCACAACAACTTCTTTGAGGAAATCGCAAAGTTTCGTGCTGCGAGAAGGCTGTGGGCGGAAATAATGAAGGAAAAATTCGGCGCTAAAGACCCGTCCTCGTGGATGCTCCGATTCCACACCCAGACAGCGGGTTCAACCCTTACAGCCCGGCAGATTGAGAACAACATCATAAGGGTTACCATTCAGGCGCTGGCAGCAGTGCTCGGAGGAACGCAATCACTTCATACAAACTCAATGGATGAAGCATTGTCCCTCCCCTCAGAGGATGCTGTAAGAATTGCCCTGAGAACCCAGCAGATTATAGCATATGAAAGCGGTGTTGCTGACACTATAGACCCGCTGGGTGGCTCATATTTTGTGGAAAGTCTTACAAAAGAAATGTACCTGAAAGTGAAGTCTTATATAGAAAAAATTGAAGAAATGGGGGGGATGGTGAAAGCAATTGAAACCGGTTATGTTCAACGGGAAATAGAAAAAACAAGCTACGAATACCAGCTTGCCATAGAGAACAAAAAGCAAATTGTGGTTGGAGTGAACGAATTCTGCTCAGAGGAACCAGCCAGGATAGAAGGTATATTAAAAATAGACCCTGAAGTGGAAAAAAAACAGATTGAAAAACTCCAGCTCCTTAAAAAGGAAAGAAACGAAAGCGAGGTGAAGAGGGCTTTGAAGGAACTTGAAAACGCGGTTTCGGAAAACAAAAATATTATGCCATACATCCTTACCGCAGTGAAAAGCTATTGCACCGTGGGGGAAATCGTAGAGGTTCTTGAAAGGAAGTTTGGAAGATATAGACCATAAAAGGGTGAATAAAAAAAGAACAAAGTTCTTACTTCTTTCTTTCTGTTCAGGAATTATCTGCGGAAGCCTTATAACCTCTTATTACATCCTTTTCTTCGACCTTCCGCAGGTTGAGGAGCTCGAAAACTATCGTCCTGTGGAACCAATAAAAATATATTCTTCTGATGGCGTCCTAATAGACTACATAGGCGAAGAGATGAGAGAGTATGTAAAACTCTCTGAAATGGCTGATTGCATCACAAAGGCAATCGTTGCAGCGGAAGACGCAGGATTTTTTTCCCACCCAGGCTTCTCTCTGAAGGGAATAATAAGGGCGTTTTTCAAAAACATAGCCTCACGGCGGATAGTTCAGGGAGGAAGCACAATAACGCAGCAACTCGCAAAAAACCTTTTTCTTTCATCCAGAAGGACGCTGAGCAGAAAGATAAAGGAACTCCTCTTCGCCATAAAAATTGAAAAAAAACTTTCAAAAGCGGAAATTCTGGAACTCTACCTCAACCAGATATATTTTGGCAACGGAGTTTATGGAATAAGAAGTGCTTCCCGTCTTTATTTTGGAAAGGAGCCTCACGAACTAAATCTGACGGAATGCGCCTTTCTCGCCTCCCTGCCCCGCTCGCCCTCGCTCTACAACCCCTTCAACAATAAAGAAAGGACCCTTTCCAGAACGAAGTATATCCTCGAAAGGATGTACAAGGGTGGCTTTATAGAAAAGGAGGAACTTGAGTCTGCAAAAGAAGCAGACCTTTTTCTCAGCTTGAAAAGCAACGTAAAAAGGTTGACACCATATTTTACTGATTATGTGGTACACCTTTTAGAAGAAGAAATGGGAAGCGAAACTTTTTATTCTGAGGTAAAAGAAATAAAAACCACCCTCAATTACTCCTTTCAGAAAACAGCAGAGGAAGCCCTCAAAAAGGGAATTGAAGAATTGAAAAAGAGGCACAAAAAACTTTATTCAAACTACTCTCAGGAACCCGATGGATGTGTGGTCATCCTTTCTGTGAAAAATGGGGAGATATTATCAATGGTGGGAGGAAAAGATTATGCAAAATCCCAATTTAACAGGTGCGTTCAGGCGAAAAGGACTATAGGCTCGCTCATCAAACCCTTCATCTACACTTCCGCCATTAAATCCGGTTTTAATCCTGAAGACACATTATGGGATACACCCCTGGAGTATAACTGGAAAGGTAAAAGATGGGTGCCACAAAACTATGATAAAAAATTCAGAGGACTGGTAACATTGAGAGAAGCCCTTGAACTGTCGCTTAACATCCCTACAATAAGACTTCTTTCTAAAATTAGCGTTCAAAAGGTGATTCAGGAACTTTCAAAATTTGGCATTTCAATCAATCATCCTCCTGACCTCACAATTGCCCTTGGAACGATATCTGCTTCTCCCCTTGACATCACTTCCTCTTTTACTCCCTTTTTTAACAAAGGAATCCTTTCTAAACCTTTCGGAATAAAGGAGGTAATAAAAAGAGATGGCCACAAAATCCTGTTTTTCCCCGGGGCAAAAAAGATTTTATCCGAGGAAGAGGCAAATACTATGATGGATATGCTTTTGCAAGTGGTAAAAAATGGAACCGGAAAATTTGCAGAAGAGTATGCTGACAGGATTGGGGGAAAAACCGGAACTACCGAGGATTACAGAGACGCCTGGTTCATAGGATGCTCATCTGAAATATGCATAGGGGTGTGGATCGGGTTTGACTTATACCTTCCTCTTGGAGAAGGTGAAAGTGGTGCTCGTGCATGTGGACCTGTCTTCCTTCAAATTGCAAGGAACCTTCCTCAGGAGTTATTTCCTCTTGCCAGAGATTTTAAATAAAGATGTAAAAGTTGCTTTTTAATGAAATTTTAAATAAAAAATGATTATAAATAAAACTACAAATTAAAGGAGGTTAATTATGAAGATAACACTCAGTGCAATCAAAGCGGATATAGGAAGTATAGGTGGACACATAAAACCAAGTGAGGAAGTTTTAAAGACAGTAAGGGAGTATGTATCCAGAAGCAAAGACATAATAGACAGTTATGTAAGTTTTACGGGCGATGATATCTGCATTCTCATGACCCACGAAGGAGGAATTGCTAACGAAAAGGTTCACAGAATTGCGTGGGAAGCTTTCAAAGCCGGCACCGAAGTGGCGAAAAAACAGGGACTTTATGGAGCAGGACAGGACCTTTTGAAAGATGCATTCTCTGGAAACATAAGAGGTGCGGGGCCAGCGGTTGCAGAAATGGAAATAGAAGAGAGGGAAAACGAACCCTTCCTCCTTTTTGCAGCAGACAAGACTGACCCCGGTGCCTATAACCTTCCCCTTTACCTCGCCTTTGCTGATCCCATGCATTGTGCGGGACTAATCCTTTCTCCAAAGATGGCAAAAGGATTTAGATTTGTAATAATGGACGTGAACTACACGCAAGGAGACAGAATTATAGAACTTAGCGCTCCCGAAGAACTTTACGACATAGCCGCCTTGCTGAGGGATAACGAAAGGTTTGTCATCGAATCAATATGGAGCAGAGAAACAGGCGAGATAGCCGTTTCTGTAAGCACCACAAGGTTAAGAAATATAGCGGGTAAATATGTTGGAAAGGACGACCCTATTATGCTTGTCAGGGTTCAAGGAGTATTTCCGGCCACTGGAGAAGTTTTATCTCCCTTTGCTATCTCTCATTACGTAGCGGGCTTTATGAGAGGAAGTCATACAGGTCCACTGATGCCTGTAAAACTCTGCTCCCAGGTTTCTTATTTTGATGGACCCCCTATAGTTTCCTGCGCAGCCTTTTGCGTGCACGAAGGAAAACTTACTGGACCCGCAGATGCTTTTGACCATCCTTTCTGGGAATACATAAGGTTAGAATCCGCAAAGAAGGCACTGGAAATGAGAAAACAGGGCTTCTCCGGACCAGCCATGCTCCCCTATGACGAACTGGAATACGGCGGGATAGTCGAAAAAATGAAAATTCTCGAGAAAAAATTTTACATCCGCGAAAAATAACACTTCCACTCCTCCACCTCTTCGTCTCCCTCACAGCGAGGTTTTTATATTCCCTTCCCCTCCCTTTGCAAAAGCTTACTTTACAGCCTCTTTTAACCCTTTCCCTGCTTTGAACCGGGGCACATTGCGGGCTGGAACTTCAACAGTCTTTCCACCCGGTGCTGTCATTGTTCTTTTCTTTCTTTTTGATACGGAAAAAGTTCCAAAACCTGGAATTGATACTTTTTCCTTTTTCTTCAATGCATTTGTTACCACTTCTATAAAAGCATCCAGCGCCTTTGCTGCTGCTGCCTTACTTAATCCTGCCTTTTCTGCTATTCCTTCTATAATTTCTGCTTTATTCATACTTCACCTCTCTTTTTATTTTTCTACAAATAATACTCTTGAAAAACAAAATGTCAAGCAAAATTTTTTGATTTCTCATAGTGTAATTAATTTTGTATTATGATATTATTAGGAGGTCATGAGAAAAAAGATTTTTTTTCTTTGTTTAGTGCTGTTTAGAAAATCCATCTCTTTCAAGACCGAAGGAACTTAGCTTGCGTGCTTCCTCGCAAACTTTCCGTCCGTTCAAAAATATAGCCCTTAAAAGGATGATTTTTAACGAAAATCCCTGCTCTACTTCCTCTAACCACATTTGTTGTATAGTTTCCTGAAGTTTCTTTTTAATCATAGTTACATCTGCGGGTATTCCTGCCATGAGATGGCATTCCATTACTTCTCCCTTCTCTTTTCATCTCATACACAAAATTCAAGACACTACCCGATTTCTTTTTACGCTCCTTTTGAGTGAGAGTTACTCCGGTTTTTCTTTACAAAAACTATCCCCTTTTGTAAAGGCATACTGATTTCAGTTCACATTCTTTGCACAAAGGGTTTCTCGCTCTGCATATCCTTCTTCCGAACTCTATCATTTGAAGATGGATAGAAAGGGCATCCTCCCGAAAAATTGAACCGAGTATTTCGTGAGCCTTCTCCCTCGATGTATTCTCAGGAATAAGACCAAGCCTTTTTGAAACCCTGTATATGTGAGTATCAACCGGAAATGCCGACTTCCCGCAACCAAAAGCCCATACCACATTCACTGTCTTCATCCCTATTCCCTTTATAGAAAGGAAAAAATGTTCAAATTCTTCTTTGTCCATCTCGCATACATACCTGTCAATATCAAAACTTTTCCAGTTTTCATAAATTTTCTTTAAAAGCCTTTTAATTGTTTTTGATTTCTGCTTAGAAAGCCCTGCGGGTTTTATTGCAGATTCCAATCTGGACAATGGAGCCGAAAGGACATCCTCCCACTTTTTGAACTTCTCCTTTAGATTTTTATATGCCCTGTCCCTGTTTCTGTCGTTTGTGTTCTGTGAAAGGATGGTGTTTACAAACAGATCCACCACCTTCTGTCTTTTTGGAAGTTCCACCGGAAAATTCTTTTCAAGATATCTTTTAAGTAATCTTCCTTTTTCAATCAAGAAGGTAGTTTCTGGGATTCACCGGAACTCCGTTTACAATTACTTCATAATGAAGATGGGGACCCGTAGTTATGCCTGTATCGCCAACCGTTCCTATTACCTCCCACCTTTTTACCATCTGACCTTCCGAAACATATATCTCTGAGAGATGAGCATACCTCGTCACAATGCCGTATCCATGGTTTATGAGTATAGTTTTCCCGTACGTACCTTCCCAGCCAGCAAAAATAACCCTCCCATCAGCAGGGGAAATAATTGGTGTGCCCGGTCTTGTGGAGATATCTATTCCCTGGTGGAATTTATAGGTTTCCACTATCGGAGAGAATCTGAAGCCAAATTCGGAAGTCACCCATCCTCTCACAGGCCAGAGAAGGGGAATACTCCTCATGTATTCCTTTTTTTCCTCTATAGCAGGTAACAGTTCTTCATAATTTCTTTTTGTGTTTTGTATTTCGCTTTTTAATATGGATAATTCTTTTTCAAGTTTGGAAGAAAGGAGAATTTTATGATCGAGAGTCTCATCTCCCACTTCTTCATCGTTTCCACCCGTTGCTGTTGAAATTATAGCACTACCTCCTTCAATATCAGCGCTCACCCTTATTTTTTTCTCAAGAAGTTTAAGTTCGGATATATATTTGTAAATCTCGTCAATCTGGACAAGAGAATTTTTAATCACATTATGATAAAGATAGTTTTCTTTTTTCAAGGTTCCATACTCCTTTATTTTGGGCAAACCCCAGATAAAAATTCCCAAGCATGAAAAAAATAATCCAACTATGGAAATAAAAGTCCATTTTAAAAATTTAGCCATTTTTTCAGATATTCTAATTTTTTTTATTTTCCCCCCTCCTTCGCTGAAAATCCAGATAGCATAATATTTTTCTTTCCTTTTTTTCAATCGCACCTCCACTGTTTAAGATAGCATAATTTTTTAATTTTTGTCAAGCAATTTCTTTTCTTCCGAAAATAATTTTCTGCCCCCCCTTATTTTAATCACCTGAATTTCTTAACTTTTTAATTTTTAATATTTTCTTTTGTATTTTTGTGGTTGCGGGAGTTAATATAATTTTGTGTAAGATGAGATATATTATATACACTGTAATTATGATTACGTAAAAAGGAGGATGAAATGATGATAAGAAGGAGAAAAAAGTCCTGCCCTAAAAGGGGAAACAGGACCAAATACCTGTGAAAGGAGGTCAACATGAAGTATGAAGCCCTAAAAGAGATTGTAGAAAAGATAACACAAATTGAAAAAACTTTTCAGAATCTATCAAATCCCGTCACCCACATTTCCCTGAAGAAATAAGGTCAGGGCTAAAATCAACAAATGCCTATGAAAACCTCCATAAAGAACTTGAAAAAATAAGAATAAACTCGGGCGGATACTTCCAGTCTGAAAAAATACTCTTCG
>Ga0197143_1001887_pt1 | contig 16593 bp, 11 predicted proteins | sample GBS70_MetaG_FD_148603 | JGI IMG/M metagenome (GOLD analysis project Ga0197143, IMG submission 148603) | Sediment microbial communities from Great Boiling Springs, Gerlach, Nevada, United States - GBS 70_MetaG | ecosystem: Environmental > Aquatic > Thermal springs > Hot (42-90C) > Sediment...
CAAAACAAGACTCAGATGATGCGAAGAGCCTTCTCTTTGCATGACAAACCTGACTTCCTTCTCGACCCTGACGATATCTCCACGGAGCAAGTATTCTTCTGCCTTCCTACTCGATGGGAAGATCGTTTCCGAAACTTTGTTACCAGTAGGTTCAAACCTATAAAGCACATACTCTCCCAAGACAGAATCGAATCGCTTTGGTGGAAGTCCATAGCGCAGTTTGTAATAGAGGGTTGCTGGGAAAGAGAAAGGATTGCCAACTTTATCCCAGATAAAAGAGGCTATACCGAAGCCATCGATGCCATACACATGTTTCATATCCATCGTGCGACCGACTACCAAAGTTTTATTATACATCCGCCGTATCTGTGAGATGTTCAAAGCCATAAATGGAAAAGAAAGTAGGCACACAAGTATAACTCCGAGAGGTATGAGCCTTTGACGGAAAAAACCGAGCAAAAAAGAAAACAGATGGGCGATGCCAAATGCAAAGATTGTCTCGATTCCAATGAACCTCCTGTGACCAAAGGACCATCCAGCCCACAAATCAAGGCACACCACACCGATGTAAAGTTGGGTGGACAAGCCTAGCAAAAGAGCGGTTGCTTTCTTAGGCTCAGGGCGCAGGGCTAGCAACAGTCCAAGGAATGCGAAAAGGTGAATAGGGTGCCAAGAAACAAGCCCATGCCTCGACCAGAAAAGGATATTCAATAGGTTTTCAAAAGAGTACTTGTCCCATTGAACAAAAAAATCACCCTGAGGAATGGCAAAGACCTTTCCAAACCAGTATAACCACGCCACGACCTGAACAGAGAATACAAGGGAAAACCCAAAAGAGGCTAGGCCACCCAGCACAAGCAACCTTCCTACTTTGCCCAAAAAGTTTTGCTCATTTTCCCTTCCGAAAAGATATGTAAGTGCTTCAAATAGAGGAACAACTGCAAGTAAGGCTAATGGTTCACGTAGAATCGCTGCAAACCCCAACAAACACCCTAGCAAAGACCACCTACGTTTGGTCATTTCGCCATATGTCTTATCCCAAAACCAAAAGAAGAGAGAGGCCGCGAAAAAGTCCATGGGATGGGAATAACTTGGGTGAAACACCATGTAGAACAAAAGGGGGGTTGCAAGGAGGGTCGACATAGTAGAAAGCAGCGCAATAAGGTAATGGAATCTCTTCCGAAGAAAAAGATAGGTAAAGACAAGCCCAAGACTCCCAAAACAGACTGAACTGTATGTGACAATCCAAAAATAAGTAAGGGAGATGCCCTCTTTTACGCCTGCATTTTGTGCCTCACCAGTGATCAGAGCGACAAGATGAGCAATGCCAAAGAAAGGCAAGTATAGTATCGGAGTTCCAAGGGGATGAGGGGAGCCAACCCGTCCTGTATGTTCGTTCTTTGGGTGGGGAAACTGGTTACAGCACCGCTCCAACTGGTTTTCCAGATCGATGTCACCATCAAAAAACAGGGAGTGCGCAATGGCAAAGTTGTCCCACCCATCCCCAGAAATCTTTTCTTTTCCAAAGTAGCCTGGCACAAAGGCGAAAAGGCATGACAGTGCTATAAATGTAACGATGCCAGTGGGGATTACAATATTTTTTTCGGTTAGTCTCAAGCCTCAGCCCGATTGATGACCGAAAGATCGCCGAAAGTTTATTGACAGACAAAGATCGTGTCAAACAGGGGGCAAAAGGTGCCTCGGCAAGGATGATAGCACAAATCCTCATATCAAGCCGCTTTAAGGGTCTCCCTTCTCAGTATCATTACGAGTAGAAACAAGCCAGGAAGTGCGAAGAGAAATGTCCCAAAAAAATACAGCGGCCAGCCCAAGGCGTCCGCCAGATAACCGGATTGCGAGCCACAAAGTTTCCCAAAAAGTGTAGCGACCGAGGAGAGCAAAGCATATTGCGCGGCAGTGAAGGAACGATTGCACAAAGACGACAGATAGGCAACAAAAGCCCCTGATCCGAGACCCCCACTGATATTCTCGATGGCGATCACTGCAGCAAACATCTGGATAGAATGCCCGGAAAGGGCAAGTTGTATGTAGGCTAGATTTGAGAAAGCCTGAAGGAGTCCACCTATTACGAGGGTTTTTTTAATGCCGAACCGTGAGACCATGAGACCAGCCACAAATGTACCGAGCAAAGTCATTACGAGACCAAAGACTTTGCTTACTGTGCCGATGTCGGTCTTAGAGAAGCCCATGTCTATATAGAAAGGATTTGCCATGACCCCAAGCATGCTTTCCCCAAGCCGATAAAACGAAACGAAAAGCAAAAGTAAAATCCCATTTTGCCTTCGGATAAGATCCAAAAACGGGGCGATCACTGCTTTCAAAAATCTCTCGTGCTTTTCGAGAGCGACAGACGGCTCTTTGCTAAGCAAGGTGGCAAGTATGCCAACGCCAACGAACAGGGACATTGTTGCATATGCTTTGCCGAAACCAACATTGTCAGCAAGTATAAGACAGAATGCACCTCCAACAAGCATCCCAAGACGATACCCAAACTGGACAGATGCAGCACCTGCACCAAGTTTCCGTTCCTCAAGGATTTCAGTGCGATATGCATCTATGAGTATGTCCTGCGTGGCTGAAAGGAAAGCAAGTATCAGTGCAAAAACAGTTAGCAAAGGAAGAGACGAAGATGGGTCCGTTTGGGCAAGACAAAGAATCGCCAGCAATAGCAAGGACTGTGTTACAAGAAGCCACGACCGCCTTCTTCCAAGTGCAGGCGAGAGTACTGGCAACCTCAGGATGTCAAAGATGAACGCCCAAAGAAACTTGAGGGCATAGGCCAAAGATATAAGTGACAAGAGTCCAATAGTCTCGAGAGAAACCCTTTCTTCCCTCAGCCATGTTGCAAAAGTCGTTGTGACGAGGGGTAGCGGCAGTCCACTCGAGAAACCAAAGAAAAATATAGAAATGACTCTTCTGTCTAGATAGGGTTCAAAGATACCTATGAAGGATTTCATTGGCGGGCAAGCATCTTTGCGTGCAAGAGAAGGTTTATGATGCCAAAGTTTTTCAGACGGTAGAATGTCTTGGAACCTTCCCGCCTGTCCTCTACAAGGGATGCCGCCTTAAGGATTGCAAGATGCTTGGAGCAGGTGCTCTGATCACACCCAAGTAAACTAACGAGTTCCGTTACATTGTGTTCTCGCTTCGACAGTGCATCGATGATCAAAAGCCTTGGTCTGCTCCCTAAGATTCTAAGGATACGACTCTCATCGCTATATATCGTGTTGTTCATAAGGCACCTCCTCATGCTAATCGTAATCGAAAACAATAAGGAAAGGCAAAATCCGTGCAATAGAGAACCTGACCCGAGGCGGTAACTGCAAATGGATGTCATGGGTTTTGCGTCAGACAGGGTAGATTGCCCGCCGAGCTCATAGGATACTTTGTTCTCAGCAAAAAGGCGATTTAAGCCTCCCATTCTGGGGCATCGAGCTTCGGGTGCGGTGGTCGGCACCTGTTAGCCTAGCGACAAAATGCATTTGACTTTCACCAAAAGAGGGGCAAGAATACTTCCATCTTTGGCTAGACGCATCGGATAATGGACAGCGAGCGGATTGCCAGCACAGTGATAGTGGTTTTCGGAATGTTCCTTTTCCTGTATTTCTCAGTGTCGGTTTTTGTCTTTCGTTTGAAGAATCCTGATTTGAAGCGTCCCAAAGCACCTACACCAAGGGAGCATTCGTTTTTGCTACACTACATCTTCAGGCAGTGGTGGTATCATTGGGCAAGACCACTTACGGAATATCTCATCAAACACAACTTCCATCCAACAACACTAACTTACATGTCGGTTGTTTTCGCTTTCGTAGCAATGCTATGTTTTGCCTTCAAGATGAGCGCATTCGGTGGGTTTTTTCTTATACTTTCTGGTGCTTGTGACTCGCTCGATGGTTGGATTGCACGGGAAACTGCTATGGTAACTCCAGAAGGGGCTTTCTTGGATTCTACTTTGGATAGGTTCGGGGAACTGTTGGTGTTTTTTGGTCTAGGTGCGTTTTTCAAAAATACTCCTTTTCTCTATTCGATATTTGTATTGATCATGGGCGCAGTGATGGTGTCCTATGCAAGGGCTCGTGGGCAGTCCCTTGGGGTGGACTTCAATAGAGGTCTCATGCAAAGGGCTGAAAGGATCGTCTATATCTCCGCGGGTGCGGTCTTCGATCCTATAGTGACCTGGCTTTTCCCAAAAATTCCTGAAGGCTACTTCTTGGGTGTCGTAGTGAGCATCGTTGCACTCCTCTCTCTTGCAACTGCTGTCTACAGGACAAGGGAGGTTGCGAAACTCCTAAAAGGTAAGAATAAGGTAGAAGACACTGTAGGGTCACGATCATGATCGGTCTAAGAACATTATCGGACTTGGAGGTGTAACAATGGACGAAATCGCAGATGCATTAGGAAAAGAAACGGATCGACCATCAATGCCAAACAAATCCGTTCTTAGAAAGGCACTTGTGTTTATTCTTGCCCTCGTGGTTGCGGTCTGGAGCGTTGCTAGCTTCAAAGCCAACCTCGTATACTTTTTCGCGAATCGAACACCTGTGAACATCGGTGATGTGAGGGAGCTAAGGGCGAGAGGTGTAACAAAACTCGATGTGGCTCCAAACTCGTATGTTCGCATGGAAAACTTGATTGTTGGGTATCCAGAGCTTGAAACAAATAAATATCGTTTTTTCTTTTGTCCTATTTTCAATGTGCTCGTTCGCACAACTACCCCTCTTCCTGAAGTATCCCTTAGGACTGCTCAAACCGAGATCCCTGAAGGACTCGAATATCTGATTCAAGAGCGCCGTGTTCCGCTGGAGTTTTTCGCAACCCATTTCAATGCTGAAGGCTGGCTTATGCCTGTGTCAGAAGTGCCTGGATTCAAGGCTGGTATAGAGGAGTTTCTGAAGAAAAATGTTGGACTATCTGATAGTGAGATTAGAGAAGCCTATGCCTTACTGGATAAAGAGACCCCGAATAAGCAGTTGTTCGCATTGCTGATCCTTGTCGCAGCCATTTTTATTGTGTGCGCAAGCGGATTTTCGCTCGGAATGGCAATCCGACAAAAGCAAACTTGACTTTTTCTGTCCTAATAACAACTTATAAGGTAGCTTTTTGGAAACTTCCATGATCGACAGTCTTTCCTTTTCAATCGTCTTTATTGCTGGGCTCCTCACTTTCTTTTCCCCTTGTGTGCTTCCGCTTGTGCCCGTCTATCTTTCTTTGATTTCAGGAGGACTTGACCAGAAACAAAAATTTGCCCCCGTCATCAATTCCATCTTTTTCGTCCTTGGCTTTTCCGTAGTTTTTACATTGCTTGGGCTATCAGCATCTGGGATTGGCAGATTCTTGTTGAAGCACAAGGAGGTATTCGAAAGACTAGCTGGGCTATTTATCTTCTTGTTAGGCCTCAGATTTTTGGGGTTTCTCCATTTGCCATTGTCTTTTGCTAGCTTCGGAAGAGTGAAAACTGAACCAAGAAAGACAGGGATTTTGGGGGCATTTCTTCTTGGCCTTGCTTTCGCGTTCGGATTTTCACCATGCGTTGGTTCTGTTCTGGGTGCAGTTTTGACTTATGCGTCGCTTGCGACAACCGACTTTGTCCAAGGGGCATTTTGGCTACTTGTTTACAGCCTAGGATTTGGTCTACCCTTAATCTTGCTGGCACTGTTTTTCGGCAAGGCTGGGGCGTTTATATCGAAAACGAAACGTTTCTTGCCGATATTTGAAAAGGTGACTGGAGGTTTGCTCCTATTGAGCGGGCTTTTACTTGTTACCTCCAGCACTACGATTATCTATGACCCGCTAAGCCTAGAGCCTTCCGAGACAACCGAAGTTTCTTTTAGTGCTGACGGTTCGGTCTGTTCCACAGAATCCGGTTCTTGCGAGGCAGTCTCATTAGAGAAATCAGATAAGCCTACCGTTTTGGAATTTTATGCGCCGAACTGCCCAATCTGTCAGCAGATGGTTCCCATTGTCGCAGCATTCAAGAAAGAGTGTGCTGGAAAAGAGGTAGATGTGATACAAGTGAACGTGAGAACCCCAGAAGGCAGGGCACTTGCGCAGAAATATGGCATAAATGGCATCCCTGTATTCGTGTTTTTGCGCGAGGATGGAAGTGAGGTGGCGAGGCTTGTGGGATATCAGTCTTTGCAAAGCCTCGAGCAAACCGCTACTGTTTTGATCGGAGAGGAGTGCAGAGGATATAGAAAACTTCAGTAGTTTCAAAAGTTCTTTCGCTCCCTATCAGGTAACAACAGGTCCCTATATTCGATAAACATGCCTACTATGCCGCCGGTCTTCGAGCCCAACTATAAGGATGTCATTGACATCGAAACATGCGCCATCTAAAATCTCCCTTGCTTTGGAGGCTTTTATGCGACTGAAGATCTATCTTTTTTTAATCTTATTCCTGCCATTCGGGGCAGTTGCACAAATAGACAGGGTAATGCCAGAGGTGCTCAGGCTGAATTCTACCATAGTGGTGCACGGAAGTGGCTTCAAAGAAGGAAAAGGTCAATGGAGCATCGAGCTTTCAGGCATTCTGCATGGCTCGACCGGAGACAGAAGAGTCTCTGTTTCTTTGCCTGCAACTAGGGTGAATAGTAGGGAGATAAGAGCACCACTGACGAGGGAATTTGTGGAGACTATAGGCTTGGACGGAGGCAGTTTTGAGGGCATCGTGAAGGTCGCAGGTCCATCTGCTTCCTTCGAAAAACAGGTGAGCATTACGATTTTCCCAAAAGATATTCTATGGGCTTTGACTAAGACGGTAGGGTTTGCATCTCCCACAAGCACACTTCCCCCTTTGTGGGCGTTGATTCTTGCCTATGCCGTCCTCGCTTTGTTCATTCTGCTTGCTGTTTTCTCGTTGTTTGCAGGTGTTGCAAGCTATGTAGAAAGACGAATAGCTGGAAGGATCCAAAACCGCATAGGTCCGAACAGGGTGGGTCCTCAAGGGTTCTTGCAGTGGATCGCGGACGGTGTGAAATGCCTCCTCAAAGAGGATTTTGTCCCGCCAAAAGGGCTCAGGCTTTTGTTCAGGCTCGGTCCATATTTCCCCATGATCGGAGTGGTCCTTACTCTTGTAACTTTGCCTTTTGGGCAGTTCCTTGTGGTCGCTGACCTGAATGTGGGCGTGTATTATGTGATTGCTGTAACTGGTTTTACCGTGGTTGGAATTTTGGTGGGTGGCTTTGCATCTGCAAACAAATGGGCTTTGCTTGGGGCGTTCAGGTCTGCTGCACAGATCGTCTCATATGAAATCCCTTCTGGCCTTGCTGTCGCCACCATCGTCGTCGTTGCAGGGAGCCTTGGCTTTTCCACCATCATCGAAAGACAGGGAGGGTTTCCGTGGGAGTGGTATTTGTTCAACGACCCCTTCACATTTATGGGATTTTTCCTGTTCTTTGTCGCATCCCTTGCGGAAGGGAACAGGACCCCCTTCGACCTGCCAGAGGCTGAAAGCGAGCTCGTGGCTGGATATCACACCGAATACAGTGGAATGCGGTTCGTGTTCTATCTGTTCGCAGAGTGGGGAAACCTTTATATCATGGGAGCGCTCATGAGCGCCTTGTTTCTCGGGGGGTGGCAAATCCCGGGCGTTTCTTATGCGGCTCAGGCCCAAAACCCATGGCTAATTGTCTTGGGATGGCTTATATTCACCTCCAAGGCGCTTTTCATAGTTTTTGTCGTGATATGGCTTAGATGGACATTACCCCGTATAAGGATTGACCAGCTTATGGTGCTTTGTTGGGTCTATCTTGTCCCTACAGGATGTTTGCTGTTGCTTGGTGCGGCCTTGTTCAATGGTTTTGCACCTAACATAGTAAAGGTCATAGTCAAGGCATTGATGACCTTGTTTGGCGCTTTGCTCGTATTTTCTTTCTTCCGTAAAACCTACAAAACCCTGAAACAAGGCTACCTGGAGTTCTATCCAAACCCGTTCGTATGAGGCAAAGATGGGGATAAAAAGATTTATTCGTGGCACATACCAGTCCGCAAAAACCATATACGAAGGCATGGTCGTAACATTCGCAAACTTGCTTAGGAAACCCATTACGATACAGTATCCCGATAGGACAGAAAAGCCTGTGGTTGAGATGCTCCCAGAAAGATATAGGGGGATTTTGGAGGTTGACATAAACATCTGCACAGCTTGCAAGCTGTGCGAAAATGCATGCCCTATCGGGTGCATTTTCATCGGGATAGAAAAAAGGGACAAGGTGCGGGGGATGACTGAGTTTGCGATAGATGTGGGTAAATGCATGTTTTGTGGTCTGTGCTGCGAACCGTGCCCCACAGGGGCTATAAGGATGACCCGGGAGTTCGAGGGCGCAACCGATAACCTGGACAACCTCGTGCTAAGGTTTATAAAGGATGGAGATTTCATCGAACCTGCAAAGGCGAAGGCTGCTCTCGAAACTCCCACACCCCCGAGAGGGAAGATCGCTCGGGAGTGTCTTGCGAAAAACTACGAGAAAGGCGCGGTAGCATAGAGTGCATTGTTTTTCTAGGAAGATGGGATGTCGAGGCTTGGCAGGCACGCCCATGTTTGCTATAGTTTGAAACCTTCGGTCTCTTGTGGGAGATTTTCAAAATGGACGAACAAAAAATAGAGTTGGAAGTCTTTGGCCTTGGAAAGATTCTGGTATCTACGGACGCAACATATCTAGATGTTGTAAAATCCATGTCCACAAAAAAGGAGGTCATAGCGGTTGTCGTGGATAATAAGGTCTTGGACTTATCGACGAAGGTTACACCGAATGCCCGACCGAGGTTTGTTTCGTTTGATGACGAGGAAGGCATGGAGGTCTTTAGGCATTCCAGCGCCCATCTCCTTGCCCATGCGGTAGTTCGTCTGTTCCCAGACGCAAAGCCAACCATCGGTCCTGTCGTAGAAGAAGGCTTTTATTATGACTTTGCGTCAACCCCTTTTTCTTTAGATGACTTGACACGGATCGAAGATGAGATGAGGCGGATTGTGGCAGAAGATCTGCCTATCGAACGGCTTGTCCTTTCTAAGGAAGAAGCGAAGAAGATATTTGGTAGCAATCCCTTCAAACTTGAACTTATAGAGGAGATCCCCGACGATTTCGTAACAGCGTATCGTCAAGGTGATTTCATTGACCTTTGCAGAGGTCCTCATGTGCCAAGAACAGGGGTGCTTAGGGCTTTCAAACTTACTAAGGTCGCAGGGGCATACTGGCGCTCGGACCCTAAGAACCCACAACTTCAACGCATCTATGGGATAAGTTTCCCTGATTCTGATAGGCTGAATCAATACTTAGAAAACCTGGAAAAGGCTAAGGAAAGGGATCACAGGCGCCTAGGGCAAGAAATGGACCTCTTCAGCTTCCACGAGGAAGGACAAGGATTCCCATTCTGGCATGCAAAGGGGATGGTGTTGCGAAATGTCATTGTTGACTACTGGCGTGATTTACATCGTCGCTACGGCTATGTCGAGATTTCTACGCCACTTATTCTGAACCAAGTTTTGTGGAAGATGTCAGGACATTATGAACATTATCGAAAGAACATGTATTTCACCCTCATAGACGATGTGCCTCACGCCATAAAGCCAATGAACTGCCCTGGAGGGCTTCTTATATATCGTTCGAGATTGCATTCTTACAGGGAGTTCCCTTTGAAGGTCGCTGAGCTCGGCCTAGTGCATCGTCACGAGCTTTCTGGTGTTTTGCATGGGCTTTTCAGGGTGCGGGCTTTTACTCAGGACGATGCACACATATTCTGCGAACCATTTCAGGTGCAAGAAGTCGTAAGCGAAGTAATTAGGATGGTGTTTGAGGTCTATTCTACATTCGGCTTTGAGGATGTGATGGTCGAACTTTCAACAAGACCAGAGACAGGGTCCATAGGGACAGATGAGCAGTGGGAACAGGCAGAAGAAGCGCTACTGGAAGCACTAAATGCCTCTGGTACGCAGTTCAAAATAAACAGGGGGGAAGGGGCATTTTATGGACCTAAGATTGACTTTCACATCCGTGACTGCATGGGAAGGTCATGGCAATGCGGGACTGTGCAAGTAGATTTTTCCATGCCAGAAAGACTTGGCGCCACATACGAGGCAAGGGACGGAACGAGGAAGTGCCCGGTGATGATTCACAGGGCGATCCTTGGGTCACTAGAGAGGTTCATCGGGATATTGCTCGAACATTATGCTGGGAAACTTCCATTGTGGTTGAACCCTGAACAGGTGCGCATCCTGACTGTAAGTGAAGCCTTCGAGAAATACGGGAAAGAGGCATTGGAATATCTGACTAAACACGGGATAAGGGCAACGCTGGACGCAAGGAATCAGACACTTGCAAAGAAGGTAAGGGATGCGCAGTTGTCAAAAGTGAACTATCAAGTCGTTGTTGGGAAGAAGGAAGAAGAGACAAGAACTGTTGCGGTTAGGACAAGAAAAAATGAAAATCTTGGGACCATGGCGCTTGATGCATTTTTGGACATGCTTCTGAAGGAAATCAAAGAAAAGAGGGTTTAGGCGGAGGCAGGGATGGTTAGGACAGTGCGCTCCCTCGAAGAAGAGGCAAGGGTCAGGAGGGTTTACGGGGTCGGGCTAGATTCTTACCTTCAGGATGACATCCTACGTGATGCACTCGACGGAAAGATCCTACAAAAACTTGTCGCTTTTGCGAAAGACGGTGTTCGAAGGGCGCTTGTAGTCGGCGCCGAGGACAATGGGTATATTGCTACCATGCTTGCTAAGGAAGGGGTGTTTGTAACCTTGTGCGAACCAGACAAGGCATTTTTGGAGTCCGCAAAGAAAAGGGCAGAACAGGAAAAATGTGCCATAAGGATGCATTTCTTTGACTCTGATTATATGCAACGGCAGTTTGCCACTTCTGGTTTTGATATGGCTGTGTTTTACGCATCCCTTCCAAGATATAATGAGCCAATCGTGGTGCTGAAAAAGGCTGAAAGGGAGCTCAGAGCAGGGGGAAAGGTTTTCGTCAGGATGAAGGTTAGACCTCGTATACCCATTCCTTTCCGTGAAAGATTGCAGGGCAAGCTGGAAAAGGTAAAGAGCATCGCTTTTCGTATCGGGTTTATTGAAGCGGTTTTGCGTTTACCAGACGCGCAAGGGTTCGAGGCACAGGTGGGAAAGATTTTCAAGATCGAATGTATTGAAAGATATGGGCTTTTTGCGCCATATCTGTGGTATGGGCTTGGCAAGGTGAATAGAGGCGGTATTCAGGAGCTATCCAGAAAAGGTGGGATATTGGCAAGTAGGTTCGAACAAAGACTTTTGGACACGCTTAGCTTCAGGCTCTTTTCGTCCTATGTCGTATTGTTCGGCACAAAGGAACTTGGTCTTGGAAAGCCTGTTGCACTCAGGGTTTAGCAGGACTCTGAGATGGCTTACTTTTGAGCCCTAAGAGCTTTCCAAAGCGTCTAGCAATCAAAGAAAGTAGCCATCCAATTGTAAACCCTAGCGCCCCACCAAACAAAGCACTCCACACTGCAGCGTTTACCACAGCCCCCCGTTCGTAAGAAGAAGAGAAGACCACATAGAATGCCACAACCATCCCGGCCCACGGACCAAGACGCCACTTCAAGAAGACATCCCTAAACATCGCGTCCATGAAGAGCGCAAGGATAACAGCAATAGATAGCAAGACATAGGCTATAGCAGGTGGCACATACACCTTGAACAACCGAACCCTAAGCTCTGGACCTATAGAGTCGTCAATAGCCAACACCTCCACCTTCTTTTCCCCTTGTTGAAGGGTGAGTCCATGCACATCCATGAGGTGTTTTACCTCGACACTCCTCGTCCCTCTGCGCCCAGCACGGACCTGTCTTGCCTCATCCGAGAACTCTCCTTTTATGTCCTTCCCCTGAACCCGCAGGTGATATCTGCCTCGAGCACCTAAAGCCCTTTCCCTACTTGCAAAGGATTGGGCATAAACCTCAAGGTGGTAATAGCCTTTTAGGTCCGGGTCAATCGCGACTTCCCTGTTGATTTTCGAAACAGTCGCATCAAAGGCTGCCGTGCCAGGGTAAATATCCTCCACAAGCGGTATCAACGCTCCAACAGCCAGCAACAACACCACGACATACCCCATGACGGTCGCCCATACTGGGACTTCATGAGTCTTTATTACATGAAGGAATCCATGCCCAACTACACCAAGGTACAAAAGCCCAATTACAAAACCCAAAGATGTATCATCGAGGATGCCCATGTTTTTCAAAATCAATAGCATCAGCACAACCCCAGCTGGGATTGCGACCCTTCCCCAATCCCGCATGAAGTCATCAAATCTATCTTTGAATGTTACTTGAGGTTTTTGCGTTTCCTTTTCTTCTTTAAGCCTTTTTGGTTTAGCCACACAAGCCTCCTTTTCAAGACTTATTTTGATCCGAGGGCAAAAGCCCGTACCTTCTCGCGAGTTTCCTAAGATACTTGCGGTCTAGGTCTGCCTCCCTTGCAGCGGCAGATATGCTGTAGTTATTGCGCTCTAAAAGCGCCTTTAGATATTCCCTTTCGAACCTTTCAAGCCATCTCTCTTTCGCGTCTTTGAATGTAATCCTCCTTCTAAGCTCGATAGTAGTGTCCCCCCTGTCCAGATGTTCACGATACGAGCGATATCGGCTACCAAGCACATGAGGGGGCAAGTCGTCAATCTCGACCAAATCCCCGTCCGCAAAGGACACTGCCCTTTCCACTACATTGAGAAGTTCACGCACATTCCCAGGCCATTCATACTCCAAAAATGCTGTCATCACTTCTTCGGAAAACCCTTTGACCCTTGGAAGCCCTTCCGCATCCTTGTTGAACTGAGCCATCTTCAGGAAGTGCCTAGCAAGCAAAGGTATGTCTTCTTTTCGTTCCCTCAAAGGCGGAAGTTTGATCCGAACCACAGAAAGCCTGTAATAAAGATCCTCTCTAAATCTGCCTTCCGCGACCTCCCTCTCCAAATCACGATTCGTGGCCGCAATAAGCCGAACATCCACTTTTATCTGCTTGTTTGAACCAACCCGTCTTATCTCGCGCTGCTCTAGGGCACGCAACAGCTTCGGCTGAAGTTCTATCGAAAGCTCGCCTATCTCGTCGAGGAAAAGGGTTCCACCCTGGGCTATCTCGAATAGTCCCTGCCTTGTTTGTATCGCGCCAGTGAATGACCCCTTTTCATGACCAAAGAGCTCACTCTCGATAAGCTCTTTTGGAACCGCAGAGCAATCAAACACCACAAACGGACCAGAAGCCCTGTGGCTTTTCTGATGTATTGCCCTAGCAACGATCTCTTTCCCCGTTCCAGTTTCGCCCTCAAGAACAACAGTGGAGTTCGTCGGGGCTATGCGCTCCAAGATAGAAAAAACCTCCCGCATGCGTCTGCTAACGCCTATAACTGGTCCGAAAGAGTCCTTCAAAGAAGGCGCGATCTCTACCCTCTCGCCCAGAATGTGAAACCTTGCTTCTACCCCACCAAGGCTAATAGTGCAACCGGACTTCAAATAAGCCTCTCTTACTCGCACCTTTCCAACATATGTTCCATTCTTTGAACCTACGTCTTTTATAATGTACCCATCCGGCTCGCGTATGATCTGGCAGTGATATCTACTTGTCCGAGAGTCACGCACAACTACATCGTTTTCTTCGGCGGACCCCAGCGTTATCACAGGCTGGTCAAAAACATATTCTCGAACCTCGCCAAGCTTGTCTTCCAGGACGATCTTTACTCTTTTCAGATGTAAGGTTTTCGGTCTTCCGTCTTTCCAGTCTACATGGGTTTCAAAGTCTTCTCTTTCCATCTTCCCCACCGTTTTTCTTGTAAGACATTTTGCCGAACAAGTCAATTTTCGATAATGCCGAAAAGTGCTGTTGAAAAGCGCAAGCAAAGCCTTTATAATGAAATGGTTGCGATACGGAGGGAAAAAATGATGCACCCAAAAGAGTCAATTTGGTTGGCTTGCTTCTCATTGGCGATTATGTTGTTTGCGTCATGCGGAGGTGGAGATGTGACAGGGCCTGGCAGTTTAGATGCAGTTGCCGAAGAAGGTGTAGGCCAACAGGACGAGGGATTTTACGAAGTCCCAGATGGCGAGGCTCAGCCAGAAGAGACTATCGAGACGGAAGAAGAGACTTATGTGGACGGCGAAATACCTTCGTTCGAGTGCACCTCCATTGAGGAATGTGATGACCAAAACGAATGCACCTTGGATCTCTGCATTGACAACCACTGCGTACACAGGTGCCTCACAGGTCTTTCCTGTGGGAGCGAAAATGGGGTATCGAGATGCCGCTCGGAACGCGACAGATGTGAGTGTGTGAAAATACCTGAATGTGAAGATGATAGTCAGTGTAACGATATGGACCCTTGCACAAAAGACATCTGTGTGGAGAATAGGTGTGTGCATACCTGCGATGTGGGCGCTCATTGTTCTGATGGTAATCCTGATACCTCTATGGACTCTTGCGTTGCCGAAGGGGATTTGTGTGTGTGCAAGGGTATATTCCAAGGCTGTTTGGAGGATAAGGATTGCGACGATGGGAATCAATGCACCCTTGATAGATGTGTGGACGGGAGGTGCGTGAACGAATGCCAGGTTGATACCTCATGCGACGACCATGACCCTGATACGGATAACGACGCATGCAGAGAAGGTCCTATGGGATGTGTATGTATCGGGAAGAAGGAGTGCTATTCAGACGAAGACTGCGATGACATAAATGATTGCACAATAGACTACTGCGACGAGCACGGGAAGTGTCGGCATGTGTGTTTCGAAGGTCGTCCATGTTCCGATGGGAACCCAGGGACAGAGAACGATGTTTGTGCGTCAAAGGATGGTGCATGCCTCTGTATTGGGATACCAATCCAGTGCACCGATGATAAAGACTGTGATGATCAGGATCCCTGCACTAGGGATAGATGCCTGAACTCAGTATGTGTAAGCGAATGTTTGGTGGGAACCGCTTGCGATGATGGGAACATGAACACATCTGACGACACATGTAAGCTCGATAGGGCCGGCCGGTGTATATGCTCTGGAGAGCCAGAATGCTTTGTAGATGCCGATTGCGATGACTCGAATCCATGCACGACCGATGTCTGTTTGAACGGTGGTTGCGAGCACGAATGCCTAGTAGATTCTGAGTGTGACGATGGTAATGGTTGGACCTATAATGACATTTGCGTGATAACCCCATTTGGGACTTGTGTGTGTCAGGGCGAGCAAGCGGAGTGCCAGGATAAGATACACTGTGATGATAACAACCCATGCACAGAGGACCAGTGCATCAACTTTTTGTGTCACCATAACTGTTTAGAAGGGATATTGTGCGACGACGGTAATCCAGATACTCTTGAAGACAAGTGCGGGTGGTTGGAAGGTCCCTCGCCCTCGTGTGTCTGTCAAGGGCGTTACGAGTGCACTGAAGACACAGATTGTGATGACAAAAACCCTTGCACTATTGACAGATGCCAAAACAACCACTGCTATCACGAATGCGATGTCGGGCAGTTATGCTCCGGGGATTGGCCGTTGCCTATGATGGGATACTGCTTGATAAACGATGGGATGTGTGGATGTTTCCCTCCGAATCTTGTTTGCGACGATCCTTACGACTGTCCTCCGACTCAGTATTGTCATAAGGACGATAAGATGTGTGGCTCTCTCGGCGTGTGCGAAGATAGACCCCCATTATGTCCCCTCGTCTACCAACCTGTGTGCGGTTGCGATGGGAGGACTTACACAAACCGTTGTGAGGCATACGCTGCTGGCACCTCGGTATGGTACGAAGGGGAGTGTGAACCGGTTCGATGTTTCGACAATAGCATGTGTCCGGAGGACCAATATTGCAGTTTTGTCCCATGCGCTATTGAGACAGGAGTATGCATACCTAGACCTGAGCTCTGTTTGCCTGAGTATGAGCCTGTCTGTGGCTGCGATAAAGAGACTTATGGAAATGCGTGTGAAGCTGCATTGCATGGTGTTTCCGTAGATTATATTGGTCCATGTCGAGAGTGTAGAACCGACAGTGATTGCGATGATGGGAATCCATGCACTAGGGACTTTTGCTATCAGTTCCACTGCGAGTATGATTGTCTGACAGGCATGGAGTGCTCGGTTGCAGGACAACCTGGTGCCGGAATATGCGTCTTAGATGCTAGTGGTTGCAGATGCGAGCTTGCACCAGAGTGCTACGCGGATGAGGATTGCGATGATATGAATGAGTGCACGATTGACCTATGTGTTGAGGGGAAATGTCAGCATGAGTGCAATATCGGAAGCAGGTGTGGGGGGATTTTTATTGAAGGCACATGTAAGGAAGTGAACGGTTTATGTGAATGTGTCCCATTCGCTCAGCCATGCACTTCTAATCTTGACTGTCCAAAGAGTGCATATTGTCGCTTTGAGCCCGGCACGTGTGCGCCGCCCGGGGTGTGTGTTCTAAGACCTTTAATGTGCCCTGATGTCATTGACCCTGTATGCGGTTGTGATGGGGTCACGTACCAGAATGAGTGTTTTGCCGCACAGGCAGGTGTTTCGATATTGCACGAAGGGGAGTGCGAGGGCGTTCCTGAGTGCACGAGTGACCGTGATTGCGATGAC
>Ga0197143_1001890_pt1 | contig 16577 bp, 11 predicted proteins | sample GBS70_MetaG_FD_148603 | JGI IMG/M metagenome (GOLD analysis project Ga0197143, IMG submission 148603) | Sediment microbial communities from Great Boiling Springs, Gerlach, Nevada, United States - GBS 70_MetaG | ecosystem: Environmental > Aquatic > Thermal springs > Hot (42-90C) > Sediment...
ATTATCTTCATTTCAATTATTGCAGGCGGATTTGTTTATTTAAATTATCTCAATAAGAAAGATGTTAATGTTTTACAGGAAATTAAACAAGAAGATATAAATATGGCAGAAAGTCAAACAACAGAGATTCCAACTCAAAATAAAAATGTTACCCAAGAAATTCAATCAATTAGTTTAGGGTCTATAAAATCATTTACAATGGCTGAAGTAGAGGAACATAATTCAAAAGAAAGTTGTTGGTCAGTTATTAGAGGAAAGGTTTATGACTTGACAAATTGGATCGATAAACATCCAGGAGGGCCCGATAAGATTTTAAATATTTGCGGTAAAGATGGAACAGAAATTTTTGAAAAAATTCATGGCGGTAAAGAAAAACCAGAAAATAATTTGAAAAATTTTGAAATTGGCGTTTTAAGTAATAAATAAACTAATTTTAAATAAAATGCTATATAAACTGTTAATTTTAATTTCAGCTTTAGGCGGATTTTTAGTGTCAAGATATATTTATGATCATAAATCTAAGAAAAAATTTTTAATTTGTCCACTAAAAGCATCCTGTGAGCCTGTAATTCATAGTAAATATTCAGTGTTTTTAGGATTAGATTTAACTATTTGGGGTATGCTTTATTATGCTTTTGTTTTTTTAGGTTATTTTTTGTATTTATTCTTTAATTTAAACATTGATCTTTTTAAATTTGTCTTATTTTTTCTTTCTCTTTATACTTTTTTATTTTCTCTATATTTAACCTTTATTCAAATTGGAAAGTTAAGAAAATTTTGTTCTTGGTGTTTATTGTCTGCTTTTTTGTCTTCGGTAATTTTCTTTTCCAGCTTTGTTATTTATCGTGAAAGTTTAACAATTTTATCTCAAGAGTTTAAAAATTTTTCAATCTTTATTCATGCTCTTGCTGTAGGGATAGGTTTGGGTATTGTTATTGTTGTTGATTATCTTTTTTTCAAGTTCTTAAAAGATAAAGAAATAGACAAGAGAGAAAAAGAAATAATGGAACGCCTTTCTGATCTTATTTGGTTTTTGATAGGAATAATATTTGTTTCAGGTTTCTTTATTTACCTTTCAGATATGGAAAAATATCATAATTCAACGAAGTTTATGGTAAAAATGTTTATTTTCTTAGTGATTGCTTTAAATGGTTTAATTTTAAATGCTTTTATTTCTCCTAAATTAAGTGAAATTGATTTTGAAAAACATAATAAATACTCATTAATGTCTGTTTCGATGGGTATCATTTCTTTTGTTTCTTGGTTTTTAGCCTTTCTGCTTGGAAGATTAAAATCTATTCCTTTTACTTTTATTGAAGGTATAGTAATTTACTTTTTTTTGATTTTAATAAGCATATTGATTGGCAATGTTATTTTTAGAATTAAATTAGTGATTAAAAATAGAAAATTTTAGTTATAATTAAATTTAATGGCAAAGATAAAAGAAGGACAATTAGCTATAGATTTTATTTTACCGGATCAAAACGGTAAATTACACAAACTTTCAGATTATAAAGGAAAGTGGATTTTGCTTTATTTTTATCCTAAAGATGATACTCCAGGATGCACCAAAGAAGCTTGTTCAATAAGAGATAATTTTCCGAATTTTAAAAAATTAAAAGTGTTAGTTTTTGGTATAAGCATTGATTCAGTTGAAAGTCATAAAAGATTTGCTCAAAAATATAATCTTCCTTTTGTTTTACTTTCTGACGAGAAAAAAGAAGTGGTTAAAAAATATGGTGTTTGGGGAAGAAAAAATATTATGGGGAAAACATTTATGGGTACAAAAAGAATGTCATTTTTAATTAATCCGGAATTTAAAATTGTAAAAATTTATGAAAATGTTAAGCCAGAAATTCATGCTAATGAAGTTTTAACAGATCTAAAATCTATTAAGTTTAATTTAAAACCATGTTTCAAATGATTAAAATAAAATTTAAAAATTGTTTTATTTTTATTTTAATTTCAATATCGTTGACCTTATCAATAGCATTAGCATCAGGTTTAAACAATGAAGAAGATGATGTTAATATTACAATTTTAGGATTAGCAATTATTTTACTTTTGGCTAGAATTTCTAGTTTAGTTGAACGTTTTGGACAGCCAGCTGTTTTGGGCGAACTTTTAATGGGTGTTATTTTAGGAAATTTAAGTCTCTTTGGTTTTTATTTTTTTGATCAGTTTAAACAAAATCCTATTTTACTTTTTTTATCAGAACTAGGTGTAATAATTTTGCTTTTTCAAATAGGCTTGGAGTCAAATATACAAAAGATGAAAAAGGTAGGAATGAGAGCTTTTTTAGTTGCTTTTATTGGTATTATAGCCCCATTTATTTTAGGAACTTACATAATCGGTCCTAAAATTTTTCCTGGTTTAAGTTATAATGCTTATCTTTTTTTAGGAGCAACTTTAACTGCTACTTCCGTTGGTATTACTGCGCGTGTTTTTCAAGATCTTAAAAAAATAAATATCTCAGAAGCTCAAATAGTTTTGGGTGCTGCAGTAATTGATGATATTTTGGGTTTAATAATTTTAACAATAGTTTCTGCTATTGTAACCGTTGGTACAATTAATATTGGTACCATTATCTCGATAAGTTTAAAAGCTTTGATATTTCTTATTACATCCATAATTTTGGGAATTTATTTTTCCCCTTATATTGGTAGGTTTCTCTCTAAAATTCATACAGGATTAGGAATGAAATATACAATGGCAATTAGTTTTTGTTTCGTTTTTTCTTATTTAGCTTACAAGTTTGGCTTAGCTCCGATAGTAGGTGCTTTTTTTGCTGGTTTATTTCTTGATCCTGTACATTTTAAATATTTTAAGGATCCGGAAATTATCGAAGATATTAAAAAAGAAATAAAAAGTTTAGATCAAAAAACAAAAGAAAAATTTTTATCAATAGTTAAGCATCATTCTCTGCATCATATAGAAGATTTAATTCATCCAACATCTCTTTTATTGGTACCGTTATTTTTTATTATTACTGGAATGAATGTAAAATTGGACGTAATTTTTGATGTTTCTATTCTAATTAAATCTTTAATTATTACAGCTATTGCAATATTCGGCAAAGTTGTCTCTGGTTTAGCTGCTGGAAAAGTTAATAAACTTTTAGTTGGGTTTGCTATGGTGCCAAGAGGAGAAGTTGGTTTAATTTTTGCTACTATGGGCAAAAATTTAAACGTGATTTCTGAAGAAATTTTTTCTATTATAATAATAACAGTAATATTGACAACCTTACTAACTCCGCCAATACTTGCTTTTCTTTTAAAAAAACCAAAAGTAGAAATATAATACACTTGATTTAAAATTAAATTTATGAATAAAAATAATAGAATTTCAAGATCGCAAATTGAGCTTTTTATTGATTGCCCAAGATGTTTTTGGTTGGAAATAAAACATAATATAAAAAGACCTGAAAATTTCAGCGGTGGTTATATTGGTAGTAAATATGATCCACTTTTAAAAAATTATTTTGATAAACATCGTAAAAATAACAAAACTCCTGAAGAAATAGAAAAACATAATTTAAAATTATTCTCTAATATTGAAATTTTAAAAACTTGGCGAGGAAAGGGAATTAAATATTTTAATGAAAAACATAATATAGTTTATTATGGTAAAATTGATGATCTTTTGACAAAAGACGAATATTTAATTCCATTTGATTTTAAGACAACTATTAGTAAAAACTTTCAAATTTATGAAGATTATAAAAGACAGCTTGAAATTTATGGTTATTTATTGAAAAAGAATAATTATCCAGTTTTAGAAACTGGAATTTTTTATGTAGTTAAAATTAATATTAATGAAAATTTCGAAAAAATTGAAGAAAGAGAAATAGTTAGAATTGAAAATTTAAATTATGAAATTTATGATGAAATTTTAGAAAATTTAATCGAAACTTATAAATCTAAAAAAGAACCTAAACCCAGCCCAAATTGTGAATTTTGCCAAAGAGATGAACAAATAAAAAGATTAATTTAAAAATTTAAGATGAAAAAAATTTTAATTTTAGGAATAATAATTTTAATTCTATTTCTGATCTATAAATTTTATCCTATTTATAAGGGTATAAAACCTGTTTATTTACCTTCAAAAACAAAAATTATTTCTGATAAAGATTTAGAATATTTAAAACTGCCAGAAAATTTTAAAATTCAAATTTTTGCTAAAAGTGTTAACGGAGCGAGAGTAATTAAAGAAGATCCAGCTGGCAATTTAATTGTTAGTTTAACCAAGGAAGGAAAAATTGTTTCTTTACCTGATTTAAATCAAGATGGCAGAGCAGATAAAATTATTACTTTACTTGAAGGACTTCAAAATCCCCACGGAATGGAAATTAAATGTTGGGATGTCGCACGTCCAAAAGATTGTAAGCTTTATGTAGCTGAAACTGAAAAATTAGTGGAGTATAATTTAGTTTTTGACGAAAAAGAAAAAATTTATCGCCCAGTTAATCCTGAAAAAATTTTAGATTTACCTCCTGGTGGAAGGCATTTTACAAGAACCTTACTTTTTCTTCCATATCCTGAAGATCATAAACTTTTAATTTCTGTTGGTTCAAGTTGCGATGTTTGTTACGAAAAAGATGAAAGATATGGAGCAATTTTAGTTTATGATTTTAAAACTAAAGAAAGCAAAATTTACGCTAAAGGATTAAGAAATTCTGTTTTTTTAACTTTACATCCCGTAACTGGCAAAGTTTGGGCAACAGAAATGGGAAGAGATTGGCTTGGTGATGATTTGCCACCTGATGAAATTAACATCATCGAAGAAGGCAAAAATTATGGTTGGCCAATTTGTTATGGCAAAAATATTCACGATGATAATTTTGATAAAAATATTTACATCAGAAATCCTTGTATGGAACCATTTGAAACTCCTTCTTATATTGACATTCCTGCCCATTCATCTCCTTTAGGGTTATCTTTTTTTCCTGAAGAAGGTTGGCCCGAAAAATATTGGTACAATCTTTTAGTTGCTTATCACGGTTCTTGGAATAGAACTGTGCCAACTGGATACAAAATTGTAAGATATATTTTAGATTCTCAAGGAAAATATTTAGGCGAGGAAGATTTTATTGTAGGTTGGCTTCAAGGAGATGAGGCTATTGGCAGACCTGCTGATATTTTGATTAAATCAGGAGGAATAATTTATATTTCCGATGACAAAGCAGGGATAATTTACAGAGTTATTTATAATGAAAATTAAGATCAATATATTAGTTATTTGAATAATAATGAAAATTAGCGAAACCATAAAATTAATTTATATCTATTTATTTTCTGCTGTCGGTTTGATTTTAATAATCACATGTTCATTTTAATTATTATACTTATGATTGAAGACTTATATTTTTAAACAAGCTGATGTTTATTATACTCCTAAAATTGACTCTGAAATTTCTGATAAAAAAATAACACCGGAGGAAAAACTAAAAAGGGAAGATGAATTAAGAAAAGCTGACGAAATTACCATAATTGTCCAAAGATGAAGAGAAGTTTATAATACTACCGCTTTATTAATTATTAGGATACCTTTATTTATTTATTTATCACTGGCGATTAGCTCTCAAGGTTAAAGTTAATAAAGAATAAAATTTATTTTAAAATAATCATTTAAAATATTCTTTGAACTCTAAATAAGAGGTGATAAAATTTTATTGATGAGTAATTTTAGAGAAAAATTTTATAATCTTTTGGAAGGAATGTTTGTTGGAGATAGCGAAATTGAAGGTCAGGGAGGGTATATAAATCTTTTTAAAATCAAGAAAAAATATTATGATAATGAGTTTAAACCTGCTCTTAAGGAAAAAATAGAAAACACATTAAAAACCTATCCTAATTTTGAATTAGATCTTTTTGAAAAACTTTACACCTTTTTTTCAAGATACTTTTCAGAATCAGGCTCAATCTATTTTGTTAATACCCCTTACTATCATCAAATTTACGAAAGAATTTATACAGACAAAGAAGATGTTATTTTGTTTTGGAAAACAAGAGATCTTTATTACATTAAAACAGATAGAATTTTTAAAAAAACAGATAGAATTTTTAAAAATCTTGAAATCAAAATTGAAGAAAATGATAAAATTTACAATTTTTACTTTGATGCTTCAAAACTTGAATATAAAAAAGCAAACGAAAAAAGAGAAATAATTTTTGAACTTGATGAAGAAAAAACAACAGAAGATAAAATTTATTTTTATGTTTATTATTCAGAAAGAGGAAGAACTACAAAAATAGAAGAAATTCTAAAAAAACTTAAAAAGAAAGAGATAAAAATAACAGAAGACATTTTAGAAAAAGCTTTTAGAAGATTTGAACAACAATCAGAAGTAGATTATTTTATTCATAAAAACGCAAAAGCTTTCTTAACAGAGCAATTAAAACTTTACATTTACAATTATCTTTTTAAAGAAAAGCAAGAATGGACAAAAGAAAGATTAGATCAAATTTATAAATTTCAAGAAATTGCTGAGCTTATAATTGATTTTGTTTCAAAATTTGAAGATGAGCTTGTAAAAATATGGAACAAACCAAGATTTGTTTTTAATTCAAATTATGTAATCACTCTTGATAGGATTTTAAAACAAAACAAAGAGAAAGGAATTGAAATAATTGAAAAAATAATTAATCACAAAAATTTTGATGAACAAGTTAAAGAATGGAAAGATTTAGGAATAATTGATGAAGATTTTGATAAAAATAAAATTATTCAAACTTCAATTACTGGAAAAGAATTAAATAAAAAATATCAATTTTTACCTATTGATACAAAATACTTTAAGGATTTAGAAATTGAAATTTTAAGTTTGTTTGATGATTTAGACAACCAATTAGATGGCTGGTTAATAAAGAGTGAAAACTATCAAGCATTAAATACAATTTTGCCAAAATTCAAAGAAAAAATACAAACAATTTATATTGATCCGCCTTATAATACTGGAAGCGACGAATTTCTTTATAGAGATAAATATCAACATTCTTCCTGGCTTACGATGATGGAAAATAGGTTAAGTTTGGCAAGGGAGTTAATGAGTGATGATGGAGTGATTTTTGTGAGTATTGATGATAATGAGGATTTATTTTTAAAATTATTATTACAGAAATTTTTTAAAGATGGATTTTTAGCTAAAATTGTTTGGCGAAAATTACATACCGTTAAAAACGATGCTTTAAATTATTCTGTTAATACAGAATACATATTGAATTATACTAAGTATCCTGTAGAGTTAGATAAAAAAAATATTATTAAAACAGTTAAGTATTTTGAAAAGACTAAAGATTATAAGTATGAAGATCAGAAAGGTTACTTTAAACTTGACCCACTTCATGCAAAATCTGGCTCAGAAAGTTCTATTTATGAATATGTGTTTAAAAATGGAATAAAATGGAAACCACCGAGCGGAACATATCCAAGATATTCAAAAGAAACCTTGGAGAAATTTGAAGAAGAAGGAAGATTAGTTTTCCCGGGTGAATATTTGAAATTAGCCAATAAAGATAAAGAAATTCCTTATAAAGGTAAGAAAGTTATGGTGAAAAGATATTTACATGAAGTATATGAAGGTAAAAAAGTAGAAAGTTACTGGGATGGAAAAGAAGTGGGATTTAATAAAGATACAACTCAAGAATTTGAAAATTTATTTAATGATTTTGGAAGAAAAGTAAAAAGTGAATTAAATCCTAAACCGTATTTACTTATTAGAAGGATTGTTGAGATCTCAACTGATAAAAATTCATTTATCCTTGACTTCTTCGCCGGCTCTGGCACAACCGCTCATGCAGTTATGAAGCTTAACAAAGAAGATGGAGGCAGGAGAAAATTCATTCTTGTAGAAATGGCAGATTACTTTGATACAGTTATTATCCCAAGAATTAAAAAAGTAGCTTACTCTTTTAATTGGAAAGATGGTAAACCACAAGATACCGATGGAATAGGTATTTTCTTTAAATACTTTGAACTTGAACAATATGAAGAAATTTTAAGAAAAGCAAAATATCTTGAACCAAAAGAGCAAAAAACTTTATTTGATGAAGACTTTAACTATTTATTTTCGAGCGATCCGAAAATGTTAGAAGCAATTGAATTAGATTATGAAAACAATAAAGTTAAAGTAGATTTAAATAAAATTTATCCAGAAAAACAAATAGATATTGCAGAAACATTATCAAACTTAAAAGGGAAGTGGATAAAAAAAATTACAGAAAACGAAGTAGAATTAGCCGATTATGACGAAGACGGAAAGGCAAAAAACATTGAAAAGGTCTATTTAAAAAATTTAGATTATAAACTTATTAAATCTTTAATTTGGTGGTAAAAGATATGAATAAATACACTATTGAACAAAAAATTTTGACTTTAGCGGAATGCGCTGTAATGGAGAATAAACAAAAGCCAGCATCTTTTAAATTTGATAACATTGAATTTTCGCATTGGGACTTTGATTATAGAAAAGGTTGGTTAGGAAACTCATGGATTGCTACGGCAGCAATTAATGCCAAAAATTATGTGGAAGCATATTTAGTTTTTAATAATAAGCTATCTAAAATAATTCCAAGAATCTCGTTAATTGCTCAATCTTACATTCAATATCTTAGAGAACCATTCTTAATTTATAAAAACAAAAGTGATGTTGCCTTTTTTAAATATACAGAGAATAGATCAGTTGTGGGATTAATGTTCATGGAAAAAGAATTAAAAGCTTTAGAAATTTTAGTTAAAAAAACCGAAATTCCTGATAATTTTTTTTATTATTGGAATGACGTTACAAATACAATTGGCTATTCTGCAAAACTTTTGTTGATGTTTTCTGCTATTGAGTCTTTAGCAAAGCAATTAGTTAAAGAGAGTAAAGAAAAAGGAAAAAAGAAACCAAAAGAAGAGTTTATGAAAGAAATTTTAGGTAGTGATTTATATAAAGAATGTTTTGAAAATACAAAAGGACTTAGACATAGACTTATGCATGGAGATTACTTTCAACAGAATGATTTTAAAAAGAATTATTTAGAAATAATTCATAAAAAAGTTATAAGTTATTTTAATAGAGAAGTTTTTAAAGAGAATTTAATAAGTGAGGATGTAATTAATCCTCAAAGACATTTTTGGCCAAACAAAGAAGGGAAATCGTTTTTTATTAAAATTAAAGACAAAAATCAAAAATTTTCGCTAAAAGAAGTTTTAAACGAATTTCAAGATGGAGAATTTTTTAGAAATTCTCAAAAGTATGAATATGTTTATTTATCGAAAGAAGAGATAGAACAATATTAATTATAAATTTGGAGTTAACAATTTAAACTTGAACTTAAAAATTGAAACTATGCCAACCCAACGAGAAAAAATATTTAAAAAATATTAGAATCACTTTGTTTAAGGTTTGGTATTGGTTTGATTTTATTTGATAGCAACAATCCAGATGATCCTAAATTTGAAATTAGAACAAGAGCAATGAAAAATGAACCAGATTATTTTTATGTTAATGAGTATTTAAAGAAATTAAGTAAACAAGAATTAAAAGAATTAGGATTATGAAACTTATTCTTAAACAAATAGTAGAAAATATAGACTCAGAAAGATTAGGAAATAACTGGAGAGACTTTGATTTTGAAAATTTTTCTAAGGATAAAAAACTTTATAGCTTTCAAAAATTTGCTTTAGAGAATGTTTTAAAAGTATTATGGTTTTATTATGAAAAAGATTTTGATTTTAAAAAAGATGAGGACCTAAATGTTAATGAAAAAAGAAAAGAAAAATTGTTTAGAGAATATTTAGATTATGGCTTAAAACAAAATGAAGTAGATCATCCATATAAAGAAGAAGCAAAAAATAAATTTATTTTTGATTATTTTCCATTAGAAAATCAAAGAATAAGTTTTAAGCATTTCATAAACAGAGCTGGATTTTGGATGGCAACAGGATCGGGAAAAACATTGGTGATTATTAAATTAATTGAGCTTTTGCGAGAATTAATTAAAAGAGAAGAAATACCTGATTATGATATTTTATTTTTAACTTATAGAGAAGATCTAATTGAACAGTTTAAAAAACATTTAGAAGAATATAATGAGGGCAGGGAAAATAAAATTTTAGTTTATGATTTGAAAGACTATGAGAATGTGAAGAAAAAGTATTTATTCAAAGAAAATTTTGTTTTTTATTACAGATCAGATTTATTTAGCGATGAAGAAAAGGAAAAAGTGGTTGATTTTAGAAATTATTTTAATGATGGCAAGTGGTATATCATTTTAGATGAAGCACATAAAGGAGATAAAGAAGATTCAAAAAGACAACATATTTTTTCTATACTTTCAAAAAATGGATTTTTATTTAATTTTTCGGCAACATTTGATGATATAAGAGATTTAGTAACTACTTGTTTTGAATATAATCTTTCTACTTTTATTGAAAATGGATATGGAAAGAAAATTTATATTTCAGAATATGAAGCAAGAGCTTTTAGGGATGAGCTTAATGAAAGAGATAAATTAAAGGTTATTTTAAGAACAAGCCTTCTTTTAACTTTTATAAAGAAAAATTTAGAAGAGATTAGAAAAGTAAATAAAAATTATTATCATAATCCTTTAATGATGGTGCTTGTAAATAGTGTTAATAGTGAGATTGCTGATTTAAAAATATTTTTTGATCATTTAAGAATAATAGCTAAAGGAGATTTTGACAAGAGTTTAATAGAAGATTGTAAGGAAGAATTAAAAAAAGAGTTTGAGAATAAACAAAAATTAGATATTCCAGAAGAAAATGAGATAAAAGCTAATTTTGACGTTTTAAGAAAATTAACCTACGAAGATATTCTTTTTTACATTTTTAATTCAAATGTACCAGGAGAAATAGAAATTTCTTATAATCCTTCGGTAAAAGGAGAGGTTGCTTTTAAGCTGAAAACCTCTGATAGCCATTTTGCTTTGATGAAAACTGGAGATATGCCTAAATGGTTAAAAGAAACATTGAATAGATTTTCGGTTAATCATACTTTTGAAGATGAAAAATTCTTTCAAAAAATTAATTCTGATGATTCACCTATAAATATTCTTTTAGGTTCAAGGGTATTTTATGAAGGTTGGGACTCTAATAGACCAAATATAATTTTGTTTATCAATATCGGTGTAGGAAACGAAGCAAGGAAATTTGTTTTGCAGTCAATTGGAAGAGGTGTAAGAATTGAGCCAATTAAGAATGAGAGAAAAAGAATTTTATATATAAAAGAAAAAGTTGGTGAGGATATTTTTAGAAAAATTAAAAAATTTGTAGATTCTATTGAAACTCTCTTTATTTTCGGGACCAATAAAAATGTAATAGAAAAGATAATTAATGAAGTTTCGGAGTTTAAAAAAGCTGTATTTAAAGGTAGGCCAATTACATTGTTCAAAAATTTTGAAAGAATAGAAAGCAATCCTTTACTTATTCCAAAGTATAAATTATCAGAAAGACAAGTTTTTGAAGAAGAAATAAGATTTGGAATTGCTGAAAAAGACTTTGGATTACTCAGAGAATATAACAGTTTTATTGAAGATGATAGAATTTTGGTTGCCAATTATGATATTGAACCAAAGATTGTAAAATTTTTTAGGAATTCATTGGGTGAAAGTTTAGAGAATAGTAAATATTATAAAAATTTTGAAGTTGGAAGAAAAAATATTGATATCGTTTTGAAGGATTTATTTAGGTTTTGGAGTATAAAATTTGAAGAATTTAAAGAATTTTCTGAACTTCGAGATGAAATTAAACATTTCGAAAAAGTTATTATTGAAGAAGCAAAATTTGAAGGATTTAATAAAATTTTGGAAGCTTTTAAAAATACAAAAATGAGTTTACCTTTTGAAGATTTAGAGTTGAAGTATATAATAAATCACTACTATTTGCCATTGATTGTAAGTAATGATGAAAAAGTTGATTATATAAAACATATTATTAAAACAAAAAGTGAAGTTGATTTTATAGAAAAATTAGAAAATTACTTAGCTAAGGAAAACAATAAATTTAATGAATTTGATTGGTGGATTTTTAGCAAAATTGATGAAAGCTTAGACGAAGTTTATATTCCTTACTATGATTATGAAGACAATACATTAAAAAAATTTAAACCTGATTTTATATTTTGGCTTCGCAGGGGTGATAATTATTTTATAGTTTTTGTTGATCCAAAATCTACTAAATTTACTTCATACCAAAACAAGATTGATGGATATAAAAAAATTTTTGAGGAAGAAAATAAGACTCGAAAATTTGAATACAAAAATTTTTCTTGTTATGTTTATTGCTTCTTGAATACAGACGATGTTGATAAAGTGGAAAAACATTCTTATAAAGATTACTGGTTTGAGAATTTTGAAAATTTACTAAATAAGGTTTTGAAGAATTAATTATGATAATTTAAAATTATTTATATGATATTTGTTTATATTACTAATCCAAACAAGAAAACTGCTCATAAGATTGGAAAATATTTAGTGGAAAAAAGGCTTTGTGCGTGTGTTAATATTTTCCCTATAGAAAGTTATTATTGGTGGCAGGGGAAAATTGAGAAAGCGAAAGAATGGGTAGTGATTGCTAAAACTTTAGAGAAGAATTATGAAAAAATTAAAAAAGAAATAAAGAATATTCATCCTTATTCAATTCCTTGTATTTTAAAAATAAAAGTAGAAGCAAATAAAGAGTATTTAAATTGGCTTAAAGGAGAAATTAAGTGATTTTTTGATATGAATAAATTTAGAAAGTGTGATAAAATAATTTAAAAATCGGTCGTTAATTTGTTTTAGTTTTAAAAATGGAAAATCAAAATCCAACTTGTGGATGCAATTGCTGCTCTCACGAAGGAGGTTTTTGTAATTGTGGATGTGGTTGTTGTTCACCATCTTCTGAAGAAGAATAAATAATTTTATATGAATTTTAAATTCAGCAAGGAAAAGTTAGGCATTTATATTTTACGTTTTGGTTTAGCGATAGTTTTTTTATATTTTGGTATTTCTCAGATTTTAGATCAATCAAGATGGATTTATTTAGTTCCAGAGAGATTTTTTAATTTTTATATTAATTATTAATAAAGTTTTTAAAATCTAATGGCGGTAAAGAAAAACAAGAAAATGCTTTGAAAAATTTTGAAATCGGCGTTTTAAAAGAATAGATTGCAAACATACAAAGTTGTGTTAAAAATAAAATATGGTCTAAATATTCTTCTGAAAAGTATGGTAAAAAAAATAAAAAATAAAAAGTTTTATGGTTCAATAACAATTGGAGAAAAAGGTCAAGTTGTTATTCCTAAAGAAGTCAGAAAAGAAAAATGAAAGGATTGATTTTTAAATTTTTTAAAAGTAAGCTATTTTATTTTGTTATTATAATACTACTTGGTATAACTGGATATTATGGTTATTATAAAATTTTTAAAAATCAATCTACAAAATACATTTTAGCAAAAGTAACTAAGGGTGATTTAGAAATAAAGGTTTCTGGAAGTGGAGAAATTATCCCAACAGAAGAAATTAATATTAAATCAAAAATAAACGGAGAGGTTGTTTCTTTAAATGTTAAAGAAGGAGATTCGGTTTATAGGGGCCAGCTATTAGCAAAAATAGATAGCAAAAATTTAGAAAAAGCAATTAGTGATCAAGAAATATTAATTAAAAATTTAGAATTAGCTATTGAATCAGCAAAATTAAATTTAGAAAAATTAAACTTCCAGTATCAAAATACTTTGCGGGGAGAGGATTATGAAAAAGCGTTAAATCAAGGAATTTTAATTTTAAATGATTTTTATAATTTTTATCCAAATTTTATTGAAAACTTAAGAAAAATTTATTTTTATAAAGATTTTGAAAATTATGACAATAATTTAAAATACTATGAAAGCTATAACCTCTCCTTTTCAGGTAAGAGTCAAAAATTAGAATTAAATTACGACATTTTAAAATCAAAATATATTGAGCTTTCTGAAAATTTTAAAAATATTTCAAGTCAAAATGAAGCAAAAGAAAAAATTATAAAAGATTTTTATGATTTAGTTTTAGCAAGTTATGAATTAGTTAATGAAGGTAAGGAAATGATTAGATATTTAAAGGAAGATTTAGTTTTAAAAGATGCTGTTCATGAAAAACAAACTATTATTGAAGATCATTATCAACAACTAACGAATTATTTAAATACCCTAGGGCAATATAAGCAAAGTTTACTAGATATTGTGTCTAAAATTAATTCTTATCATGATATTATTGAGAATTATGAATTTGATAGAAGAAATTTAGAGCTAACAATTAAGCAAAAAGAAGTAGATTTAGAACAAGCAAAGAAAAAACTTAATGATTTAAAACAAGATTTAAATGATTACTATATAACAGCACCTCTTGATGGAGTTTTAGCTATATTTGATATTAAAAAAGGAGATTTGATTGTTTCAAATCAGATTATAGGAAAAATTATAACTAACCAAAAAATTGCTAAAATCTCATTAAATGAAATAGATGCAGTTCAAGTTAAAGTTGGCCAAACAGCAATTTTAACTTTTGATGCTTTACCTGATCTTAAAATTAATGGAAGAGTGATTGAAATAAGCGCTATCGGCACTGAAGAGCAGGGGGTAGTTAGTTATGATATAAAAATTTCTTTAGAAGAAGAAACAAACAAAATTAAACCTGGCATGTCTGTTAATACCGAAATCATTGTTAATAGAAATGAAAATGTTTTAATAGTACCAAATTCCGTTATTAAGAATGATAATAAAGGACAATATGTAAATGTAGTTAAAAATTATAATGTTAAAAATATAAAACCTTTTGAACCTATAGAAATTTCGCAAAATTTAATTGAAAAAAGATATATTAAGACAGGCATTTCCAATGATGAATTTACTGAAATTTTAGAAGGATTAAAAGAAGGAGAAATTGTTGTTTTAAGAACTTTAAATAGACAAACAATTCAAAATAGACAGCAAACTAATCCTTTCTTACCAAGACTGCCGTTTGGACAAAGAAGGCAATGATCAAACTAGAGAACATTGTAAAAATTTATAAAAATAATGAAATTGAAACTATAGCTTTAAGGAATATTAATTTAGAAATTAAAGAAGGAGAATTTGTTGCAATTATGGGGCCTTCTGGTTCTGGAAAATCAACCTTAATGCATATTCTTGGCTGTTTAGATAAACCAAAATCAGGAAAATATTTTTTAGAAGGAAAAGATGTTTCTACTTTAAACGACGATGAGTTTGCAGAAATAAGAAAAAGAAAAATTGGTTTTGTCTTTCAATCTTATAATTTGCTTCCGAGAATGAAAGTTATTGAACAAGTTGAACTTCCTTTACTTTATGCAGGAATAAAATCTGAAGAACGAAGACAAAAAGCAATTAATGCTTTAAAAGCATCTGCCTTTCCTGATAATTTTTGGTATCATTATCCTAATCAACTTTCTGGAGGTATGCAACAAAGAGTTGCTATTGCAAGAGCTTTAGTTAATGATCCAATTTTGATTTTAGCTGATGAGCCAACAGGAAATTTAGATTCAAAAACAGGAGAAATAGTTTTAGATACATTTCAGAGATTGAATTTTGAATATAGAAAAACTATTGTAATTGTAACTCATGACGAATATGTAGCTAAACATGCAGAAAGAATAATCTCAATTAAAGATGGAGAAATTATTGATGATTTTAAAGTTAAAGAGAGAATCATAATTAATAGTCATAATAAAAAATGAGTTTTTACGATCTATTAAAAGAGGCTTTTAGATCGCTTTTATCTAATAAATTAAGATCAGGACTTACAATTTTAGGGATTATTATTGGTATTACTGCTGTAATTGCTATGCTTTCGATTGGTGAAGGGGCTAAAAGGCAATTGGCTCAAAATGTTGAAAATTTGGGATCAAATCAACTTAATGTTCTTCCTGGTTTTATTCAGCCGGGTAGAGGAATTGTTTCAGCTGGAAGAGGGACAGCGCAAAGTTTAAAGATGAGGGATGTAGAATTAATTAAAAAAATTGATGGAGTAAAAGCTGTATCTCCAGAAATAAGTAGAAGGTTTCAAGTAGTTTCTTCTTTAGGCAAGAATACAAATATTTTAGTTATTGGTGTTACCCCAGAATATTTAATAGTTAGAAATTCAAAAATTGAAAGAGGTTCATTTTTTAAAGAAAATGATCTAAATAGGTTTGCTGTTTTAGGACCTACAGCCGCTGAAGATTTATTTGGTGAAGAAGATCCAATTGGTAAAACAATAAGAATTAATAAAGTTAATTTTAAAGTAATTGGTGTTTTAGAAGCAAAAGGAAACGTAGGTTTTATTAATGCTGATGAACTTATTTTAGTTCCTTTGGTTGTAATGCAAAAAATATTAACAGGATCAGAATATCTTTCCACTATTGCTGTTCAAGCAGAAAATTCTGAAATAGTTGAAAATTTAAAAGAAGAGATAACACAAGCTCTTTTAAAAGAACGCAAAGTTTCTCCTGAAAATCAAGATTTTTCTGTGATTGCTGCCCAACAATTTTTGAATACATTTAACGCTTTGATTAACACAATGACTATTTTTTTAGCTTCAATTGCTGCTATATCTTTAATTGTT
>Ga0197143_1001891_pt1 | contig 16572 bp, 15 predicted proteins | sample GBS70_MetaG_FD_148603 | JGI IMG/M metagenome (GOLD analysis project Ga0197143, IMG submission 148603) | Sediment microbial communities from Great Boiling Springs, Gerlach, Nevada, United States - GBS 70_MetaG | ecosystem: Environmental > Aquatic > Thermal springs > Hot (42-90C) > Sediment...
GATTCCTCCGCGCATCGCGGTATGGGGGCTTCTGGCAGGGATTGCTGGGCTGGTGATATTTCTGATGTTGTTCGGGATGCGTTTTTCGGTGGCGTTGGCGGCGATTGCGCTCTATCTTGTGATTGCGCTGGTCATCACGCGCATCCGTGCAGAGTTCGGTGCCCCTGTCCACGACCAGCACTTTTCGGGTCCCGACCACATTTTGACGCGCCTAACCGGCATGCAGGGCTACACGGGGCGGGAGTTGGCGATGATTAACTTTTTCTACTGGTTCAACCGTGCTTATCGCTCGCATCCGATGCCGTTCGCGTTGGAAGGGCTGAAGATGGCGCAAGCGACGCGCACGCCGTTGCCGACCTTTGCGGTGTGGATGCTGTGGGCGGGGCTGTGGGGCGCGCTGTTGGCATTTTGGGCGTACCTGCACAACGCTTACCGCTATGGGGCGGGTGCAGAGTTCTTTCAGGGTCAACTGTTCGGCATGGAGGCGTACAATCGGCTAACGAACTGGCTCACGCTCCCGCAGGAGGCGCATCGCGGGGCGCAAACGGCGACGGTGTTTGGCGCGTTAGTTGCTGGGGGGCTGATGTGGCTACGCGGGCAGTTCTATGGCTTCCCGCTCCATCCGATAGGGTTCGCGATTTCGGGCAGCTGGGCGATGAATTTGGTCTGGTTTCCCCTCGCGCTGGCGTGGGGAATCAAACTCGCGATTATCCGCTACGGCGGGCTACCGCTCTATCGGCGGTTGCTGCCCTTTTTCCTTGGGCTTATTCTCGGCGAGGCTGTGGTGGGGATGGGCTGGAGCCTCATCGGCGTCGCAGCAAACATTCCCGCCTACAGTTTCTGGGGACAATAATTGTTTCGGAGGTGAATGATGCAAGTACGACGCCAGGTACGGCAGTTGCCTTCTGCGCTTGGACCATTGGACAATCCACTCAAGGGCTGGGCGCCTTACTGGTTCCCATGGCTGACGCAGTATTACCAGCCCGTGCGGATGAACTTCTGGTACATCTCGTGGCGTGAACTGGAGCCGAACCCGCAAGACTACCGCTTTGCTCAGTGGGAACAAAGCTGGGATCGAACGCAACCCGACACGCGCGAAAACCATGTGGTGTTTCGTGTCTACTTGGACTACCCTGGTCAGCCGACGGGCGTCCCGCAGTGGCTGATTGATATGGGCGTTGAGATGCGTCCTTATACCGAGCATGGCGGTGGTCTCTCGCCTGACTATGACGACCCGCGCTTGGTGCAGGCGTTGGTACGCTTTATCCGCGCGCTGGGCGCGTATTTCAACAACCACCCGCGTGTGGCGTTTGTGCAGCTGGGACTGCTGGGCTTCTGGGGCGAGTGGCACACATGGCCGCGCCCCGAGCTGTTTGCCAGCGATGCCACGCAGCGTACCGTGGTGGACGAGATGCGCGCGGCATTCCCCAATAAGATCTTGCAGGCGCGCACAGCAAACGGTTACTTGGGTGTCCATCCGTGGCTGGGCTACCACGACGACATGTTCCCCGAAGACACCGACGGTGGCGAGCCGTGGCATTTCCTGCCCACGCTGCGTCGTGCAGGGCGCGACCAGAACTGGAAGGTCGCCTGCATCGGCGGCGAACTGGTACCGGGTCAAGCACTCCGCTGGCTCACCACCGATTGGAGCATTACCCGCACGATGCTGGAGCGCGGGCACTTCACCTACTTGGGACCCTACTGCCCCCCGCTGGAGAACCATAACGCCAACGCAACCTTCCTGCAGAACAGCCAGTGGATGGTGCGGCGGATGGGCTACGAGTATCGGCTGGATCGGCTGCAGTGGACGGCGCAGGTGCCGCGCGGCAGGCGTGTGGAGGTCACCGTGTCGGGCGAGAATCAGGGCGTCGCGCCGTTTTACTACCCGTGGCAGGTCAAGATGGCGCTGCTCAACAGCGCGAACCAGCCTGTGCTGCAGTGGCAGGTGAAAGCAGACATCCGCAAGTGGCTGCCAGGCGCGTTCGGCTTCACGACCGTCTCGCCCGTTATTACGCTTGCCCGTGGCACTTATCGGCTGGCGCTGGGGATTATTGACCCGTGGCGCAACCGCCCACGCATTCGGTTCGCCAACGACCTGCCTGTGGTGAACGGCTGGACGGTGCTGGAGCAGGTGCGCGTGGTCTAAGCGGGTACACTTGTCGGCGGTGATGCCGATGCGTGCGTCTACGCTGCCGTCCAAGCGCAAGCGCAAACTCACAGAAGCCGAGTTCCTGCGCCTGCCTGACAATGGGCGCAAGTACGAACTCGTCGACGGGGAAGCCAAAGGCGTACCGACGGCACACGACCACGCGGTAATCGGCATGCGTTTAGGGGCGCAAATACTGGGTTGCGCCTCCAGCCGACGCGGGTATGTGGCAGGCTCACAGGCGGGCTTTCGGATGCTAAACGGCAATATCCGCAGACCCGATGTCGCCTTCACGCTCAAGGCGCGACTGCCCGACGGCAAGCCCTCCAAAGGCTTTGAAGACGGCGCGCCCGACCTTGCGGTGGAGATTGTCTCGCCGAACGAGGACGCTGCTGACCTGTTGCGCAGGGTTGGGGAATACTTCGCGTCGGGCGCGCAGCAGGTGTGGCTGTTGTTCCCCGAAACGCGCACAGTGAGCCTCTACACCTCTAACTCATCAAGTACCAACACCCGCAACTCGCTCACGCGCTTGAGTGCAGTGTCGTTCGTCAGAAATGCGTCACTTCCAGCAGCTAACGCGACAGCGACTTGAAAAGCGTCAGTTAGCGTTAGACGATAGCGCGCCCGTATTTCAGCAGCACTTTCAGCAACGGCATCTACTCCGAAGTAGAGCGTGTTGACGCCTCGTGTAATCACATTTCGGAACTGCTGTATCAGCGCAAGGTCTCGTTGCCGATACGGAAGCACTAAACACTCCGCAAGTGTTATCGTGGAGGTGACTGCCTGTATGGTTCCCTCTTGAATTGACCGAAATATCACATCGGTTAGCGGTTGATAACTCGCGACGCCTTCTACATGGTAGATGATGGGCGCTGTGTCCAGAAATAGTCGCCGAACGCCCGTTAGGGCATCGTAGACCTTCACGGTTCACCCCGCACCTTTCGCTCGCGGTGTTCGTCAGCCTCGCGTCGGGAACGCGACACCCACGCCTGCGCATCCTCGCCAGCCAGCAGGTGGGGCGCAATCCCGCGCACGGACATCCAGTCGTGGCGTTCAGACGGCTTGCTCGCGGGGAGTTGATGCGACAGGTTGCGGGCGATTTTCTCCAGCAGCTGCGCCTGCTCCGCGGGCGAAAGCGACCGAATGACCTGCTCGTAGAGTTCCTCAACGCTCAGTGGCGACATAGCATGAATTGTATCCCATGCACGCCGCCGCTCGCTACGCCTCCTCCAGCGGGCAGTTCAGCAGCGGGAAGCTGCGCATGCCCGTGCCGCCAGGGAACATGACCGTCACGACCGTCTCCGCCGACTTGACGACGATGCCCGTGCCGAGTTCGGGATGGCGCACGCGCTGCCCTGGCAGGAACGGCGCGGGCTTCGCGGGCGTCGCGGGGCGGGCAACCGCCTGCTTGGGCGCACTCGGCTTGGGCGTGCTGGGCGTCGCCGCGCCGTACAGCACCTGATACAGCGTCGGCATCGGCTCGTCGCCCAGCGCACGCAGGAACGGCGACGGAAGCGTAGTGCGCCTGCCCTCATACGCCCCGCGCGACAGCGCGTAGGTCAGGTGCAGCTCGTCCTTCGCGCGGGTCATCCCCACATAGCACAGGCGTCGCTCCTCTTCGATTTGGCGCGGCTCCTCGCTGCGGGCGTGCGGCAGCAAGCCCTGCTCCAGCCCCACCAGAAACACCACAGGGAACTCCAGCCCCTTGGCGGCGTGCAGGGTCATCAGCACGACTTGGTTCTCGCGCTCATCGAGCGTGTCCAAGTCCGACACCAGCGACACATACTGCAGGAAGCGCATCAGCGGGCTGAGTTCGGCGGCGTCAGGCTCCTGCTCCGCTTCGCGGGTTTCGAAACGCGCGGCGATATTGACCAGCTCGCGCACATTGCCCGCGCGGTCAATCGCTTCGGGGTCGCCGCGCTGCTCCACCCACGCGAGGTAGCCCGTCTCGTGCAGCACGGCTTTCAGCGTGTCGGTCAGGGTGTGCGTCTCGGCGTACTCGCGCAGCTGCTCAATCAGCGCCACGAAGCTTAGCAGGGCATTCTGCGCGTTGGCGGGCAGTTGTTGCAGCAGCAGCGGGTCGTGCATCGCGCGATAGAGGCTGATCCCGCACTCGGCGGCGTGAGTCTGCACCTGCTTGAGGGTCGCCTGCCCGATTTTGCGCGGCGGGGTGTTCACGATGCGCAGCAGGCTCAGCGAGTCGTCGGGGTTCGCCAGCAGGCGCAGGTACGCCAGCACATCCTTGACCTCCTTGCGGTCGTAGAAGCGCAGTGCGCCGACCAGCCGATACGGGATGCGCTCGCGCATAAACCGTTCCTCGAAGGCGCGCGACTGGGCGTTGGTGCGGTACAGCACCGCGAAGTCGCCATAGCGTCGCCTGCCCCGTTGCACCTCGCGGTAGATGTAGTCAGCGATGATGCGTGCCTCCTCTTCCTCGTCGCGGGCGGGCGTGAGGGTAATCGGCGCGCCGCCCGTGCGCTCCGTCCACAACCGCTTCGGCGCACGGAAACGGTTCTCGCTCACCACCTTGAACGCCGCGTCCAGAATCACCTGCGTCGAGCGGTAGTTCTGCTCCAGTTTGATGACCTTCGCGTCGGGGAAGTCCTTTTCGAAGCGCAGGATGAGTTCCACCTCTGCGCCGCGAAAAGCGTAGATCGACTGGTCGTCGTCGCCGACCACGCACAGGTTGCGATGCTTCTCTGCCAGCAGGCGCGTCAGCACATACTGCGCGTAGTTCACATCCTGATACTCGTCCACGAGGATGTAGCGGAACTGGTCTTGGTAGCGTTCGCGGGCGTGCGGTTGCGTCTCCAGCAGTTCGATGACCTTGTTGATGAGGTCGTCGAAGTCGAGCGCGTGTGCGGCGCGCAGGTAGGTCTCGTACCGCTCGTAGACGCTGGCGACGATGCGCTCGAAGTAGTCGCTGGCGGTCTCGCGGTAGGCGTTGGGGGTGATGAGTCGCTCTTTGGCGCGGCTGATAGCGTTGCAGACGGCGCGTGCGCCGATTTGCTTTTCGTCGATGTTGAGGTCAATCAGCACGCGGCGCACCACCTCCAGTTGGTCGCTGTCGTCGTAGACGACGAAGTTGGGCGGGATGTCAATGGCGCGCCCGCTCTCACGCAAGATGCGTGCGCAGACAGCATGGAAGGTTCCGACCCACAGCCCGCGCGCTTCATGCCCCTCCAGCAGGCGGGCAAGTCGCTCCTTCATCTCGTTTGCCGCCTTGTTGGTGAAGGTGACCGCCAAGATGTGGCGCGGGGGCACGCCGTGTTCGCGTATCAGGTGCGCGATGCGGTAGGTAATCACGCGCGTTTTGCCTGTTCCCGCGCCCGCAAACACCAGTAGCGGACCGTCCTTGTGCAGCACCGCCTCCAGCTGCTCCAAGTTCAGCGTGCTGAGATCCATCGCGGGAAAGTGTACCCCGCGCGGCGGCGTCACGGAGTAGACTCGCGTTCGCAGGGCGTTGACTCGTGGGCGCAGTGAATTGACTCGCGCCTGCATTGCGTTGACTCGCGTCCAGAGTGAATAGACTCGCGTCTGTGCTGAACGGCGATTTCCCTCACCCCCCTTGCCCCCCTCTCCCGCGAGGCGGGCGAGGGGGGAACGCGCGGCTCCCCTCTCCCACCTCGTGGGAGAGGGGCTGGGGGTGAGGGCACAGCTACGGCGTAAAGTCCATATCGGGCGTGATGCGCCGTGTGAAGGCTGCCAGCAGGCGCGCGGCGTTCTCGACATCTTCCAGCGCGAGCAGCTCGCACGGGGTGTGCATGTAGCGCAACGGTACGGAGACCAGCCCCGTCGCCATGCCCGCCTTGTTGAGTTGCATGGCGTTTGCGTCGGTGCCTGTGCCGCCGCCCGCCGCCTCCAACTGGTACGGGATGCCCTCCGCCTCCGCCGCTTCCACCAGCATCTCGAACACGCGCGGGTTGATGTTCGCCCCGCGACAGATGACGGGTCCCTTGCCAGGCTTGATGTCGCCCACGCGCCGCTTGTCGACGGTGGGGTAGTCCGAGGCGTGCGTGACATCGACGGCGATGCCGATGGGCGCGTCGATGCCGTATGCGCTGGTGCGTGCGCCGCGCAGCCCGATCTCCTCCTGCACGGTCGCTACTGCATACACCGCCGCCGTCGGGCGGTTTTCCGCCAGCAGGCGCAACGCCTCCGCCACGACGAACGCTCCCATCTTGTTGTCGAACCCGCGCGCCGTCGCGAAGCCGTTCTGCAGCTCCTGAAACTCCACTGCGAAGGTCACGGGGTCGCCGATGCGCACTTTGGACTGCGCGTCCTCCTTGTCCTTCGCGCCGATGTCGATCCACAGGTCGTGCAGCTTGGGCGCTTTGCCACGCTCGTCGTCGTCCAGCAAGTGGATGGGCTTTTTGCCGATGACGCCGGGGATGGAACCCTGCTTGGTGTGTACCAGCACGCGCTGCCCGACAGGGATTACGGGGTCGTGCCCGCCGATGGGACCGAAGTAGAGGAACCCCTCGTCGGAGATGTATTTCACGATAAAGCCGATTTCGTCCATGTGTCCTGCGAACATCACGCGCGGCTTGCCGTCGGGGTTCAGCACGGCGATGGTGTTGCCCATCACATCGGTATAGACCTTATCGGCGAACTCGCGTGTGTAGGCGCGGTAGACCTCCGCCGCGCGCTGCTCGTAGCCCGACGGCGACGGCGCGTTCACGATAGCCTTCAGAAACGCCAGCGACTCTGCTCTCATAGGCTCTCTCCTGTGGTGCGTAATAAGTTCGCCATTTCGATGGCGCTGAGCGCAGCTTCGGAGCCTTTGTTGCCCATCTTGCCGCCTGCGCGTTCCAGCGCCTGCTCAAAGGTCGCCTCGGTCAGGATGCCCAGCGCGATGGGCTTGCTGGTCTCCAGCATCAGGTGCATCAGCGCGCTGCAGACCGCGCTGCTAATGTGTTGGGCGTGGCTGGTCTCGCCTTGCAGCACCGCGCCGAGGCAAATGATGGCGTCGTACTCGCCTGACTGGGCGCACTCGCGGGCAACCAGCGGGATTTCCCAGCTGCCAGGCACGGCGTAGGTGTCGATGGCGTTGGGGTCTGCGCCGTGGCGCAGCAGGGTCTGAATCGCGCCCTCTTTGAGGCGGTCGGTGATTAGCTCGTTGTAGCGGCTCACCACGATGGCGAACCGCAAGCCTTGCGCGCTCAGCGTGCCTTCGAAATGGCTCATCGGCGAATGTTATACCTGATACGAGTCGTCCACCTCTTCCCCCAGCCGATAGAACCGCCCGCGCGAGTAGGCGATGGCGCGTTTGGCGGGGTCGCCCACCGCGCGCAGCGGCTCGCCGACGACCAGCATGTGGCTGCCGTAGACGCGCCGATCCAGCACCCGACACTCGAACTGCGCCGCCGCGCCCGCAATCAACGGCGCATCGATGTACTGTGCAGGCTCCGTGGGGATTTGGAACGCTCGGATTTTGTCCACTTCCTTGCCAGAGTGTCTCCCGCAGACGCGCCCAATCCACGCTTGGTCGTCGGCGAGCAGGCTCACCCCGAAGGTGGACGCCCGCTCGATTAGCCCGCGCGTGAATCGCTCCTCGCCCACAAACACGCCAATCAGCGGTGGCTTGAGCGACACAGGCGCGCACCACTCCGCGCTCATCGCGTTCACGATGCCGTCTACCGCCACCGTGATTATGCTTACGGAGTTAATGAACCGCCACGCTTCGCGGTCAATCTGCGTCAGGGGTTGCATGGGCGCGATTGTACCCAACGGTATAATTCGCGCTGTGAATGTACGGCGGTTCGTGGAGCGTCGCAAGGCGCGCTGGGAACGGTTCGAGCAGTTGCTGAACGCGCTGCAGTGGTCGGGGGGCAAGGGGCTTTCGCGCGCCGACTTAGACGAGTTGGGCAGGCTGTATCGTCAGACGGCGGCGGACTTGGCGTATGCGCGGCAGCAGGGCGCGGACGCCAGCGTGGTGGAGTACCTGAACGCGCTGATGGGGCGGGCGCACGGCGCGTTGTATCGCGCGCGGCGGGGCAGCGTCAGGGGTGCGCTGCGCCACTTCTGGTACGGCTTCCCCGACGCCGTGCGCCGACGCGCAGGCTATGTGTGGGCAGCGATTGGCTTCACCCTGCTGGGCGCGCTCATCCCGTTCCTGATGATCCTCGCTAACCCCAGCATCGCCGAAACGCTCGTCGACCCCCAGTGGCGCCCCGTGTTCGAGCAGTGGAAATCGGGGCAGCAGCGCCAGCCTGGCGAGACGGGCATGGCGTCAATCATGAGCAGTTTCTACTTCGTGAACAACTCGCGCGTGGCGATGCTGGCATTCGGGCTGGGGGTGTTTTGGGCGATCCCGACAGTTTATGTGCTCGTCACCAACGGCTTTCTGTTGGGCACGCTGGCGGGTGAGATGTACCATGTCGGCAAGTTGGGCTTCCTGCTGGTGTCGATCTATCCGCACGGCGTGCCAGAGTTGGGCGCGGTGTTTCTGTGTGGGGGCGCGGGGCTGATGTTGGGGCGCGCGATGATCGCGCCTGGTGATTTGACGCGCTCGGAAGCAGTGCGCCAAGTCGCGCCTGACGCCTTCTTGATCTTGGCAGGCTCTGTCGTGCTAATCTTCATCGCTGCGTTTATTGAGGCGTTCTTCTCGTTCTACGCCTTTCCGAGTTGGTCGAAGCTTTTGTGGGGCACGGTGGAGTTGGTCGCGCTGCTGGGCTACATTTTGGGGGTGCGTGCGCCGAGTTCGAGCGGGGCGCGTCGGTAGGCGCGCGGGCGTCGTCGCTTGGCGCGTCGCCAGCCGAGAATGCCCATCGTTGCGCCAAGCAGCACGAGCCAGCCCAGCCCCGCAGGGAACACCCTGCGCCGCGCGACTGCCTCCGCTGCGACCACAGGGGCTTTGAGCATCGGCTTCGCATCGTGGTAGACCACCAGCCAGCCTGCGGGACTGCCTGCTTGCACAGGCGCGCGCAGCGGGTTCGCATGCACCGCCCAGCGGTAGCGCGCCCGTTGCGCCTTTGGCGCGACCCAGCGCAGCGTCTGCGCCAAACGCAACGGAGCGCGCGCCACAACGCCGTCCTCTACTTGCGCCTCGCCAACCACCATACCCGCAGGCAGCTCCATCCGTTCCCAGTCGTTGAAGCCGTGTTCCATCAGCGCGATTGTGTCCCCCACGCGCTGCGGGCTGTTCAGCACCACCGTAATCAGCCGCCAGCCGTCGCGAGATGCCGACCCCGCAAAGCAGTAGCCTGCCTGATTAGTGTAGCCCGTCTTGACCCCCTCAGCGTAAGGGTACTCCTGCAGGAATTTTGCCTTGTTCACCATCCACAGGTCGTCTTGGTTCATGGAGCGCTCCACGATGTAATACGGCGTCTTCACAATCGCGCGGAAGGTCTCGTTCTGCATCGCGTAGCGGGTGATGCATGCAAGGTCATAGGCAGTAGACACATGGCGCGGGTCGTGCAGCCCATGGGGGTTCACAAAGTGGGTGTGCTTTGCGCCGAGCGATCGGGCTTTCTCGTTCATCAGCTTGGCGAACGCCTCCACCGAGCCTGCGGTATGCTCTGCGAGGGCAACCGCCGCGTCGTTGGCAGAGCGCAGCATCAGCGCGTAGAGCAGGTCGCGCACCTTCACCTCTTCGCCAACGCGCAGGTGCATCGAACTCGCCTGCGTATTCACCGCGCGTTCGGAGGCTTTCACCACCGCGTCCAAGTCGCACCGCTCCAGCACCACGATGGCGGTCATAATCTTGGTGAGGCTGGCGGGTGGGAGTGGCTTGTGCGCGTTTTTGGCGTACAGCACCTGTCCCGTCTCGGCGTCCATCAGGATTGCCGCGCGCGCTTGCACCTGCGGCGTGCCTGCCCAGCCCAGCGCGAGCGCAATCAGCCAGCCCAGAATCGCTCCGCTCCAGCGATGCATACCCTCTATTATGCCACCTGTAGGGTAAATCCTGCCGCTGGGCTTGCCGCGCCTCTAAAGATTGCGATGCGCTGCCAATAATACGGGGGTGATGGTCGGATTGAACCTGCGGAGGGTCGGGGCAGTGGCAGAGACGCACTTGGAGGACACTCCCGTCTCCGCAACCCTGCCAGGCGAGAGCGCAGATTTCGCGGGCGTGCTGGAGATGGCGCTGCCATCAAGCCTGTCACCATCGCCCGATGAGGCAGCAACACCAGATGTGCCCGATACCGACGCGCTGCAGGCGCAGTTCGCGATTACGGGGCTGATGACGCTGCTGTTGCCGCCCACGACAGAGCCGACAGCACCCTCAGATTACTCGCCTCAAACGCTTCAACCTGCGCAGACACTTGAGCCACGCCTGCACGCCGCAGGCGAGACAATATCGCTACAGACTGAACCGACGCTACTGCTCGAACCCAGACCAGCAACGGCGAGCTTGCCCAACTTCGAAGCGACTTTTGGGGATGGGATGGGGGATACGAATTCTACACAGCCGCAGCTCGATGCATCGGAGAGCCTCCTTGCGATGGAGGGGGACGCGCCGCCTGCAGCCGCCCGTCAGGCGGAGTTGCCCTCTCCATCGTCCTTCACACCGATGCTGGACGCTGCATCTTTCCCCAGAGGCGCGATGGCAGGTACGCTCACTGATAGTGGCGTGGCGCTTCTGAGCTCGCCGTCTCCAAGCGGTAGCCCGTGGGCACCTCAGCCTGAGCCGCGTGCAACGCACAACGAGCCATCTGTGGGACAACACGAACCACGCGCGCTAACAGCCACGCACACTGCCACCCTCACTCAGCATGTGACTCACGCGGGTTCCCCTACCGAGGGTGCTTCTCCGCCACACCGCGTCGCGCCAAACTGGGGCGCCACCGAACAAATCGTGCAGCATATCGAGCGCATGGTCTACGAACGCGAGCGCAACAGCATCACCGTGCGCTTAGACCCGCCCGAACTTGGGGTCGTCGAGTTGCGCATTCAGGTGACAGGCAGCGAGGTGCAGGCGTGGCTCACTGCAGAACGCGACCTCACCCGCCAAATGTTGCAACAAGCCCAGCAGTACCTGCGGGAGCAACTCGAATCACGCGGGCTGCACCTGACCCACTTCGATGTGGGTACACAGAGCCAGTTTCAGCACGCGCCGCGCGAACAATACACACGCTATGCGGCGCACACCACCCCAACACGCACCCCCACGGCTACGGACAGCCTCCTGTACGACGGACGATGGAGCGTCTGGGTGTGAACACAACTCAGATGACGGAGGTTGGACGATGACAATCGGAGCGATACAGCAAGGCGTGAACGCGCCTATAAGCTACTCACGCACAACGATGGACACCTATCAGTTTCTGCGACTGCTAATTGTGGAGCTGACCTCGCAGAACCCGATGGATCCCGTCAAAGACCGCGACTTTCTGGCACAGATGGCGCAACTGAACACGGCACAGCAAATCGAACGCCTCGGCAGTATGTTTACCACTTTCCAAGCGGCAGGGCTAATCGGTCGAGAGGTAGAGGCGGTCTTGCCCACAGGTAGCGTCCTGAAAGGCAAAGTAGAGTCAGTGCAGATGAGCGCGGGGCGCGTACTGCTGACCATCAACGGCGAGACCGTACCGATGGATGCCGTCCGTACTATTCGCTAAGGAGGTGAACGGTATGTGGCAAGCGATGCTTTCGGGAGTCGCCAGTTTGAAGGCGCATCAGACAAAGATGAATGTGATCGGCAACAACATCGCGAACATCAACACCACAGGCTACAAGGGCAGTCGGGTGCACTTTCAGGATCTGATAGCGCAAACCCTTCGCGCGGCGAGCCGTCCGAGCAATGCATTGGGTGGGTTAAACCCAATACAGGTCGGGCTGGGTGTCAAGGTCGGCGCAATCGATGTGCATACCCTACAGGGTGCGCTGGAGATGACAGGGCGCCCGACTGACCTTGCGATTCAAGGCAACGGCTACTTTATGCTGACCAACGGGCGCGACATCATCTACACGCGTGACGGTGCGTTCGGACTCGACTCATCGGGCTTCCTGGTGCATCGCGGCACGGGTTGGAAGGTGCTGGGCTGGATGGCAGACGCCGGCGGACGCATCGACACCAACCAACCGATTAACGCAGGCTCGGTGCTGCAGTTCCCTGTCGGTTCTCAGGCGGCAGTGCGCCAGACCAGCATCGTGCAGTATACGGGCAACCTGAACGCGAACGCGCTGCCTACAGAGACCTACGCAGCGACTGTGCGCGTATACGATGCGCTGGGAGGTGCCCACGATGTGACCATCACCTTCACTAACCGCCAGACGCCGCCCGCTGGGACACCCCCACCAGGCGCAGTGAGTTCGTGGGAATGGAGTGCGACTGTCGGTGGCACGCCCGTAGGCGACTTCACCACAGGCAGCAACACCCGCCTCTACTTCGACGGACAAGGCAAATTGGTGGGCACAACCACCCAGCAAATCACCATTACCCCCACGAACGGCGCGCCGCCGTTTACCGTGGAGTTAGACCTGAGCCAAGTGACCTCGCTGGCGGCAGAGAGCATCGTGCAGCCCGTATACCAAGACGGATTCCCGCCTGGCACGCTTCAGGAGTTTACGATTGGCATTGACGGCACGATTCAGGGCGTGTTCTCGAACGGGCTGTCGCGCCCAATGGGACGCATCGCGCTGAGCCTATTCGCCAACCCTGCGGGACTGTTCCGACTGGGCAACAACATGTGGCGCGTGACGGATAACTCCGGACTACCCCAAGTCGGCGCGCCCACCACGGGCGGGCTGGGAGAAATCAACGCAGGCTACTTGGAGCAGTCGAATGTAGACCTCGGAAGCGAGTTCGCCGATATGATTGTAACCCAGCGCGGTTTTCAGGCGAACACGCGCATCGTGTCCGTCGTGGACGAACTGCTGGCGGATGTGGTGAATATGAAGCGGTAAGCAATACGCGGTAGTCAGTAAGGTATTCGAAAGCGTAGCGCGAACAGCCCTAAAACGGAGCGTGGGAACCGTGCCCCTACTCAGCGGCATATAGGGCACGGTTCCCGTGTTCGTTGGGAATGCGCTTCAAACCATTGCCGCAGGCGCGGTTTTTCGAGCCCCCTCCCACCCCCTTGACTTTTTTGCGTGCGATTGGTTATAATATGGCCCGCTGGGGCGTAGCCATCTTGGCGTACGCTGGAGGTTCATCGCAGACTATGAACCGCATCCTGTACGAGCGTGGTTTCGCACGCGGGACGAGGCATACGAAGCGGCGCCGTAAGTGGCGTTGCGAGCAAGCCTAAAGCGTGCTCGATACGGCGCATCAAGCCTCTCCGCACCGTGTGCGAGAGGCTCATTTTTATGCCCCAGCGTAGGAGGCGTCTTTATATGCCGACCATTAACCAGTTAGTACGGAAGGGTCGCAAGCCGAAGGTTCGGAAGACAAAGTCGCCCGCGCTGCAAGGGTGCCCGCAGCGGCGGGGCGTCTGCACGGTCGTGCGCACGATGACACCCAAGAAGCCGAATTCCGCCCTGCGGAAGGTCGCACGCGTGCGTCTCACCAATGGCATCGAGATCACGGCATACATACCGGGCATCGGGCACAACCTGCAGGAACACTCGGTCGTGTTAGTGCGCGGCGGACGCGTGAAAGATTTGCCCGGCGTGCGCTACCACATTATCCGCGGCGCGCTGGACTGCGCGGGCGTCGAGATACAGCCTACCACGCGCAATCAAGACCGACGCATGCAGGGACGCTCGAAGTACGGGTCCAAACGACCTAAAGATACCAAGAAGTAAGGAGGATTGCGTATGCCCAGAAGAGGTCCCGTTCCGAAGCGTGTGGTGCCGCCCGATCCAGTATACGACAGTGAGCTGGTGGCTCGCTTCATCAACCGCCTAATGAAAGACGGTAAAAAGGCGGTTGCCGAAAAGATCTTCTACAAGGCGATGGAGCTCATCGAGCAGAAGACGGGCAAGCCTGCGATGGAGGTGTTCGAACAAGCTATTGAAAATGTGGCACCGCAGGTTGAGGTGCGCCCTCGTCGTGTGGGTGGGCAAACCTACCAGGTGCCGATGGAGGTGGGTCCCGAACGCCGACGCTCGCTGGCAATCCGCTGGATTGTAACTTCCGTGCAACGCAAAAAACAGGGGCGACCCGCGCACGAACGGCTGGCACAAGAAATCATCGACGCCTATAACAAAACAGGCAACGCATACAAAAAACGCGAAGAAACTCACCGAATGGCGGAGGCGAACCGCGCGTTCGCCCACTATAGATGGTAAGGAGGTAAGTACCATGGCGCGACAGCATCCGTTAGAGAAGACGCGCAATATCGGCATCGCCGCGCATATCGACGCGGGCAAAACGACCACAACTGAACGAATCCTGTTCTACACCGGGCGCATTCACCGCGTCGGCGAGGTCCACGAAGGCACTGCCACGATGGACTGGATGGAACAAGAGCAGGAACGCGGTATCACCATCACCTCTGCTGCTACGACCTGCTTCTGGAAAGGCTACCGCATCAACATCATCGACACGCCTGGACATGTGGACTTCACCGTCGAGGTCGAACGCTCGCTGCGCGTCTTGGACGGCGCTGTCGCCATCTTCTGTGCTGTGGGCGGCGTGCAACCCCAATCCGAGACGGTCTGGCGGCAAGCGAACCGCTACAAGGTGCCCCGTATCGCCTTCATCAATAAAATGGACCGCGTAGGGGCAGACTTTTTCCGCGTGGTGGAACGCATCCGCGAGCGGCTCAACACGAACGCCGTACCCGTGCAAATCCCCATCGGGCAAGAAGAGAATTTCGTCGGCGTCGTGGACCTAATCCGCATGCAAGGGGTTTATTGGCTCGACGAGAAGGGCACCCAGTACGAGTATCGCGAGATACCTGCTGAGCTGCGAGCGCAGGCGCAAGAGTGGCGTGAGAAGATGATCGAAGCCGCTGTCGAGATGGACGACGAGCTAATGGAGCGCTACCTCGAAGGCGAAGAGATTAGCGAAGATGAGATTCGCCGCGCCTTGCGCAAAGGTACGCTGCAGTTCAAACTTGTACCCGTGTTGTGCGGCTCCGCCTACAAAAACAAGGGCGTGCAGCTGCTGCTCGACGCAGTGGTAGACTACCTGCCCTCCCCGCTTGACATCGGCGCGGTCAAAGGCATTCACCCCGATACCCACGAACCGATCGAGCGGCTGCCCTCCGACGACGAACCCGTGTGCGCACTCGCCTTCAAAATCCAGAACGACCCGTTTGTTGGTAGGTTGACCTACGTTCGGATCTACTCGGGGAAAATCAGCAAAGGCTCCTACATCTATAATGCCACGAAAGACGCTCGCGAGCGCATCGGACGCATTCTGCAGATGCACGCCAATCGCCGTGAAGACATCGAGGAGGCGTTCACCGGCGACATCGTGGGTATCATCGGGTTCCAGCAGACCACCACAGGCGACACACTCTGCGACCCGAATCATCCCATCCTGCTGGAGCCGCCGCAGTTCCCCGAACCCGTTATCTCGCTCGCCGTCGAGCCAAAGACAAAAGCCGATCAAGACAAACTCGTGAACGCCTTGCAACGGCTCGCCGCAGAAGACCCTACCTTCCGTATCTCTACCGACCCCGAAACAGGGCAAACCATCATCTCAGGTATGGGCGAGCTGCATTTGGAGATTATTTTGGACCGTCTCTACCGCGAATTCAAAGTGGAGGCGAATCAGGGGCGCCCGCAGGTGGCGTATAAGGAGACCATTCGCACGCCCGCCAGAGCCGAAGGCAAGTTCGTACGCCAGACAGGCGGGCGCGGGCAGTACGGACACTGTATCATCGAGATTGAGCCTGGAGAGCCGAATTCGGGCATCGTGTTCGAGAACAAGATCGTCGGCGGTGCAATCCCGCGCGAGTTTATCCCCGCCGTCGAAGCAGGCGTTCGTGAAGCCGCCGATGCAGGCGTATTGGCAGGCTACCCCGTCGTCGATGTCAAAGTACGCCTCGTCGATGGCTCGTTCCACGAGGTCGACTCCAGTGAGATGGCGTTCAAGATCGCAGGCTCTATCGCCTTCAGAGAGGCGGTCAGCCGCGCCAAGCCAGTGATCCTGGAGCCATATATGGAGCTGGAGGTCACCACGCCCGACAGCTATGTGGGTGATGTGATCGGCGACCTAAACTCGCGCCGCGCCCGAATCGAGATGATCGAACCCGGCGTAGGCGGCACACAGATTATCAAGGCTGTTGTTCCCCTCGCCGAGATGTTCGGCTACGCGACCACTTTGCGCTCCCTGACGCAAGGACGCGCTACCTACACGATGCATCCTTCGCATTACGAGGAAGCGCCCGCGCAGGTTGCGCAGAGCATTATTGAGCGCAAACGCGCACTTCAAACCACACGATCATAAGGAGGAGAGAGAGCTATGGCACGACAGAGGTTTGAGCGTACGAAGCCACACGTCAACATCGGGACGATTGGGCACGTAGACCACGGCAAGACCACGCTGACAGCCGCGATTACGCGCGTGTTGAGCAAGAACGGGCTGGCGG
>Ga0197143_1001892_pt1 | contig 16571 bp, 15 predicted proteins | sample GBS70_MetaG_FD_148603 | JGI IMG/M metagenome (GOLD analysis project Ga0197143, IMG submission 148603) | Sediment microbial communities from Great Boiling Springs, Gerlach, Nevada, United States - GBS 70_MetaG | ecosystem: Environmental > Aquatic > Thermal springs > Hot (42-90C) > Sediment...
AGATTAAAAGCCTTACAAATGGGGGCTAATATTATATCCTTTGTTTTTTCACAATGAAAATTTGCTTTTTTTTTATATATCTTTTAACTCTTTTTAAAGTAATTTACCCTAATGATAGCTTATTTAATTTTTATACTGAAAAAAATTATGATAAAAATAAATTTTTAATCCTAAAAATTAGACCATTATCGTTTATTCATGGAAATATTCCTTTTACATCTGAAATAGGCTTAATGGTAGAAAAAATTGAGAATATTAAAATTTCTTCTCAATTTGGTGTATTTTATGTTACATGCTCTCCTATTTTATTATATTTGCTAAAATTAAATAAAGAACCTAAAAATTTCACAATACAAGGTTTAAGAATTATTTTCGATTTTAAATTTTATCCTTTTACTAATTTTAATGTATATGAATATTTAATGACAGGTTTTTACTTAAGTTCAACAATATCTTATTCAACAGCAAAATTTTATAATTATCAAATAATTGTATTAAATTATTTAAAAGCACATTATTTTCATATAGGTATTAAATGTGGTTATCAATTTGTCTTTTTAAAAAGTATTATTTTGGATTTTTATGCTGGCTTAGGCTATAAAGTGAATAATTGGTTTATCTATGAAAAATATAATCTAAAAGTTTTAGATAAATTTTATAAAATTCCTATAAAACCAATATTAGGTTTTGCTATTGGCACATGGTTTTAATTTTAGGCTTTTCAATAAAAAAGAAATATTTTCAAATTTTAGTAAAAAATTTTTAATATATTTTAAAATGTTTTTTAATAAAAGTTTTAAAAAATTAAATTTGTAAAAACAATACTGGATGAAAATATTAATAAAAGTAGTATTAATATTTTTTTTTGTTTCTTGTAAGGTAGAAGAACATAAGAATTGTAAAGATTTTTATGGTGGTTCTTTAACTTTAGTGTTTACAGGTAGTTATAAAACAATTTATCCTTCTCTTTTAAACGATTTAGTATCATTAAATATTGCAAGTTTGGTACATAGTCCTCTTGTAATTATTGATCCAATAACCATGCAACCAATGCCAGCTTTGGCTAAAAACTGGAAAGCTGACAGTAATTATACCATTTGGACATTTTATTTGAACACTAATTCATATTTTAATGAAGATAAATGCTTTAAAAGTAAAAAAAATAGAAAAGTAAAAATAACAGATGTATATTATACTTTTAAATTATTATGTTTAGACACAATTAATAATTTATATATAAATGTTTTAGAAAAGTTGATAAAGGGAGCTGAATTTAAAGATGAAAAAAATATTGGAATAAAAATTGTTAATGATTCAACTATCACTTTTTATTTAAAAAAAAGTGAGCCTCTTTTTATATATAAAATTTCATCACCAATTTATTCTATAATTTCAGAACAAGCCCATAAAGAATATGGAACTAAGCTTTATGTCGGAGCAGGTCCTTATAGAATAACTGATTTTGAAAATGATAAATCTCCATTTGTACTTGTAAAAAATTATGATTATTTTTTAAAAGACGAAGAAAATAATTGTTTACCATATATTGATACATTATTTATTTATACTAATCTTCAATTTAATGAACAAATAGAAATGTTTAGAAATAAAAAAATTGATATTTGGTTGAATTTAAATGATGAAATGATTTCTTATTTAGTTAGTGAGTTTAAAAATTTTTTTGTTGGAGAGCAAGCTCCATATAAAGTATTATCTATAAACCCAACAGATGCAGCTCAAGCTACATTAAAATATATTATAAAATCTAACATAAAAGATTTTTACATTAATTATCAGAATTTAATTTATTTAACCAATGCTAAAAAAAGTAATTAAATTGTTAAGTGTTTTTTTTCTATGCTTTTTTTTCGGTTCAATTTTTTCTCAAAATGAAGTTTCACCTAATTTAGCTTTTGAGTATTATAAGAAAATGGAATATGACAAAGCTGCAGATTTGTTCTCTTCTCTTTACAAAAGTACAAAATCTCTTTTTTATTTTAACTATTATGTTTATTCTTTAGTCCAACTTTCAAAATATGATGATGCAAAGAATTTTATATTGAATGAATATAAAGTCACAAAAAATTTAGCCATAAGAATTGCTTTATCTTATGTATATAGAGTTATAAATGAAACTCAAAACTATAATAAAGAAGTTGAAAATATTTTGAAAAAACTACCAAATTCAACACCAGAAATTATAACAATTGCTAATCAATGTTATTTTTTTCAAGATTATAACTTAGCAGAATTAATTTATCTTGAAGCCCGTAAAAATAAAAAGATAGATTATAAATTTTATTTGGAATTAGCAAATGTTTACCGGCTTCAAGGAAAATTTGATAAAATGATAGATGAGTATTTATATATGTTAAAGGAAGACCCTTTTAATAATTTACAAATTATTCAAAATAATTTACAAAATGTTTTAGAAACGCATAGAAAAACAGAAATGCTGAATATTATAATAAATCGAATTTCTTATTTACTTACAAAAGAATATGATCCTTTTTTAATTGAATTTTTATTGTGGTTGTACATTCAAAAAAGAGATTTTAAAAATGCTTATAATATTGCTGTATCTATTGATAAAAGAAATAATGAGAATGGCAAAAGATTATTGGAAATTGGAAAATTAGCTTTTAATAATGAAGAATTTGAAATTGCTTCAGACTTTTTCTTATATGTAAAAAGTAAAGGAGAAAAAAATTATTATTATTTTGAAGCTTCTTCTTTACATTTGTTAGCTATATATTATAAAAGTATTAGAAAAAAATTAAAAAGTGTAGAATTAGAAAAAATTAATTCACTTTTTTTAGAATTTTTAAATACATATGGAATTAATGAACAAACTTATGAAATTGCAATTAATTACGCAATTTTTCTTAGTGATTATTTAGATGAAAAACAAAAAGCAATAACTGTTCTTAATAAATTGTTAGAAAATAAATTAAGTAAAGAAAAAATTTTAAACGTAAAATTAAAATTGGGAGAAATATATTTAAAGTTAGGTGATTTTGCAGAGGCTACCATTCTTTTTACTCAAATAGAACAAACTAAATTAGATTTACCAGTAGTTCATGAGGCCAAATTAAAAAAATCATTATTAGCTTTTTATAGTTTAGATTTTGATTGGTGTTTAGCTCAATTAGAAGTTTTAAAGGGTTCTACCAGTAAATTTATATCTAATGATGCAATTTATTTGGCTTCTATAATCAATAAATTTAATGATATTGATACTTCTAATAGTTTGCTAACAATATACGCACAATTTAATTATAACCTATATAAAAAAGATTTAGAAAACGCTTTAAAATATTTAGATAGCATTAAAAGCATTCCGTTTTATTATTTTCAAGTATGGGATATATTTTATTGTGATTTAGGATTGTATTATTATGAAGAAGAAAACTATGAATTGTCTATTAATTACTTAGATTCTTTAGTTAAAAGTAATTCTGAAAATATCAGTATTACTAAAGCCTTGTATTATCTTGCTTTAATTTATGAAAAACACTTAAATAATGTAGAAAAGGCATTATACTATTATGAAAAAATTTTTTTAGAACATCCTTCAAGTTATTATTCCGAGGAAGCTAGAAGAAGATTTAGATATTTAAAAGGTGAAACAATAAAGGAAGAACATGAAATTTATAATCACGATTTTTTTTGATATTTATGGCTGTAATAAAAAATAAAAAAATTATTTTAGGAATAGATCCAGGCACTATTTATACAGGCTATTGTATTTTAGAAATTATTAATCAAAAAAATGTAAATATTGTAGATTATAATTTAATTAAAGCCTCTGGTAAAGCATCACTAAATGAAAGAATTAAGTATATTATTAGTATTTTAAAAAAAATTATTCAGGAATATAAACCAAAAGAACTGTCATTAGAAACAGCTTATTATGGAAAAAATCCTCAATCTGTTTTAAAACTTGGAAGACTGCAAGGAGCTATTATTGCATTATCGTTATTAAATAATATTAGAATATATGAATATTCTCCTAAAAGAGTTAAACAATTAATTACAGGAAATGGAAATGCTTCTAAATATCAAGTTTTTAAAACAATTAATTCTTTCTTCAATAATATATGCTTAGACTTAAAAAAAAATTCAAAATATGATGTTTCTGATGCTATAGCAATCGCTCTCTCTCATTACATTAGTACAAATAATTTTACAACTAATCAATTTAATAAATTAGAAGTTTCTCATTATAAATCTTGGAAAGATTACTTAATAAAAAAAGGACTATTATAATATCTACCTTTTATTTTATGAATTTAATTCTGCCTAAACCAAATTTTAAATTTTTAAAAAAAGAGGATAATCTTTATGTTTTTGATAGAGTAAGAAAAAAATTTGTTTTGCTTACTCCAGAAGAATATGTTAGACAATCTCTTGTTAATTATCTTATTGAGTACAAAAATTATCCTGAAAAATTAATAAGTATTGAATATACTGCAATTAAAAACAGAAAGTTATTTCGGTTTGATATCGCCTGTTTTAATCAAAACTTAGAAATTATTTTAATTGCAGAATGTAAATCACCTTTTGTAAAAATTGATTATAAAGCTATGTATCAAATATCAATTTATAATGAGATTCATACTACAAAAGTTTTAGTTCTTACAAATGGACTAAAATTATATGTTTTACAAAAAGTTAATGAATGGAAAATATTAAATGATATTCCTAACTATTTTACATTGAATTATTAAGTGGCATTAGATTTTTTTCAAAAAATGAATTATTAAATTTGCTTTTTCAATTTTTTTTGCACGTATCTTAAAAATAAACTTTAAAGTTATGAAATTATATTTTATACCTTTTGCAAAATATGATATGGTTAAAGAAAATTATGATGGTACTTTAGTAATTCCTAAGCACATAAAATTAAGGTACTTATACACTTGTTTAGATGAATATCAACGAATACTCATACTTAATAGTTTAAAAGGAGGTTTGTTTTTTTATGATATTAAAAATGAAGTAATTGAACAATTAAATTTAGATAATGGATATGCTTTTAAAGATTCTGTTGGTCTTGGTATATTTAAAAATTATATTGTTTTATTTTCAAAAAATAAAAATAAGATCCTTTTTTGCAATAAAAGGACTTATAAAATAGTTATGGAATTAAACTTAAACCATATCAATGTAGATTCATTATTCGTTAAAAAGGATTTATTATACTTGATGAATATAGATGAAAATATATTATATATTTTTAGGTTAAATGATTATGATATTAGTTTTGTTAATTGTTTTAGGTTGGCAAAAGGAATAGGCAATACTTCTATTTATGTTGATGAACAATTTATTTATATTACAGATAACGAAGAAAATTTACTTAGATGTTATGATGGTAAAGGTAATTTATTATGGGAGTGCATTACACCTTTTATTGACCCAATAGGGCAAATTTGGATTAATAAAGATGTATTTATTTTATATGGAGGTTTAGTTAATGAGGTTGGCTACGAAAATAAATGTTGGCAAGAACAAAAACCTTTTTTCCATAAGTTAAATTTTAAAGTAGAAGAAAATGATTTATACACTCTTACTAAATCTAATGCTTTCAATGTAACTTTTTTTTATAAAGAAGAATTTTTTACTCCTCCTGATTTTTTACCAGCTAAAATAAAATTGGCAATACCTACTTCTAATGTTAATCAAAAAGTAAATAGTATTAACTTCTTAGGAGTCAATGGTAAAATTATTGAAGAAAAACAAAGAAAAAATTTTTTCTTATATGAGTTAAGTGCTTTAAATAATAATACTATAGGTATTGGTTATGTGGCTAATATAGATTTACAAAGTATAAAGTACACAATCAAAAATCCAGATTTGTTTAAGTTAAATGATAAAGTAATTCTTTCACCTGACGATATCGTTTTGTACGAAGCAAAGGATGAATTTTTTGATAAGTTTGTAATTGATGAAAAAATAAATGATTTGGATAAAGTATTGAAACTAAGAAATATTATTTTTGAAAAACTCTACTATAAGCTCAATAAAGAAGCTAGGAGTTATAAAGAAATTTTAGAATATGGATACGGTACATGTGGTGATTATGCTACTTTAATTTTAATTTTACTTTATAAAAATAATATAACTTGTGAATCGGCTACAGGTTATAAAATACCTAAATTTTACATTTCTCAATCAGGTATATATAGCATTTATTATAATCATACTTGGATAGAAATTTTTGATCAAAATATGAATCCTTATCCTTTTGAAACATCTTCTGATGACAAAAGTTATAATAATCGCTTTTGTGAAGGTCAATTCCTTGGATTAGATTGGTCACATATAAAATTATATTCAGGTCCTGCTATACCTAATTTAATACAAATATTGGATACACCTAAAAAGGTAAGTCCTTTCGACTACTTTAGAAAAGCTCAAGTTTTTGCAAAAATAAATGATGAGGTTGATTTATTTTAGTTGTTTTTATTAAATTTTATGCTTGAAGAAAGTTTTTTAAATAATTAATAATCAAAAAATTTATTGAAAAAGTAAATGTTATAAATAAATTCATAAAAAATAAATTGTTTAAATGTTTTTCTGATTTTATTGAATGAATTTAAAAAATTATAAACTTAAAATTGTTAAAATTTGAGTGTTTTTTTTTAAAAAGAGGTTTTAAAAAAATTAAATAATTTTTATAAATTTTAGATACTTTTTATACATTTGTAAATTGTTTTTCATTAAAAAAGAAATTGTATGCCACGAGCAATTAATAATGTAGCATCTAAGAGAAGAAGGAAGAAAATAATAAAAAGGTGTAAGGGGTATTTTTTAAAAGCAAAAAATGTATATACTATAGCTAAAAATAGATGGGAAAAAGGACAACAGTATGCTTATAGAGATAGAAAACAAAAGAAAAGAGAATTTCGTTCGTTATGGATAATAAGAATTAATGCTGCTTGTAGAGAAAATAATATTACATATTCAAAGTTTATTCATGGATTAAAGAAATCTAATATATTATTAAATCGCAAAGTATTAGCTGATTTAGCTATGAATAATCCAGAAATATTTGCTAAAATAGTCAATAGAGTTAAAGAAGTAGCATTTACATAAGTTATTATATAATTTTTTTAAAATGAATATTGCTCTTATTGGTTATGGTAAAATGGGGAAGCTCATAAATGAACTTGCTCCTTTCTATTCCCTTAAAATTGTAAAAATTATTGATGTTGATAATAAAGAAGAAATAAAAGATTTAAATAAATTTCCAGTAGATGTTGCTGTAGAATTCACTGAACCTACTCAAGCTACGCAAAATATTATTGAATGCTTTAAGCAAAATATACCAGTAGTCTGTGGAACAACTGGTTGGTATGATGAATTAAATATAGTTAAAGAAGCCTGTAGTAAATATAAAGGTGCTTTGGTTTATTCTCCCAACTTTAGTATTTCTATCTTACTTTTAAAAAAAATTGTAAATTTTTTTTTAGACTCATTAAATGTGTTTCCAGAAAAATTTAATTTTTCAATCTCTGAAACTCATCATTTACAGAAAAAAGATTATCCAAGTGGCACTGCAATATCTTTTGCTCAAATTATACTTAATAAAAATTATAAAGAATATAAAACCTATAAAGCCTTTTTAAACCCAGAAAATGAAATGGTTCAACAAAATGAAACTATTTTACCAATATTCTCTTATAGAAAAGAAAATTTAATTGGTACCCATTTAATAAAAGCTTATAATAATAATGAAGAAATTATTTTTACCCATATAGCTAAAAATAGAAAAATTTTTATAGAAGGCATTGTACTATCAATTTTTTTTATCGTAAAAAATAAAGGAATTTATACTTTTGAAGAAGTAGTGAATAGACTTTATAATTTTTAATTAATGAAAAAAATATACCAAAAAATTAGAAATTTTTTTAAAAACAAGTGGACTTTATTTACAATTACTTTAGTAATATATGTTTTATGGGTTATATGGTTGGAGTTTTATTTATTGTTAATGGGTGTTTTAGTAATTATAGATATTTTTATAACAAAAAAAGTAAATTGGACGTTTTGGCGTAAGAAAGGCGAAAAACCAAAAAAAATTGTTGAGTGGATTGAATCTTTAATTTTTGCTGTAATAGGTGCTTCTTTAATAAGAACTTTTTTAATAGAAGCATATACTATACCAACATCTTCTATGGAAAAAACATTAAGAGTTGGGGATTATTTATTTGTTAGTAAATATACATATGGACCACGTATTCCTATGACCCCCCTTTCTTTCCCTTTTGTACATCATACAATGCCATTTAGTGAAAACGCTAAATCTTTTGTTGAATGGATTAAATTACCTTATAAAAGGTTAAAAGGTTTAAGAAAAATTGAAAGATATGATTTTGTTGTCTTTAATTTTCCAGAGGGTGATACTGTAGCTTTAAAAAGACAAGCAGAAAGTTATTACGAATTGTGTAGAAGATATGGAAGAAAAAGGGTTTGGAATGATAAGCTTAATTTTGGTGAGATAGTTGTCAGACCTATAGATAAAAAAGAAAATTATGTAAAAAGATGTATTGGATTACCTGGCGATACCATAAAAATTATAGATGGTATTATATATATCAATAACAAAAGAGAAAGATTTATTAAAACTTTACAGTACAATTATGAAGTAACTACAATAGATAATCCACTTACTACACATACACTTAAAAATTTGGGCCTTTCTAATTTGGACATTCAATTTGCATTTTCAACAGAAAGAGTTTATTTTGATTCAATTACTAATAAATACTATTTAACTTATATTTTACCATTAGATACAGAACAAGTTAAACGCCTAAAAAATTATCCTTCAATTTATTCTGTGAAAAGATTAATAATTGACCATTATGAAGATGTATTCCCTCAAGATAGTACAATTTCATATAATAGAGACAATATGGGACCTATATGGATACCAAAAAAAGGATCCACTATCGAAATTAATTTGAAAAATCTCCCTATATATAAAAGAGTTATAGAAGTTTATGAAGGTAATAAATTATCAATTAAAGATGGTAAAATATTTATAAACGGAATAGAATCTAATAAATATACTTTTAAGATGGATTATTATTTTATGGTAGGAGATAATCGCCATAATTCTCAAGATAGTAGATTTTGGGGATTTGTTCCAGAAGATCATATTGTTGGCACACCTATATTCATCTGGTTAGCTTTAGATAAAGATAAAAAGTTCCCTTATAACATAAGATTTAATAGAATCTTTAGAATTATAGATAATAACTGGTGAAAAAAAATAATTTAAAAAATTATATAAATTCTTTCATAATCTCAGTTATTTTACTTTTGTTTTTTTCTGCTTTTATTGATATCCATATAATGGATAGTTATAATATGCGTTCTACTATATTTGAAAATGATATATTAATAATTTCTAAATTATCTCCTGGACCAAGATTACCAATAACACCATTGTCTATCCCCTTTGTCCATCAACATATTCCTTTTACTACCATAAAAAGTTATTTGGATATAATACAACTACCATATTGCCGCATTAAAATAAATGATCTAAAAATAAATGATATAATACTATTTAATTATCCTAATGAAATGGATAATCCAATAGATAAAAAATCAGTTAAGGTATCTAGATGTTTAGCTTTACCAGGTGATACTTTTACAATTTATAACAAGGAAATTTTTGTAAATAGAAAAAAAATTGATCCTCAACAAACTGTCAATTTTAATTATAGAATCTCATTAAAGGAAAATACTAATATAGATAGCTTCTTTAAAGCTAATAAAATAACTGATTGTTATCAAATAACTGATTATATTTATGATTGCTTCATTCCTATTAAAATTGTTGATAAATTAGAAAGAGAAAATTGTGTTAAATCTATAAATATTTTTTCTTCTAAATATCGTAAAAAGTGGAATACTGGTTATTATACCCTTTTCCCTATTAGTCCTTACAATGCAAGTTCTTTAGATTTTTATCATACTTTGATTATTCCAAAAAAAGGCATGATTGTTAAATTAGATAAATACAATATTTTTTACTATAAAAAGATTATAGAAATTTATGAAAAGAATTCTTTGCAGGTAATAAACGATACTTTATTTATAATAAATGATACTATAGCTAAATATTATAAATTTAAATATGATTATTACTTTGTTATTGATGATAATCGAGATAGAAGTAACGATAGCAGAAGATGGGGATTTTTACCAGAAACTCACATTATTGGCAAAGTGTTAATAAATCTTGGAAATTTGAAAAATTTTTTCCTCTTTTTTAAAAAAGATTAGTTTTACGTCAAATTATGTAGTAACATTGGTTGCTTAATCAATTTTGTTAGTTCTAAAGTATTAAATTTTATTTCACATAAAATTGTATGTTATTTAAAATTCGTTGTCAATAGAATTTTTATTAATTTTCAAAACCTTTTAAAAATTTTTGCGTATTATACTTATAGAAAGTAATATTTTTAAAAAATGATTAAATTTTCATACATATTAGTAATTATTTTAGTTAAGCTTTTGTTTATTAGTAAGGCAATTTTTTCTCAACAAGATGAAGAAATTAATAAATATGATAGTTTAGGGAATAAACATGGGTATTGGGTTATTTATGATGAAGTAGGCAAAAAGGTAGAAGAAGGGTTTTATTTTCATGGTTTGAAAGATGGGATATGGAAAGCTTATTATCCTAATGGTAATTTAAAACACGAGATTACATATCAAAAGGGCAAAGCAAAAGGATATGCAAAGATTTACTACGAAGATGGAACAATTAATGAAGAAGGGTATTGGGATGAAAATAAATGGGTAGGTCAATATAGATTTTACCACAGGAATGGAAATGTGGCATATGAATTTAATTATAATTCAGAAGGTAAAAGAACAGGTATTCAAAAGTATTATCATGATAATGGAAAATTAATGATTGTTGGTGATTGGGTAGATGGTAAAGAACACGGTGTATTAAAAGAATACGATAGAGATGGTAATCTAATTTTCGAAAAAACTTTTGTAAATGGAAAATTAGATGAAGCTTCTGTAAAAACTTATATGCCAACAAAAAAATTAGTAAAAGATGAAACAACAAATGATAATATTACTACAAATAATAAAATGAATAATAACCAAATAGGTGGAGAAAATAAAGATGTTGATTTTTTTTCTGGAACTGGTTATTACAAAACATATACGAAAGACGGTAAAATAGATAGAGAAGGTGAATGGAAAAATGGTCGCTTAATTAATGGAAAAAAATATACTTATGATGAAAATGGGAAACTTATAAAAACCACTATATTTAAAAATGGTAATGTGGTTAATGTAATTTTTCATGATGAAGATTAAGCTCTTTTTTGACTGCTTTTATTTTATGTTTCTAGAGTTTTTTTACTTTATCCTATGTGTTAATATTTTTGCCCAAAATGACGATAATTTAGAAATATTTGATGATAATCAGTTAATTTACACAATTGTTGAAGTTTCTGAAGATAAAAAAATATCGAAATATTTAATATTATCAGATTCTATTCGTTTCTTTTATGAACATCTAATAAATGTTTTTGGTCCGAATAACATAACAAAAAACGGTAATATTGTTTGGAATGATGTATATATAAAAGGAATAGATAAAAAACTAAGAATTACTTTAATATTTGCATTTAAAGATAAAAGAAATAATTTAAGAGATGTGATGGTTTATAAGTTACCCCCTAATTTTAGTAAAATAAACATTTTAAAACTAAAATTTGAAACAGAAGTAAAGGAACGTAGAGAAAAATATTTTATTAATATCTTAAATAACCAGGAAGATGAAGAAAAAGTCATTAATTATTTTAAAGATCTAATAAAAATGCAAAACATTTTAATAGAAGAAGATTAAATATCAAGTTTAGCATATTTAGCGTGTTTTTCAATAAACTCTTTACGAGAAGGAACATCTTCACCCATAAGCATTGAGAAAATCCTATCAGCTTCTGCTGCGCTTTCTATGGTTACTTGTTTAAGAATTCTTTTTTCTGGATTCATTGTAGTTTCCCATAATTGTTGAGCGTTCATTTCGCCTAATCCTTTGTATCTTTGTATAAAAATTGATCCCTCTTTGCCGTTATTTTTTAATTGTTCTAAAATTTTATTTTTTTCTTCATCTGTCCAACAATAATATTCTTCTTTATTTTTTTTAATTAAGTAGAGTGGAGGAGTAGCAATATATAAATGTCCTCTTTCTATTAATTCACGTGCATACCTGAAAAAAAGAGTTAAAAGCAAAGTGGAGATGTGACTACCATCAACATCGGCATCTGTCATGATTATTATTTTATGGTATCTTAATTTACTTAAATTTAAAGCTTTATTATCTTCTTCTGTACCAAATTGTAAACCGAGAGCAGTAAATATGTTTTTTATTTCTTCATTTTCAAAAATTTTATGAAAGACAGCTTTTTCTACATTTAAAATTTTACCTCTAAGAGGAAGAATTGCTTGAAATTGACGATTTCTTCCTTGTTTTGCAGTACCACCTGCTGAGTCACCTTCAACTAAGAAAATTTCACATTTAGATGGGTCTTTTTCTACACAATCTGCTAATTTACCTGGCAAACTATTTCCATTAAATGCATTCTTCCTTTGAACTAATTCTCTCGCCTTTTTAGCTGCAATTCTTGCTTGTGCATTAATTAGTGCTTTATTTATGATTGTTTTGGCGTCTTTTGGATTTTCTTCTAAGTATTGTGAAACTTTTTCATAAACAATTTGATCAATTATACCTACAATTTCTGAATTACCTAATTTTGTTTTTGTCTGTCCTTCAAATTGTGGCTCTGGTAGTTTAAGTGATAAAATAGCAGTTAAACCTTCTCTAAAATCTTCTCCAATAATTTCTATTTTATTTTTCTCTAAAAGTTTATTCTTTTCAGCATAATTTTTTAATGCTCTTGTTAAACCTTTCCTAAAACCAATCAAATGAGTACCACCTTCGTGTGTGTTTATATTGTTAACATAAGTATGTATGTTTTCAGAAGAAGTATTATTATATGAAATTGCAACTTCTAAATATAAATTGTCTTTTTCTACTTCAAAATATATAATATTATTTATTAGTTTTTCTCTATTTTCTTCTAAATGTAAAATAAATTCAATAATTCCTTTATTAAAATTAAATGTTTCTGATAGAATGTTGTTATTTTCGTCTTTTTCTCTGTAATCAATTATTGAAAGAGTAATTCCTTTATTTAAAAAGGCTAATTCTTTTAATCTAGCAGATATTATATCATAGTTAAAATTAGTTGTTTGTGTAAATATTGTTTTATCTGGTAAAAACTTTATGGTAGTTCCTGTTTTATTTGTTTCGCCTATGACTTCGAGTGGTGTAATAGTTTTTCCCTTTTTGAATTCCATTTTATAAATTTTTCCTTCTCTGTGTATAATTGCTATTAAATGTTCAGATAAAGCATTAACACAACTTACACCAACTCCATGTAAGCCACCAGAAACTTTGTATGTATTTTTGTTGAACTTACTACCAGAGTGAAGTATTGTTAACACTACTTCTAAAGCAGATTTACCTTCTTTTTCATGAATATCAACAGGAATACCTCTTCCATCATCTGTAACAGATATATAACCATCTGGAAAAATTTCTACTAAAATGTTTTTACAATAACCTGCCATTGCTTCGTCTATCGAATTATCTATTACCTCGTATACTAAATGGTGCAAACCATTTATACCTGTGTCTCCTATATACATTGCTGGTCTCTTTCTTACAGCTTCTAATCCCTCTAGTATTTCAATGCTACCAGCTGTATAATTATTTTCTGTTAATCTCATCTCTTTTTTAATTACATTATTTCAAATATAAAAAAAATTAGTAAAAATTAAAATATTTTGAAAAATATCTGCAAAGAAATTCTAATAATAAATTATTTTTTTAGTTTCTTTAATGAATCTGATAAATTTTCTTCATTAAATGACAAAAAATCATATAAGTGAGTTTTAATTTTATCTATTGAATAATAAAAATCTTTTTGATAAAATTTTATAAGAAATTTTTTTTTATATATTTCAGTTTCGATATCAGTATTTTTTTTATATTCTTTAAGCTTAAGATAAATTAGAGAATTTTCTTTGTTTAGCTTTACTGTTCTAGTTACTAAAAAAATTTTTTCTTTTTTTTTGAAAATAAATCTATATGTTTTTTTTAAATATTTTTGTGTAATTATAGCGATTTCTTCATTATTAGTATTCTCAATGTTAAAGATTTTAGCATCGAGGATTTTATTTAAATTTTTTTCTTGGATTAATTTTTCATAGATTGAGTAAAGGAAAGTTTTTAAAGTAGGATCCATTTTGTGAGCTGTGCAGGATTCGAACCTGCGACCTCTACCGCGTCAAGGTAGCGCTCTAGACCAGCTGAGCTAACAGCTCAAACTTTAGTATTCCCACAAATCGTGTTCAAATTTAAAGATAAAATCTTTTATTCTTTCTGCTTCTAACAATGCATCTAACCCAACTTTATATGACCAGATTTCACGGTTGTTATACACATTTGTTTCTTTAAATATAAAACTACTAAATTTTCTTTTAAAGAATATATCATCAAAAGTTTTTCTTTCAGCATCATTATATGGGTTAAAGACTTCGTGATTTGCAAATAAAGGACGTGCAGCAGGAAAATAAACCCACATTATTTGTTTTATTTCTAAGTCTTTTTCTTCTTCTGATTCTCCTTCTTTTAATTCACCACCAGTTCCTGTAGCTTCTCTTACATAAACTCTTAAAGGACATAATCCAATAATCCTTACTTCTAATTTTGCTCTTTGTTTGTCAAAAAACCAGTATTCTTTAATTAAATATCGAGTAACTTCTTCTACTTTTCGTTCTTGGGTAACAATCTTTGTTACTAATTGGCCTGTATTTGGATCTTCTACTTGTAATGTATCTACTCTTGCTCCTAATTTTTTATTAACATCAGCAATGGTTATTGGTGTTGTAAATTCATCATCTATGTCACTATAAACAGTTAAGCCTTCGTATTCTGCTCCATATAATAAAAGTTCTGTTAAACTAAATCTATCATCAAATGGTTTGCTTGCTGTTGTAGGGTAGTATAGAGGTAAATTCATTTTTTCTCTTAAATCCATCATTCTCCATATTTTCTTGCCCCACATTACATCTGCTTCTCTTAAGTGATGGTATGGAATAGGCTTCCTTGATTTAACATGTTCCTTTACATAAACCCCATCTAATACCTTACTTTCTTTTATTTGACAAAATATATAATTAAAATTGAACAATCCAAAAAAAAGAACAATATAAAAAAAACTATTTTTTTTCATAATTTATTCTAATTTAAATGCAATACTACCTAAGCTTCTAATTCCACCGTCAGGTCCTTTTGCTTTTACATTTTCAATATATACTTTTTTACCTCTTTGTACTTGATTAATAATGGCAATTTGTTCTTGGGTAAAATATGAACCTTTTGCTGTAGCTTCTTTTGTAAAACCACCAATATTTGCAGATACAGTAAATTCAACAACATCAAATTTAAGATCAAAATCAAAACCTTCCAATGTAGCTTGAACACCAGCTTGTGCGAGTAATAGACTTTTTGGAATAGTTCCTCCTTTTTTACCAGCAACTGTTGGCACTGGATCAGGAATTCTTTTTACTCTGAATTCTTTAGAGCCCATTGTTCTCATTTGGCCCTTTTCATCTTTTACTGAAACAGTAATCGTAGTTTTGCCTGGAGTATTGACTCTTGCAATCCATCCGCCTTTCCCTACTCTTGTAATTGTACCACCCATTATAGAAGCAAATATTTGATCATCTCTAAAACCTGGTACTGATATTTCTATTGGATTGTCTACCCCTATGTATAAAACATTCATTTTTGTGGGTGAAACCACTGCCATAGGTGGTGCAACAATATATTCTATTGAATACTTATTTTGAAACTTTACCGGATGTTCGACATAAATCCCTAAAGAAGGATTATATACTCTAAATAAAGCAGCATAAGTATGTGTTCCAACACTTGGAGAAGGTATTTCATATTTTGCTATACCCTTGTTTAATTTTAATTTTTTGATATTTCCTCTTAATTCTTTTTTTACTGAATCATAGTAATCACCTATTAATACTTCAGACATAGTATCAGTTGAACTATATGCAGAAATAAAAAGTTCTGCTTCATATTTGTCTCCAGAGATTAAAAAGTTTGAACGAGGTATTACACGTGGTGCTACTGTATCAAATTTAAATTCAGTTGCTCCAATTGCTCCTAAAATTGTTTGTGCTACTGTACTCTCTGCATTCTTTACTTGATTTTGTATTTGAGATAATACGGTTATAGCACCTACTGCTGGAATTTCTGAAAAATGTTCTGTTTCCCAATATTTTTCATCTGGAAAATCTGGACGTGGATTTGGGTTATTTTCTGTATTTATACCTAAATCGCCTAGTTTCTTTATTACATCTTCCTTATTTAATATTTTAATTTTTTCATCTTTTAAAACTTCTAAAAGTTTTGCTTTATATTCTATTAATTTATTTTT
>Ga0197143_1001893_pt1 | contig 16569 bp, 12 predicted proteins | sample GBS70_MetaG_FD_148603 | JGI IMG/M metagenome (GOLD analysis project Ga0197143, IMG submission 148603) | Sediment microbial communities from Great Boiling Springs, Gerlach, Nevada, United States - GBS 70_MetaG | ecosystem: Environmental > Aquatic > Thermal springs > Hot (42-90C) > Sediment...
GTAGTCAAGAAAAACCCAACAAAGTCCCCAATATGTGACACCTACGAGATCGAAATCTCTAATGGTCGCTACCCCTGGAGCGGCCAATAATAGTTTGAAACTGTACTAGCTAACTTGCACCCCGCCATGCTCATTCAGGACATAGCGGGAGCAAACTTTTGTACCCTAATATTTCTCAGCTGTTCCACAAGGTCAATCCCATTTTCAAGCCAGTCTGCGGGGGGGTGCTGAAGAAAGCCCACACGAGCCATGTAATGGGGCTTATAGTCTGGATTCTCTAACAAAAACTCTTCCATCCTTTTTTTCGGACCTGCGAAAGCGATACCCTGGATGCGCCCTAAAAGGGATGGGAACACTGACTCTAGCTTCAAGGTTCTTGAAAATGGAAATAAGACGACGGCACGATATCCAACCTTACTTTGCAACGGCTGCTCTCTCACCAAGATAACAGCAGGGAAGATGGCGTCATTGGGTTTCAAAACAAGACCGCCAGAGTTCTTTGCTTGCGCAAAAGCCAAATGTACCCTTTGCGAAAGCACAGTAGCCTCGTCCAAAGATAACCGTCTTGGAGGTAAGGCAACGAACAGTTTTGACATCCAATGGTAAATCGCTTCACAGAGGTCTTCTAGACTACATTCTCCGCCTTCTTCGACGAACACAAGCCCCGGTGATAGACAGCCATCCTGGTCATAGATCGAGCAGTCAACTGCTATTGCCCGTGCAAGCCTGTCGAGTTTCTTGCTTCTTAGTGCTTCCCTAAACAATACGATGAAGGATTCCATGTGTCCAAAACCAAAGGTCCTCAAACCGCCTCGAGCTTTTATAATCTCACGAATCGTCTCGTCCCTGCCATAGGCGATACAGACATCAGCCCGGCGAAGAAGCACCGAGATCCTTTCCCGATCGTCGGGCGAAACTACATCCACATAACTCCCTAAGGGTGAGTTTATGGTTTCTAAGCTTCTTCGGAACAGGGTTGCAAACAAAGGCTCAACAGAAGATGGTTTCAATATAACACGATAGTTGGCTGATAAAGCCTTATAGACAATCGAGGTTGTAAGTGCGAATATCCTGCCTTGAAGTATTGCGAAAAGAGTGGGTGGGTTTTGAACGCTTGAAAACCCTTTGCGCACCATAGTGGTTATCTTTTGTTTTGTATAAGGGATAAAGGCTCTAGCCAAAGCCTCTTTCAAATGCTGCCCAAAGAATCCACTGCTTTCCGCCAAAAGCTCTAGGTCCTCAGCGCTAACAGGAGGGGTAGGACAAAGCCATCTATTTCTTACTTCCAAAAGCGATCTTGCCATTGCAGTCTGAGTGAAGATTTGTGACATACCAGCTAAAACCGCATAACAACCAAAAGTACAGACCCGTAGATACCGTCCACCAAGCGCACCGGTATTCGTTTCATCCCGTTAGCTAAAAATGAGCCACAACATTTCTCGGTCTTACTAGACAAGGGGCGTTGGCGATGGATAAAGATAGCATATAGACCCATGCGCGGCTGAGCTCAGACCTCCTGGGAACATCCTCTTGGCTCAGCCCCTTTTGCCCTAACTATGTCTTTGAAGCCAGACGAGGTTTTCAAAGCAGTGTCCATCGTCAAGATGGCAACAGAAGTATAGACATTGCAAAGGTCGTAATGACACAAAACCCCCCGCTCCCCAACTTTGACCTCTTGCATCGTATTTGGATTTAGCACCAGAGTTCGCAAATAGGGAGTGTGCACAAAACTTCGAGACCCTGTTACCTTTGGACTTGAATATGCCTGAGAAAGCAGTTCTGTCATGCCATACTCCTCGATTATGTCGTCAGTCTCTATTTTGAACACCCTCGACGCCTTTTCAACAAACTCGCGGGGCTCCATGCTAAGCCCGCTTGCCTTCATACCGCCTGTGTGAAATATGCGACTTCCTTTTGGTAAAGCGATTTTTTCCTGTCCTACCTGGTCAAAAAGTCGCAAAAAATCCAGTGTAGTTCCAAAAATAACAAGGGGTCCACAAGCTCTCTCACAGAATAATCGTAAAGAAGCTACATCTGGCCTCCCTCCCCTTCTGCAATAAAGCCTCCTATCGCGTGGATACTGATCCATGATGAACGAGATCATCCAGCATAGTGATGACTTGGGCTTTTCTTGGCTTGAAGGGATTAGCGAAAGTAACGCTGTAGGTCTTGGTTCATACATTACAAATCGCTCAACTCCAAGCATCACGCTTAGGCGATAAAGTTCCATGTCCCTAACAAAGTGCCTTCCTTTGCTACCTCCCATCGTAGTTCCAGAGGTTTCAAACACAGCTTGTGTTTCAGATGGCGAAAAGTGGGCAATGGTCATCGCCTTGAAAGCCCATTCAGGGGTTGGACGAATCCCTTTGAACCAAAAAGAATCTTCCTCGAGGTTACCTTGTGCCCGTGCAATCGCGCAAGCCATGTCAAAAAACTCTTCGTCATCTGGCACATGCTTATCCCTTAGCCAGGCTCTTACCACACCTGCCAGTTCCTCGAGCTCGGTTCCGTTCATCTTGAAAACCTTTCCAAAACTTCCTTGACCCTTTCGAGAGCAAAATCTAGGTCACGAAAGTCTATTGTCAATGGAGGGTTTATTGCTAGCACATTCCCTTTCTCGCCCTCGGTAGTAGTAATAACACCTTCTTTCAGCAAATCCTTCATGATCCTATAAGCAATCTCGCCAGCATTCCTCCCCTTATAATCCTTGAGTTCAATCCCGATCATTGCACCCTTCCCTCTCATCTCGACGACATAAGGAATCCTGGATAAATAGGGGTCAAGAACATCGAAAACCCTTTTTTCTATCTCTTTTGCCCTTTGCAATAGACCTCGTTCCTCGATCTCCTCAAGCACCGCTAACGCGCTCGCACATCCCAAAGGATAACCGTAAAAAGTAGATGTATGAACTGGCTCGCCATCACAAGATTTGACCGCATCTGCAATCCAATCCCTCATCAGGCAACAAGATAACGGCACACCCCCCCCAAGACCCTTTCCAAGGCAAACGATGTCAGGTGCAACATCTTCATAGTCGCTAGCCAAGAACCGCCCTGTCCGTCCAATCCCAGTCCATATCTCGTCGCATATTAGAATGACGCGGTTTCTCTTGCATTCCTCGAAAAGCGCCCGCAAGAAACCATCTTCGCATACTCTAATCCCTCCCCTACCCTGAATTGGCTCAATAATGACCGCAGCAGGACGCTCTTTACCCCCCAGTATTTCTTGAACCCTTTTCAAAACATTGTCCTTTAATCCTTGCCCTTTGGCTGGAAAGGGCAAAAAATGCACATCCTCTTTCAAAAAGGGCGCAAACTGTTTCCTGAACTTTTCCTGACCACAAACCTGTAATGCCCCAATAGTCAGTCCGTGATATGCCCCTTCGAACGCAAGAAAACCAGACCTTCCTGTAGCCGCGCAGGCAAACTTTAGTGCTGTCTCCACAGCTTCAGACCCGCTCAAGCCGAAAAAAATCTTGTAGTTTTTGTCGTGCAGGTGCTTCTTCAAGGTTTTGGCAAAACGCAAAACGATGTGGGATTTATGCATGTCCCCCATACCGTTCATCATGCGGTGTGCCTGCTTTGTCAGCGCTCGCAGGCATCTTGAGTTGCGGTGCCCCACAGTGGAGACGCCGAAGAAAGAGCTCAAATCCACATAATAGTTTCCATTCAGGTCCCGAACCCTTGCGCCTTTTGCACTAAACATCACAATAGGAAACTCCCTGTCGTCAGGGATCATCTCCCTTGGCTCGAACTCCCAAAGCTCTTGTAGAACTTTTCTTGAATGCCTAAGCCCCCCTTTTTGTCCAAAAAATCTTTTCATTCTTCTCCCCTGCGACCCATTAAGAAAAGCAAAAACACAAGGAAAGCAAATCCGAAATAGCCGATTGCTATCTGGACAGGGATGTTCGAATCAATAAGCCATGGCAATGTCAAAGCCCCCTGAGGGTCAACGGAATGGATGACCCCAAACAAGGAAAACATCCCTAAAACTATAAGAGTAAGAACCGAGGCCAGGCTTTTTCTCTCGATAAGAAACACCATCAGCGCCCCCCAAAGGAGGGATGTCAGAATAAAGTTTCGTCCAACCACAGCAACAGTTTCAATCTCGGATCTTAGGTGCGCATCCACTTGCGAGGGGTCAACCATGAGTCTTCCAGTATAGGTAATCACAAGATACGCAAGCACAGGCACAATCGACAGAGCCACAGCGGGCAAGTGCCTTCTTTCGACAACAGAAAACGCCTGAACCGCTATCTCGAGCCCTACGAAAAGCAATATAGGAGCCACAACGACTTCCGGAATGAACGCGACAACATATCCAAGCACCCCAAAAATACCGCCAAGCCCCATAGAAAGCCCTACAAGCCATGCATATCCGCTTTTTGCGCCCATTGCCTTGTAGGCAGGATGACCTATGTAGGGAGTGGACTGTGCTACCCCCCCAAAAAAGCCAGCGATTAGTGTTGCAAGCGCTTCAACCAGAAGTATGTCCCTTGTGCGATAGTTGTCCCCTGCGCACCTTGCAGATTCTGTGACATTGATACCGCCAACAATCGTAAGAAGTCCAAAAGGAATAGCGATAGGCAGATATGGAAGGGCTCGATCGAAGGAACCCAAAATCAAACCGATTTCGAATGAGGGTAGGCTCAATCCTGCCTGAGCCCCCACATGCAAATCCCAAGCACTGCCCCTTTGCAAGAGGAAATGTAATACAAGCCCAAGAGAAATAGCCACAAGGACGCCAGGCAATCTAAACGGGAACTTTATCCTTGCAACAAGCGTATAAAGAATGAGCCCCAAACAAACAATTCCCACTATTGGCTCTGAAAACACCTTTTGTACCGGAAAAACCCCAAGCAGTGAAAGACCGACACCAGCAAGTGGTCCCAAAAGCGCTGCAGTTGGCAAAACCCTTGCGACCATGTCACCAAAGAAGGCAAGTATCGTCTTTACAATCCCCATTGCGACAAGGGTCGCCATACCAACGCCCCATGCGACATAAGGGTCTGAAGATGCTTTGTACGCTGGGCCGATCACCGCTACCGCAACCCCTATTGTAGAAGGCGTGTCGAGCCCCAAAGGCATCGCTGTCGCGTCCTTGTGCAACCGCATCGCCATAACGGCATAGGCAACATCGCCAAGCATGACCCCGAGCGCTGTCCCACAAAGCATCTTCGAGACCACAAACTCCTGAGGCATTCCGAAGCCCTGAACCAGAATCGCTGTTAGCAGAACAAGATTTACAACATTATCCACCAATAGAGCAAAGAAGGCATTTATGTCCCCAAAGGAAAGATAGCCTGTCTTCGTCATAACATTTTGTGTACTCAATCAAAAGGGCACATCGTCGTCCGCGATGGCACCGTTCGGGGCAGGTGCCTGAGCAATCTCTTCCTCCACGACCTCTGGTGGCTCATGCGCCGCCGCAGCACTCTTACCGCCGACGAACTGAACCCTCTGTGCGATCACCTCAACAACCACCCTTTTGTTTGCATTTCTGTCCTCGTACTGCCTAGTCCTTAGCCTGCCTTCCACGAAAACCGTGCTCCCCTTTCTCAGATATTCCTTACACCTTTCCGCTTGCTTTCCCCACACCACCACCCGATGCCATTCTGTATGCTGTTGTTGATTGCCCTCCTGATCGATCCAGACCTCATTCGTAGCCACATTGAAACGAGCCACCGCTTGTCCCGTCGCTGTGTACGCGAGCTCCGGGTCGCTGCCTAGGTTTCCGAGGATCAAGACCTTGTTCAGAGAAGCCATGTTACCTCCTTTGCCAGCCCCTAAGACTGGCGAAAAAAAGAAAATACCCGCCTCCTCGAAAGAGGCAACTATTTAATCGGAGGTTCGCCTCGATCCGTTTCACTAGGGAAAACATATCTTATGAACCGAACGCGCAAAGTCTTCTACCTGCTCTTCTTTCACTAAAAAAGTCAAAGAGTTTGGCGTTCCAACGATACCCAAAATACACTTTTCATCCCAGACAAGGTCAGCAAAATCGCCCCTTGCCTCCATACAACTAAGCGGGGCGCCTACAATGCTTACTGTTGCAAGGTTTCGCAAGACCTTATATTCAGCACCTACAGATTCGCACACCTTTTTTACCATCCCCTCACAGTCCACACAGCGGTCATCTGGCACGACTAAGAGCGTCTTTCCATTGGAAAACGCCACCATGAAATCCATGTTCAGCTTTTCTGCCCCTATGGCACCCACAACCACATTGCGAAAATCTGGAGACGAAATCTCGAAAGCAACGAGGTTCTTCTTCCATGCAACTCCAACTACCTGCCTTGGGATTGGAGGGGCATCGAGCCTTATGATGGTGCCAGCCCTATTCGGGTCGAACGATGATTTTGTATAGATTGCGATACCCGCTCTTCTGGCGAACTCAACTGCATCCGCATTCAAGACCTTCGCACCAAGCCTTGAAAGTTCTAACATCTCCTCGTATGAGATAGTTTCAAGCTTTTTCGCGTCCAGCACGACCTTTGGGTCAGCAGTATAAACGCCCTCTATGTCGGAATATATCTCGCATCTCTCGGCCCCAAGGGCGGCGGCAAGTGCGACCGCAGTGGTGTCACTTCCGCCCCTCCCAAGTGTTGTGATCTCTCGCTTATAACTCACGCCCTGGTAACCCGCTACAATCACAACCTTATTTTGGGCGAGCTCATCCAAAACTCTGAAAGGACGAACCTCGATTATCCTTGCGTTAGTGTGGCTTGCGTTCGTTATGATACCGCACTGCGACCCTGTAAACGAAATCGCATCAACCCCTAACGCCTGAATTGCCATGCTCAGAAGTGCCATAGTTATTCGCTCGCCCACGCTCAAAAGCATATCGAGCTCCCTGCTCGACGGACTTGGGTTTATCATTCTTGCCATTTCCAGTAAGGAATCAGTTGTCTTGCCCATAGCTGATACAACAACGACCACATCGTATCCCTTGTTCTTAGTGGCTACTACCTTCTCTGCGACCTTCTTGATCTTTTCAATATCCGCCACGGAGGAACCACCAAACTTCTGAACTATGATCGGTGGCATACCAGACCTAAAGCAAACTGCCCTAGTTTACATTATCCTTTGCAAAAGTTAAAGCGGTTGTCTTCTCTCGCTCCGCCCGACAAAAAGCGCCTATCATTGGCAGTCGTATCCACCCTTGCCGGAGTTCATCGTGGGGTCATAGACGCATCTAAGCCCGTGCGCCCAACAGTCGTATTTCACCAAAATCCCACCGTGACAGAAGACAAGGATTTCTCCTTGGCATATACCTGCCTCGGTTATAGTCCCGCAAGGCTCTCCACACTTACCATAAGTTGAACATACGAGCCCTTGCTCGCATTCCCCACAAAGACCGTTGCAACCATCAGGTCCGCACTCCTTTCCTGCACACTGAGGGGTGCACTGTTCTGGCTTCAAGCACATGTATTTCTTGGCGAGGTCAGAATACCCACACAAAAGTCCTTCGGCGCTACAATCCTTCTTTTGCAAAACCCCATTTTCACACCATTGTAGCTCATTTCCAACGCACCTGCCTGTTGCAGTTACATCATGGCAAGATGTGTCTACTATGCATATAAACATGTTCGGATCACAGATATAGCCTTCGGGGCAAGAACCACAAAAGCCACCACATCCATCGGGACCGCATTCTTTCCCTGCACATTGAGGTTCACACCCTTTCAAGACGCAAGTAAAGTTTGGGGCGCAAAACTCGTTCTCGTCGCACTCTCCACACTCGCCACCGCAACCATCGTCCCCACATTCCTTCCCCGTGCAATCTGGCTGGCAATATTCTATGCAAATCCCGCCCTTGCAAAACTTCCCATAAGGACAAAAACCACATATACCCCCACACCCATCTGGTCCACATTCAAGTCCTTCGCATTGGGGCACACAAACTTCCTCTTCACTCGAAATGTCCAAAACAGATTCAAAAAAGTCTGGACCTGGCTCTTCCGTTTCGATGGTTGTCTCTTGATAAGAAAAGTCTATTCCCCCTCTTTCATCCCTAGCGTCCGCAATAAAATCTGGAATTTGAACGCCGTTATCAAACGCATCCACGACACCAGATAACCTTTCGCCTTTCGAGCAAGAAAACCATACAACGAACATGATTGTTAGACTTGTAACGGTTTTCGAATCAAGACTTGCCATGTTGTTTTATCCCAAACATTTCGATATCATTTTATTGACTTGTAAGTGCGTTGACAAATAAATGCTGTCATAGGGAGGTTCAAATGAGACTCCTGCCTTTTTGCCTTATAGGGCTTATTGCGTGCTCGTCAGGATCGACAGCCTTTTTCCCTTCTTTGGATGCTGGAGACGCAGAGACTTTCAATAGCGATGCGGATCAACAAACCCTAGAGCCATTCATTGATACAAAGCTCTCAAAAGACTCTATCCAGGCAGGTGCTTCAGTCACAGTCACATGCACTGGGAATGGCTTTGACAGAAAAGATGTGCGGATTGACATCTTTGTGCCGCAAGAGGACACTTCACAGGATGAGACATTTGCCCCATCCGCCTCTTTGCCCGATGGCGTCACGCTAGATGGCTTCACAGTAACTGTAACAAAGGCTGGTTATTATGGCGTGCGTTGTTATACTGCTGACCTTGCGCTTTATGACGAAGAGCCATCACCACTTACAGTAACCCCTGCTACTCCAGTGAGGATTGAAACCTTCCTTGATCGGACTGAAATAAAGGCTGGGGAATGGATTCAGGCAACATGCGAGGCTTTTGATAGATTTGACAATAAAATCACATCGGGCTTTTCCCTTTCGGTCACGCCACCAGATGGAGTCAAGGTTTCGGGGCTTTCTGCTCAACTAACCCGTGCTGTGCGGCACCGGGTTGCATGCGAAATCCCATCCGCTTATCTTGCTGATACAACGCCAGTAGAGGTCGTTGTGACACCCAATATACCTAAAAAGATTTACACTTATGTGACACCTTCTGAGTTCAAGGCTGGGGGGCAGGCAGAGATTGAATGCGTTGCAACAGACGCTTATGAAAACAAGGTTCCAGACCTTCCAATGTCCGTCGCTTTGCCTGCGCAGCTCACGATTCTTGGAAAGACCATAACCGGGGTAGTGGCAGGCATATATACCGTAAAATGTGTGCCAGAGACCATCCCATGGAGATACTTCCAGATCTTCGGGGTGACTGTAACGGTAAAGCCTGGTGACCCTTCAGAGCTTGTTTTGAAAGTCGTTCCTGATAGGGAGTTTTATAGTGTTGGCTCGAAGATTGATGTCATTGCAACTATTCTTGACGAGTACCAGAATATTGTACCAGATGCGAGTGTGGCACCACCTACAATCTCGCCACCTAATGGCATCGAGCCATCGCCGACCAACCCTCTCAAGACTTTCATCTTACGGGAGGAAGGCATCTACATAATGACCTTTAGGGTGATGAACTTCCCAGAGGTCTCGAATGAGATCATGATAAAGGTCGAGGGGAGCGGACCGCTTATCACCATCCTTTACCCAGAAAGGGGAGCAACAATTCAGGGAAAGCCATCGGTTACAGTCGTGGGCACGGTAAACGACGATGTAACGGGTATTGCGTCGTTCACCATAAACGGAATCGAGGTTCCTCGCGCTAACATAAAACCAGATGGCACATTCACCTTCATCTTGAATCCTCACCAAGGCATGAACATGATTGATGCAAGGGTAGTAAATGGCGCTGGGATGGAATCAAGGGTGCGTCAGTCCTATTATTTTTCGTTCGCCTATTATCCTGTGGATGCCTCTCAGCCCGAAAAAGGGATGGTTCACAACAGCGTGCGTGTCTTCCTGCATAGGGATTTCTTTGATGATGGCGACCACGACCCGAACCGTCCAGATGACCTTGCAACGATACTCGAAAATATGGTGGTAAGCCTCGACATAAACTCGATGATCCCAAATCCCGTCGCAGAGCAAGGACCTTACAAGGTGTACATAAGGAATGTCCGTTTCGATAGACCAACCCTGAACATCAGTCTATTCGATGGTGGCATGTGGCTGTATGTGCGCATCCCAAATCTTAGGATGAATGTGTATCTGGAGGGCGAGTGCAACTTCATCATAGACTGGTGTCCCGACTTTTCTGGGAGTGTAAGAATCGACACGGTAACGGTGACCACAAAAGTCTTGGTCTGGACAGGAAGCGACAAGAAGGTCCATGCACGGATGCAAGACGCCGATGCTTCACTGGAGGGAATAGATGTAAACATTGATGGGCTCATTGGATGGCTCTTTGGATGGCTGATTGACATCCTTGTAAACAGTTTTGCTTCGGATATCGAGAAGGCTGTGGAACAGCAGCTTGGAGACCTTGTCAACGACACGATAGAAGACTTGTTTGCGAAGTTCGAGATCAACGAGACATTCGAAATACCCCCACTCATTGGCAACCAATCCGCAAATATTGGGGTTTTGGTCCGACCCCAAGACTTGACCATGATGGCAAAGGGGATGAAACTTTCGATGGAAGGCAGTATTTATGCACCTAGGGGGGTGAGCCACGATGTACTTGGTTCTATTTCAAGGGCTAACTGCCTTAGCATGACACCTTCGTCGTTTTCCTTGCCAGAAAGGTCAGAACTTGAGTTTGCAGCCTTCGATGACCTTATCAATGAAGCGCTCTTCTCTGTTTGGTGGTCTGGCACACTAAATATGACTATAACGCAGGACTTACTAGGAGATGTTGACCTGTCAGAATATGGCGTAACTGACCTCAATGTAGCCCTCGACTTCTATCTACCTCCCATCCTGACAGATTGCAATCAGGCACAGAACCTTCAAGCACAGGTCGGGGATTTGTATGCCGATGTATCCCTGAAGTTCAACGGGATTCCTTTGCGAATCGGGGTATTTGTGTACGCTATCGCGTCGGTTGATTTGTCCACAGTCCCAAATCCAAATGGTGGAAACGACATTGCAATCACCTTGCTCAACATTGACATGCTCGAATTCGATTTTGTAAGCATCATGGCTTGTCCTGAAGACCAGCCTTGTCAAGATATGTCTTCGCTGAAGGATGTGCTTGAAAAACTAATCAAAGAGAACCTTTTGCCATCGCTCTTGGAGGACTATGTTGGGAAGACCTTGTTTACATTTGAAATCCCGACCATTGACCTTTCTACACTTGACCCAACCCTGCCAAGTGTTGAGCTCCGCTTCGCAATCGAAAGACTATATAGAGATCAAGGCTTCACCGTTGCCCGTGGTCATCTTGAGTGACGCTTAGCTGTTTTGAAGTGTTGGCCTACCTAATCTTTATGTTATCAATCAGAACAACCGTATCCAGTATGCTGTCCCCTTTGTCAGTGCAAAAGAACTTCAAAGTCACTGGGTCTTTACCAGCCCATTGTGACACATCGAAATGCGCCTCCTGCCATTCTGTCATCCATACCCCATCTGTGTCGTTTGCCTGATGCTCATATTGGACATCGGAATAAGAAAGCCCTAAAAACTTAGAACCCATGTTCTCGGGACAACCGTTTATGTTATCTTTGTAGCACTGGCATATCTTGTTGCAATCTTTGAAGCACAAATCATCCACAGCCATACGCACTATGTCCTTTGCAACCCCATCCAAAGGCACAATCTGCGCCACAAAGGTGTCCTGAAACTGGCTTCCGCACCATTCATTGAATTCAGCAGAATAGTATTTCCACCTGAAACTGAGGGATTGCGCACCTTGAGGTATGCAAAATCTTTGCGTTATCTCGCCCGAAACATCTGTAAACCCAAGCCCCGTGGATATAAGAGCCATGAACTTCCCTTCGGACGGCTTGGTTTCCCCAAACCTCCATATCACCCTTGCATCCCCTGATGTTTGCCAGGCGCTCAAGTCTCCTGCCTCGAAGCTTTCGTTGATTATAGAGGCGCTCGACAGGCTCAGTTTCTTTGAGCCAAGAAGGCGAAAGAACGACCCTTGATTTGCAGGGTCTTGCACCCCAACGCCATATGCCACACCAGCGGTCTTACCCTCTTCAAGCATCTTGGAAAAGAACCCCTTCCCAACATCCTTTGCAAACCTATTTGTAACCCTGCCAGTGTAGCCAACCACCGTTTTTGCCCCGTATGCCAAGAATGCAGAAGCCAAAGACCCATTCCACAAGGTCTTGCAACCACCAAGATATACAAGGCTAGAAGGAAATCTTTGCATCCTCCCCAGATATTCGATGAACGCAGGGGTCACCCCATATGTCCGAGCACCAAGCACAATACGACCTGTCATAAGGTCAACCTGGGTTGCATCGTAGCACACACCTGTTTTTTCAACATACTGGGTCGTTCCTTGTGTCTTTATCACCGCTTGCGTAATAAGACACTCAGACCCTTGAGGGCATTCTGTCGAAGACCTGCATTTTTTCATCTCTTTGCTCATCCCCCCACAGTTTACCGCCTCCCCAGTCCACAAAACCTCCATTGCGCCTTTGTGCCGCACGCCGATTGCGTTTTTAGCGCTTTCAGAAAGCGAAGCGAAGTAAACATCCGAATGCGTGGCAATAGCGACTACTCCAGCCCTGTTCATCATTCTCATAGCCTTTAGTCCCGCCCCCGCATCGCGAAATCCCTTCATTCCACCCTGCCCAAAAACTGTGAACGATGGGCACTTTGCCGGGCTTGCAACCTCCGCAACAAAGGAAGCCTCGTCATCCTTGAAATCGGAATAGAACGGAGAAAGCGCAAGAACAGCCTTGCTTTGAACCTCCGTGTTAGAAGACAAAAAAGACTCGATAACACCGAACCCTGATGCGCCCCCCTCACCATCTTTTCCGCCTCGCAAATCTTTATCCGCCACATTCAAAGCGCCAAGCACGCCATCAGAAAACCTGACCCAAAGCCCGCCATCCTCGTCCTTTCCTGCCATCTCGACTACATTTTTGTCTGCCTGAAAGACCTCCAATGCCTTTGCCTTTGCGCGTGGCACTCCCAAATTTTGCGAAAGGGCATCAATATATGCTTGCCTCGCTTGAGCAAGGGTTCTCTGATGCGATGCGCACATCTCCTCAGTAAGATGCGCAACGCAATCAAACCTTGTAAGGGCGGACTTCGCCACATAGATGTTGCCCTGGTCGTCCCGGGTCCGTGCCAACACCCTGAAATAGAGTGCTTTTGGCTCTGAGCAAACATAGCTAAACTTCAGGCTAAAAACACCGTCCGAAAGCACCTCATCGCCAGACCTTTCCACTATACCATCGTCCAGCATCTGCCCCACAGTGTTGAGAACCCTGCCAGTTGCATCTACCTCGACCAACACCACATAGTTGTCCACAAGTTGGCCAAGCGGGCTAAGCGCGATAGTCCCGACGACATCTATCTTTTCGTTCGTGAATATGGCAGGTGGGCGAAAAACCGGCGCGCTCGGGAATGGAAAGGATGGATTGTAGGTAACGAGTATCTGGTCTGAAGCGGTCTCATCGCCTGCATCCGCAGTTACCGTAAAAAGATTGTCCCCGACACGAAGCTCAATCCCTTCGGTTGTCCAAAATGGAGCCCCTGTCGCGTCCCCCTGAGCAAAGATTTGCCCATTTTCGACGAACTGCACAATCCAAGAAACCTTTGGGGTTTGGTTTGGTCTAAAAAACACGATCCCGCTTAGGTTTAGCACACCTGAAGATGTTGCAAATGAGCCGGAGCCCGAAGGTGATGCAATTTTTATGAATAGTTCGTTTTGCGGGTATTCACCTCCAGAAACTACTGGGAAACCTTCGTCGCTTTCCTCAAACTCGGCAAAGTCTTTTTCGAACCACGCATCGCCTGTTTCAAACTCGATATCCATTTTGTGGACATCGAGCCTGCTTTCTGTTTCGTCTTGGACCGAACACGACACAACTAATACGCAAAGAAGAAGTAACTTCTGCCTTTGAGTGAACGCATGCATCATCTGTAGCCGTGTCAAAAACACATTGAAAGTCTAACGATTTTTTCTACCTTTTGAAAATCGTCTGGGCAAGTAAAGATTTTACACTATATAATAAACCTGCTTTGTTGTGACAAAAGACCTTTACGGAGGACTAAATGCGAACATTATGCTTTGCATTTGTTGTGATTGCTGTCTGTAACCCCGTTATCTCTTTTGGGCAAGAGGAGGCGAAGCAACGAGCAAGGGCGCTTTACGAGAAGGGGCAGGCGGCGTACGATGCTGGCAACTATGTTGAGGCTGCGACAGCGTTCGAAGAGGCAAATAAGGCGTTTCCACACCCTGCAAACCTGTTCAACGCCGCAAAGGCGTGGGAGAGGGCTGCAGAATATGAGAAGGCTGTGAAGGCGTATGAAGGCTATCTTCAACTTTACAAGGAACAGTTTGGAAGGGATGCACCTGAAACGAAGGATGTGCTGAGTACAATCGAGGTCCTGAAAGAAAAGGCTTACAGGGCTTTGCCAGAAGTTACGATCGAGACAGAGCCAGCGGGAGCGGATGTGGCAATAGATGACCCTACTAAGATCCTTGGGCAAACCCCTTTCACAACCCATGTGCAGCCAGGCGAACATACCCTCTTTTTGCAACTTGAGGGCTACGACCCACTAAAAAAGGTGTTCGAGGTAAAGCCCCACCAGCCCGTGAAACTGATGTATACCCTTGAAAGGGCACTTACCGCGCCCGTTGAAATCGCAATTGAATCTGAGCCTCCAGGTGCCGAAGTTGCGATCGATGACCCCTCGAAGGTGGTGGGTCAAACGCCTGTCATTGTGTCATTGAAGGCAGGCACCTATAAGCTATTTCTAAGCATGAAAGGATACGAAGCAATGACAAAAGAGATTGTGGTACGACCTAAGGAGCCTATGAAACTTACCTTCGCTTTGAGCAGGGAAAGTGGGGGATTGACCTTTGACGTGAATGTGGCAAAAGCGAGGATCTATGTTGACGGAAAAGTGGTCGCAATAACGCCCTTTCGAGATGTCGTTCGAGTGGAAGCAGGAACCCATCAGGTCGTGATAGAGAAGGAGCGATATACCAAGTTTAGCGAGACCGTGACTGTTCACCCAGGCGATACAACTGTAGTAAAGGCAAACCTGTATTTGGAAAAGACGCCTTTTTCATGGCGGGGTACGCTAGGTATCATAAGCGGAGTGATTGGTGCTGCCGCGATTGGGATAGGGGCAGGTTATACAAGGACGAGGGCATCTGATTATTACGAAACAGAGTCCAGATTCAAACTGTTCAAGAACATCACTTATGGCTTGTATGGGGGCGGGGCTGGGCTTTTAGCCATGTCTGCTGGACTCCTTGTTTGGGAGTTCACTCGGAAGGTGGTAGAATCTGAGGAGAAGGTTGCAAGCGAGTCAAAGCCTCTCGTTATCACCTTCGACGGTGTTGCCTTCGGTGTTGGTGGTAGCTTTTAATTCAGGAGGAACATATGCGGTTTACCATGTTATGCGTGACAATCGCTGTGATTTCATGCGTAAGTGGGAAGAAACCTCCAGAGCCAACGAAACTCGTGTTTGTCAAAGGCGGGGAGGTTTTGTTCGGTGACGAGAAACCCTGCGTTCCCGAAGATATGTACACTTCCTGTTCGACCATTGACCAGGGCATGCGGCTTCCTAGGGTTTATCCCAGTGTAAAGGTCTTTGTTCACGACTTTTACATCGAAGAGCACGAGGTAACGAATGAACAATACCGTTATTGTGTGCTGATGGGGCAGTGCGAAGAACCGTTAGCACACAATGTGCCTGGGTTTGCTGATAACTACTATACAAGCCTTGCTTTCAAAGATTTTCCCGTGGTGAATGTTAGCAAAGACATGGCCCAAAAATACTGTGAGTTCATCGGCAGACGACTGCCTACGGAGATAGAGTGGGAGAGGGTTGCTAAAGGAGCGGACAGTAGCAGGCTGTATCCTTACGAGAACGATACTGGTGATGTCAAGGCTTGCAAGGGCAAGGATATAGCCACGCTATATTGCTCGGGATACAAACAGATAAAAAAAGTCGCCACGAGCAATGACGACTATGTGATAGAAAGTGGGAACAAGATATATGACTTAATGGGAAATGTCGCCGAATGGGTAGCCGGCAAATATCAAGAAGGGATTACCTGCAAGGTAAACCTGCGAGAGATTCAATGCGAAGATTGTTTTACCTGTGATCCAAACGACAATGAATGCAAAAGCAGGTGCTATTTTTGCGAACCTTGCAGTTCTGACCCCGATTGCTTCAAGATGTGCCTAGATGATCCGGCGCGTTTTCCTGGTATTCCTATCTGCATTTCTTACGGCAAACAAACACTACAAGGCGACGATGAGTCCGAGTTCTTGAGCAAATGGAACAGCGGAACGGAAATCATCGCCAAGGGCGGAGCGTTTACGGACGACAAGCAAAAAACATGCTGGATGCGTGGGGCGAGTAGAAATCGGCACCTTTTGCCTAGCGATATAACGAAGTTTTACAACATCGGGTTCAGATGCGCCAAAGATGCTGATTAGAACCTCACGCCCTACAAAATGAACGTTTTTCTCTTATAAAGTTGCCCCGTTCTCCCCGCTGAGTGTCCAATCCCTATCTAAAAAATCATTGTCGAAAAACCAGTTTCCATTGAAAAGTATTTTTTTTATAATTTT
>Ga0197143_1001897_pt1 | contig 16547 bp, 16 predicted proteins | sample GBS70_MetaG_FD_148603 | JGI IMG/M metagenome (GOLD analysis project Ga0197143, IMG submission 148603) | Sediment microbial communities from Great Boiling Springs, Gerlach, Nevada, United States - GBS 70_MetaG | ecosystem: Environmental > Aquatic > Thermal springs > Hot (42-90C) > Sediment...
TTCTGCTCGACAATCTGACGACCCACAGCGAGGTGAAAGAAAGGGTCAGGATCAACGGTTTTAAACCAAGCGAGGTACGAGGCGCACAGAAGCACTAGAACAGCAGGAATCTTGTCTTTTAGCGTCTTTTGTGTCACACAGACTCAAAAAAGACCAGGGATTATGGTAACATCAAATGTCATTTTTCTGTGCCGGGTATGCAAAGAGTTAGGGAAGTTTCGACTGAAATATTGCTTTTCTTGTTAGCGGTTCTCGCATTTATGCTTAGCCGAGCTGGGCTCGTCGAAATAAAGTACGCAAGACACAATCCTATCAGGAACAAAGAGGTTTTGGAAAGAGTAAAGTCGGGGGAGTTAGATGAGAAGGAACGCAGGCGCTATTTGTCCAAGGGTTCTGAAATCGTAGCAGAGACCCTATATATTCCCCCTCCTCCCGTTTTGAAGTTTCTATCGTTGTCTTACGGAACTGCCGTAGCGGATTTGGTTTTTATAAGGGCTCACGCCTACTTCCTTTCCCATTTTTTTGCCGACCGAAGATATGAGTGGCTTGACAACTATTTCAACGGCATGGTAGCCCTAGACCCGCACAATCCCAAGTTCTATCTTTGGGCAGCTCAAGTGGTAAAGTTTGGGCAAATCATTGATGACGAAACCATCCGGCGGTCGAACAGGTTCTTAGAACAGGGACTCGAGATATTCCCTGATGACTTCAAGCTGCACATGGACTTGGGTTTCAACCTGTATTTCGAATACAAGGGGAAAGACGAAAATGATAAGGCGATGGCAAAGATTAAGGCACGAGAGCATTTCGCCAAGGCAGCGTCCTTGCCTGGGGCGCCGATAGATCCAAACTTTGTGGTTGCCATCTTTCAAAGTGGCTATGAGGAAAGCCTAGGCTTAGCCTACGCCCTGCAGAAATACTTTGATGCAACGAAAGAACAACGGGAACAGATGCTGAGAAGACTGAAGATTATGTCGGATGTGCTGGCTGAACAAGTAGAGAAAGAGGAAAGGGCATACAAGCAGATGCCTTATGTCCCGCTTTCGTTATTCTCGATTCTGTTCAGCGGTACAAAGACGGATGTAACCAAGCTAGTGCTCGAGGCTCTGAGGACGAAAGATGACCAGTAGAAAGCGAGTACTAATAACAGGGGGGGCAGGGTTTATTGGGTCATCGCTTGCAAGAAGGCTATTGCCCGAATACGAAGTGGTCGTGCTTGACAACCTTCACAGGAACGCACTTGCGCAAACAGACCTCGTTGGACAGATCGAGTTCATAAAAGGGGATGTGAGGGATGCCGAGCAAGTAAGAAAAGCGGTAAAAGGGTGTAATTTCGTAGTGCATATGGCAAGCATCGCTGGTGTTGACACCGTCATGAAGAACCCAGTGCTTACAATGCAGGTTGCCCTGAAAGGGACAATCAATGTTTTGGAGGCAGCATTTGAAGAAGGAAATATCGAAAGGTTTGTGGATTTTTCTACAAGCGAGGTATTCGGACAGTATGCATTCAAGGTGCACGAAGGAGACATCTCGCACCTCGGGGCAGTTGGTGAAGCAAGATGGACTTATGCTGTAAGCAAACTTGCAACTGAACACCTTGCCATAAGTTATTTCAAACAGTTTGGATTCCCTGCATGCTCGGTAAGGCCTTTCAATATCTTTGGTCCAGGGCAAGTGGGTGAAGGTGCGATTCATCACTTCATCGTGCGTGCGTTGCGAGGAGAGGACCTGATCATCCATAACGATGGAAGTCAGATAAGGTCTTGGTGTTATATCGACGACATCGTGGAGGGAGTGGTCTTGACTTTGACGAAAAAGGAAGCGGTTGGGGAAGTATTCAACATAGGTAATCCAAAGAACACGATAACCATCTATCAACTCGCAAAAGAGATTGTGAGGCTTTGCGAATCCTCATCGAAAATAAGGTTTGTGGAGTGGCCGTTCACAGATGTCGAACTGCGTATCCCTGACATTACCAAGGCAAAAAAACTTTTGGGTTTTGAACCAAAAGTTGACTTAGAGGATGGGCTTTTGAGGACCATAGCGTGGTATAGGGCAAGGATATGATCCCGCTTGCAAAACCATTGGTAGGAAAGGCTGAAGAAAGGGCAGTGATCGCGGTGATGAGGTCACGAATGATTGCGCAAGGGAAGGAGGTATTGCGCCTAGAAGAGGAGGTATCGAAGAGGTTTGGAAGAAATGCTGTGGCTGTGTCGAGCGGAGGCGCGGCTCTGCTTCTAGCGCTAAAAGCGCTTGGGGTGTCGAAAGGAGATGAGGTCATTGTTCCAGACTTTACATTTCCTGCAGGGGCTTTGGCCACGATGTGGTTGGATGCAATACCCGTTCCTGCTGATGTAGAAGAAGACAGTCTAGGCATAGACCCCGAGGAAGTGAAGCGACTTGTAACCGAAAAGACCAAAGTTATCGTTGTAGTGCATCAACTTGGCATTCCCGCTAGAATCGAAGAGATAAGAAGCTTATGCGATGATAAGGGGATTGCCCTTTTGGAAGATGCTGCATGTGCTTTTGGGGGAAAGACAAGAAACGGAAAAATGGCTGGAACTATTGGCGACATTTCCGTTTTTTCCTTTCATCCGAGAAAGATTGTGACATCTGGGGAAGGAGGGATGTTGCTGTGCGACCAGAACTATTTGCAGACCGTTTTGTCCTTTAGAAATTACGGGAAAAAGGGCATGGGTTATGAGGTTCAGTTCGAAGATATAGGTTTGAACTTCAGGATGAGCGACATATTGGCAGCAGTGGCTCTGGAAAACCTAAAAAGGATGGATAAAGGGTTAGCACGAAGGAAAAAGATATTCGGTTGGTTCGTCGAAGCGTTAGAAGGTATCAAAGGTATCGAAATTCCCAAAGGCTACTTTTTGGATGGGTGCACATATCAGACATTTGCAGTAAGGATAAAAGGAAGTGCTAAAAGCGTGGCAAAAGCCCTTCTGACGCGTGGAATAGAGTGCGGTCCTGCCGCATACTCGCTTGTCTCACAAAAGGTTTTCAAAGATAGATACGGAACCAGAAGGATAAAGGTGTCTCAAAGGCTTGCCAATGAGCTGCTTGCCCTTCCGTTTTATGAAGAGATGACGAGGAAGGATGTTTTGCTCGTGGCAAAGGCATTGGATGAAGTCATGCGTACGAATAGGTGTAAAAATGGAACATGTGATTGAAGTGAAAAACTTCCACAAGTCGTTTAAGCCGCCGTTCCGCTTCAAACGGATTCACGCGGTTCGAGGGATAACATTCGAGGTCAAAAGAGGCGAGGTCTTTGGGTTTCTAGGACCGAACGGTGCTGGAAAGACGACAACGATAAAGGCAATTGTCGGGCTTATTACGCCAAGTGCAGGCGAAATAAGGGTCTTCGGGGAATCACCTTTTTCTATGACAGCAAAAAAGAAGATAGGGTTTTTGCCCGAACAACCCTATTTTTACGACTACCTGAAGGCTTCAGAACTTCTTGATATATTCGGTCGCATCTTTGGTATAGGCGCTGACGAAAGAAAGCGAAAGATAAAAAACCTCTTGGAGATGGTCGGGCTTGCCCATGCTGGTGATAGGGTCTTGAGAAAATATTCGAAAGGGATGTTACAGAGGGTTGGACTTGCTCAGGCACTTTTGAACGACCCCGAACTTATCATTCTGGATGAACCTATGTCGGGGCTCGACCCTATAGGGAGAAAGGAGTTTTCTGACCTGATAGCATCTTTGAAGGCTCAGGGAAAGACCATCTTCTTTTCGTCACATATCCTTGCGGATATCGAGCGACTTTGCGACAGGGTGTTAGTACTAGACAAGGGCGAGGTGAAGGCGGTTGGTTGTTTAGAGGAACTTTTGAGAGAGCGTTCATGGGAAAAGGAGGCGCTGGTAAAAGGGATAAGAGAGGAAGAAGTGCGGTCGTGGGAAGAGGTTGGTGCACTTGAAAAGATTGACAACGAGTTGGTGCGTATTGTTTTCAAGGCTGGGGATACAAACAAAATAGTGGCGAAGATCATCGAAAAGGGAGGTGTCATCCATAGTGTCTCTGACAGACGCATGTCTTTGGAGGCACTAGTCATGAAACTAACCGAAACGGAGGCAAAATGAGTGGCGCATTAGGACGTATCCATGCTATTGCCAGAAACACATTCGTTGAGGCTTACAGGAACAGGGCTTTTCTTGGCCTATCAATAGTCGCTGTTTTGCTGGTCATAGCGTCACTGTTGCTGTCACAACTTGCTATAAGGGATCAGGCAAAAAGGGTTGTCATTGATTTTGGGCAATTTGCTATATCTTTGCTTTCCGTTGTAACTGCAGTGGTTTTGGGTGTGATACTTATCTTCAAAGAGATTGATAGGAAGACCTTTTATCTAGTCATCCCCAAACCCATCCATAGGCACGAAATCATCTTGGGCAAATATCTTGGACTGATGGAAGTGCTTTTTATCGTCATCCTAGTCATGGGTGCCGCTTGGTTTTTAGCGATGAAGGTCAGGGAGTGCCCAATAAACGAAGACATGGCAAAGGCTTTGATTCTTGTGCTCTTCGAAGCAAGCATCATAGTTTCCGTAGCCCTTTTCTTTTCGTCCTTCGCAACACCCATCATGTCCGGCATCTTTGCGTTTGGTTTTTATCTTGTTGGATGTAGCACAAGTGTGCTTCAGGACATACTCCGAGCAAAGAAGGGTGCGATAGTAACTAGCCAGTTTCTCCGAAAACTAGCAAAGGCAATAGTCTATGTCTTTCCCGATTTAGGCTTATTCAATGTGAGCAAAGAGATAATACTGGATGTCCCAGTTACATGGGAGTATGTGTTTGGTTGTTTCCTATACGCATTGGGATACTCCCTGTTTTTCATTATTCTAGCTATCCTTGTGTTCAGGCGGAGGGAATTCAATTGAAGCCCTTATGGCATGGCTTCCTTTTCCTCGTTCTTTTCTTCTCGCTTTTGGTCGGAAGGGTTTTGTGGTCTGGCTATTCGGATTTGAAGACTGCCAGGGAGTGCGCTAAGCAAGGGCTTCATGAAAGTGCTCTTCATTTTTATTCAAAGGCAGGAAGGGCATATGTGCCGATAATCGGTGCACACAAGCCAGCCAGAGCCGAGATGAGGGCGCTTTGCGAAAGAATGGAGCATGAGGATAAGGATAAAAGCCTTAGGTGTTTCAGACACTTACGCTCAGCGATTCTTTCGACCAGATGGCTTTATACACCAGACGCTCATATGCTCGAGGAGGCAAATCAGCGCATAGCGAGTCTTACTGAAGATTCGATGCCAAAGGATCAGCACCTACAGCTTTTGAGAAGGGACTTTTCCCCCAATCCTTTTCTTTCCCTACTTGCAGTTGTCCTATTTTTTGTTTGGGTTTTTTTCGCCATCCGTGCATTTTATGGCGGGATTACGAAAGATGGCGAGATACTTGGCAAAAAGGTGGCAAAAAACCTTTTCATTTCTGTAATCTTTGTCATGCTGTGGCTCCTTGCGCTGAGGTATGCATAGGCAATGAATAGGCATGTCCTTTTTCTTAGTATTGGATTTTTGGTTGGATGTGCGGGTAGCAGTGGCGACCAGATAACTAGTGATTTACAGGCAGACATAACGGCAACGTCTGATGTGGGTGAAGATTTTATGTTCGAGTTGCAAGGCGATGACGGCCTTACACAAAAAGAAGGCGATGCGGTGCTTCCCAATGTGGCAGAGATCGTTGCAGGTGACACAAAGGTGGTCTTTGACAAAAATACAGTGAGCTTGTCACTGTCAAGAGGGAACAGGGTTTTGCTTATCTTCGAAAGGGACGGGTTTTCCTTGGGCGCTGTAAACGAAGTTTTAGACACCCTTTCCTATGACCCATGGTATCTTTATCCTGCATCTGGCTATGAAGAACAATACTCCCCCCCAGAAGGGCTTGTGTTTCTGGAAACGATCGATGCCGAGCTAACCAAGGTGGAAACCAACTCCTTCATTGTTCGCTTATTTTATGAACAAGGCTTCAAAGCCATCCTCCTTGTGTCTAAGGATGCAGATGATAGGGTTGCTTTGCGCTTTATCCCTGACACCTTGGGCGATAGAGTGGCGTTCTTCAGGCTTAGGGCAAAGACGGATGAGGACGAGGCTTTCTATGGGCTTGGGGCATGGCATGACCATGTAAACCACAGAGGCAAAATAAGGGTCATGCAGATGGAAATAGATCTGGAATCAGAGACATCGCACAATGACGCGCATGTTCGAATACCGCTTCTAATAGGGTCATCGGGGTTTGGGATATTTGTGAACTCGCTTTTTGGGATGGTGTTCGACTGCGCTTCACAAGAAAAAGATGTTTTGGAGATCATGGTAGGCTCTGGAAAATATTCTGGTGAGGGGCTTTTGTTCTATCTTTTTTCCGAGGAGCATCCTTTAGATATCACAAAACATTACTACGAACTCACTGGATTCCCTAAGTTACCAGCAAGATGGGCTTTGGGTCCGTGGATATGGAGGGATGAAGGAGTTGACCAGGACAAAGTAATCGCTGATTTGATAGCAATAAGGGATAATGACCTTGCTACGACCGGATATTGGATAGATAGACCTTATGCTAGCGCAGTAAACTCGTTCGATTTCAATCCTTTGCACTATTACGACCCTGCGGGAATGATTGAGTTCGCCCATGACCTTGGTTTCAAAATTGCACTTTGGCATTCGCCCTATGTAAACCCAAAGGAAGAGGCTAGCAAGCCCTTATTTGATTACGCAAAAGCAAATGGGTTCTTCCCGCCAGTAATAGGGGTGAGTGGGAAATGGGGACCTATCATAGATTTTACGAATCCCCAAGCCTACGAATGGTGGCAATCATTGCTTTCCCGCTATACTAGTTTGGGTATAGAGGGCTACAAACTGGATTACGGAGAAGAGGTTGTTCTTGGATTTCTTGGTAGAAGGACACCATGGCTTTTTTACGATGGCTCGGACGAGCGCACCATGCACCACCTTTATCAGTTTTGGTATCACAAAGTTTATGCCGAGACACTACCAGACGATGGTGGCTTTTTGCTCGTTCGAACTGGAACCATCGGGGATCAGGTGCACGGACCTATCGTTTGGCCTGGGGATTTAGACGCCACTTTCAGCTTGCACAAAGATCCAGTTATTGACGATGGAACGATAAAAAAGGCGGTTGGGGGGTTTCCCGCTTCTGTGATATACGGGGTTTCGCTTGGACCTTCTGGGTTTCCGTTCTATGGTGCAGATACAGGCGGTTATATACATGCACCTCCCGACAAGGAGCTTTTCACCAGATGGTTCGAGCAAACTTGCTTTTCTTCGGTGATGCAGGTTGGAAATGGCGCGAGCACAGTGCCATGGGAACTGGGCGGGCGTGACGAGTACGACGAGGAGATGCTATCGTGGTATCGCTTCTATTCAAGGCTTCATCTGAGGTTGTGGCCGTATTTATGGGACCTTGCAGTCAAGATAAAAGAGACAGGCAGACCTATCCAAAGACCTTTCGGCCTTCAGTACCCTCATCTCGGTGTACATCCGTGGGATCAATATATGCTTGGAGACGAACTCTTAGTCGCCCCCGTGATGGAAAGAGGAAAAAGGGCAAGAAAGGTTTTTTTACCGGAAGGAAAATGGGTTCATTTTCTGAATGGACAGATATTGGAGGGTTCTGGAGAAAAGGATGTCGAGGCAGATTTAGGCTCTATCCCTGTGTTTCTAAAAGAGGACGGCATAGTTCCTATGTTGAGACCCACTATCGACACCCTGAATCCTGTGGCAAACCCTGAAGCAATAGATTCGTACGCAACAACCCCTGGGCTTTTGTATGTGCGTGCATTTCCTACGGGTTCAAACGAGATTACCCTTTTTGACAATACATTTATCGGGCATGAAAGGACAGAAGCAAGGCTAACTTTGTCTTACAAAGGCGGAGACGAGTTTCGTTTTGGGGTGGTGTTCGAGGTATATGGGATAGAGAGGAAGCCTGCGGCTGTGAGAAAAGAGGGGGTGTTGTTGGAGGAAGTGGATTCAGTTGAAAACGCAGAGGAGGGCTTCGTTTACGAGGCTTTGTCAACCACTCCGCTCGTCGTCAAAGTGACTGGAGCTGAAGCAAAGATAGTTGTTACTTGGGAACAGTGATGCCCGATTTTCCTGTGAGCCCTAAAAAAGCAAAGGAGCTTTTGGAAAGAATGGAAAGACTTGGGATAAGGGAAGAAGACATCAAGGAGCAATTTGCGAGGTCATCCGGACATGGAGGGCAGCATCTGAACAAAAGGGCAACCGCCGTCATCCTTACCCACAAAAAGACAGGAATCACGGTAAGGTGCGAGGAGGGTCGCAGTCAGGCATTGAACCGTTTTCTTGCAAGGCGCAGGCTTTGCGAAAAGGTCGAGGCTTTGCTTTACCCAGAGATGGCTTACGCAAAGGTCGAGAAGATAAGGCGTCAAAAAGACCGGAGGCGTCGGAGGAGCAAGGCATCGAAAAACCCTTCTCTAGCTGACAGATAATACCTAACGGGTTATAGAGGAAGGAAGAGGCTTTGGATGCGTATTGGGGGTGGCTTTGGCGGAGGATTGCTGCGGATATGGCCTTCATTGCAAGGAGCTGAAGCATATTTTGGTAGAGAGAGATGTTTCATGTGACTACAGGTTGGGTTATATCAGGTGGGATTCGGTTGTGCCGAGCATAGAAGAAGAATCTGTAACCATAACTTATGGTGGGTCTCGAAAAACTGACTAAGTTTCCAGAAAAGTAGTAAAAAGTCTAGGCTTTGCGGTCATGACAACCTCATAGCACGCTCGCATCATCTGGGTTCTTTTGGAAATGTGGATTTTTTCATCACACCACTGTCCTTGCTTTCTAGCAGGCTTTTCAAGCGAGACTAAGAGGCCCCTCCAACCACACCTCACCGACCCCCTACCCCCGGCCCCCCGTGGGGCCTCCCACCGCGGTCCAGCCGCACGACAGACTTTAGCCCCCGCATTTCTCATGCGCCCGCCATTGACCCACCCAAGGCTTGCGAACCCTTGCCAATCCCCCGGGGCGATTGGAAAGGTCGCATATCTGTCACCCTCTCAATTCGCCCGTTTGCCGAAAATCGTTTCATTTTTTTGGTGATCTTTGTCATAGTTTGCTTCGGTATAAAAATACTGGCAAAATGCACATTAGAGTCTCGGCAGTTTTTATAAGATTGCGAACAATGCTGAGATTCATCGCCAAGAATATGCTATAATTTTTGTAGTGCTTTTCGGAGCTGAAGATGCCTTTTGATTGGTACGAGCCCAAGATCCCTGAGGAGTTCAAGAAAAAGATAGAGCCAAGATTTGTGGAGATGCACATCAGAGAGATAGTCGAAAGGGCAAGGCTGTTGTTCAACCTCCGCTATCCAAAAGAACTAGCAATAAAAAGGATTCAAGACAATATCGCCTGGGATTTTGAGCTCTCAAAGATCCCATCATTTTATGACGATGTCCCTGCTATAGTAGAGCGGGTGTATTCAAGGAAATCCCCTTACGATGTCTTTGGATAAAGATTTCATTCAAGGTCTGGAAAAAAAGGCACAGGAACTTAGAAGGCTACTTGTAGAGGTTACTTTTAGGACAAAAGGGGCGTATCTAGCACAAGCGCTTTCAGGCATAGACATGATGACCGCGGTGCATTATGGGTTTCTTAGGAGTGACCCCAGAAATCCTTATGATGAGTCAAGGGATAGGTTCCTTTTGTCCCCAGGACATTACGCATTGGCTTTGTACTGTATCCTCGCAGACAGGGGTTATTTCGACAAAGAGCTTTTGTGGACATTCAAAGAAAATGGTTCTCCGTTGGAACTAGCCTCCCATCGGGGAACTGTGCCGGGTGTGGAGGCAAGTGGAGGAAGCCTCGGCCAGGTGCTTTCAATAGGGGTCGGAATGGCTCTTGCTGGAAGGCTCAAACGAAGTAACTACAAAGTCTTTGTGTTCATGAGCGATGGCGAGCAGGACGAGGGTCAGGTTTGGGAGGCATGCGCAAGTGCTTCCCATTATAAACTTTCGAACCTCATCGCCCTCATCGATTGCAACGGCTTTCAGGTGGATGGAGCCACAAAAGATGTGATGAACATGGAACCGCTCGCTGAAAAATACAGGGCATTCGGCTTTGATTGCGAGGAGTGTGATGGAAACTCGATGGAACAGGTGTGCCAAATACTGGATAAATTTTGCAAAGCAGATAACGATAAGCCTAAGGTCTTAATTGGAAGGACGATAAGGGGGAAAGGCGTGTCTTTTATGGAGGGGAACAAGGATTTTCATTACACGAGGCTCGATGAATCGATGCGTAATAGGGCGCTCGAGGAGATGTTCGGTGGGGATTCTGACGCTTTGTAAAAGATGAAGGATCTGCTTTTGGAGAAGGTAGAAATGGTATTTTCCCCTTACAGAAAGGCTATCGCCGCTTTAGGGGAAAAGAACGAGAAGGTCGTAGTCCTTGGTGCCGACCTTGGTAACTCTTGCGAAATAGACCTTTTCAAAGAAAGGTTTGGGGAAAGGTTTTTCAATGTTGGCTCTGCAGAGCAGAATGAGATTGGCTGTGCGGTAGGGCTTGCCTTTGAAGGATTTGTGCCATTTGTTCATAGTTTCGGAGTTTTTATCACAAGGCGTGCATATGAGCAAGTCTGCGTGCAGGTCGCAATGCATAAAGCTAATGTAAAGCTCATCGGGATGCTACCTGGGCTTATCTCCCGTCTTGGACCAACCCATCAGGCGATAGAAGACCTAGCACTCATGAAAACCTTGCCGAACATGGTTGTGATTGACCCTGCGGATGCAACTGAGATCGAGCAACTTGTCCCAATAATCGCAGAATACGATGGCCCTGTCTACTCAAGAATGTTGCGTCGTGAGGTCAAAAGGTTCTTCTCATCAGAAAAGTATAGTTTTGAGATCGGTCGTGCTGTCTTCCTAAAAAAGGGAGATGCTTTAGCGCTTGTCTCAACAGGCTTGATGTTGGAACAAGCCATCGAGGCGCATGGGATGCTCGAACAAGAAGGAATTAAGGCAACACTGTTGCATATGCCTACCATAAAGCCTTTGGATGAGGATGCTTTGAGGATATGTGCGAAGGAATGTGGGGCTTTCGTTACAATAGAAAATCACTTGACCGTTGGGGGGCTTGGTTCTTCAGTGGCCGATTTTCTCGCGCAAAATACCCCCTGCCCACTCGAAAAAGTAGGGCTTCAAGACACTTTTGCCGTGCCTGGAACACCTGAATATCTTTTTGAAAGATATCATCTGACCGCTCCCTATATAGTTGAAAAGGCAAAAAAGGCTCTGGCACGCAAACATCATGGATGAGTATCCCCTACAAGTCTTCTATAGGGTCAGGGCTAGCGAAGAAAAGGTGCACGAAATCGCCCAAGAGATCGCCATAGAACAGACGGTAGAGGTTACAAGACCTTTGTGGGATGTGGATGGAGTAAGGGATAAAACAACGGGAAAGGTCGTGGATGTGGCGCGAGTAAACAAAAACCTCTTCGATATAACCATCGCTTATCCTTTGAGCACGACATCCTACGAAATCCCTCAGGTGCTGAATGTGATTTATGGAAATATAAGCCTAAAAAGGGGGATAAGGGTTCAAGATTTCTCTTTGAATCAGGCAATGGCAAAGGCTTTTGGTGGTCCTAGATTCGGCATTGACGGCATAAGGAAGAAACTTAGCGTCTATGATAGACCCCTTGTCGCAAGTGCCCTAAAGCCTATTGGAAGAAGTATTGATGAACTTTGCGCCTTTGCGAACAAGATGGCAATGGGCGGGATTGATGTCATAAAGGATGACCATGGCTTTTCGAATCAGGAGGTTGCCCCTTTTGAAAAAAGGGTCATGCTGTGCGCTAGGGCCGTCAAAGAAGGGGCACAAAAAGGGGGAAACAATACTTTGTATTTTGCTAGTATCACTAGCCCCGCAGATGAAATCTTGCACAGGGCACTCTTTGCTAAGGCATGCGGGGCTGATGGTGTCTTACTACCTCCCATGATAGTTTCTTTAGACACGATGAGACTTATCAGGGATAGGGCTGGGATGATGGTGATGGCACATCCTGCGCTCAGTGGTGTCTTTTTCTTGACCAAATCTCATGGCATTGCGCTTGAGGTCTTGCTCGGAAAGCTCTTCAGGCTATGTGGTGCAGACATCGTAATATTCCCTTCTTCTGGTGGCAGGTTCCCTTTCACGACTAGGGATTGCAAGGCAATCGTCAGTCATCTGCTTTGTGACCTGTGGAGCATAAAAAGGACATTCCCCTGTCCTGCGGGCGGGATGAAGATTGAGGGTTTGATCCGCCATATAAAAATCCACGGAACAGACAGCATGTTACTGATCGGCTCGAGCCTCTATGAACAATCGGAGGACCTCGAGCGGAATACAAAGCTTTTGATGTCAGCGGTAAAGCGTATTTCTGAAAAGGTGCAAAAAGGGCTCAGCGTGCAGGGACAGAAAGAGGATATGTAGAAAGTTGCTAAGCGCAAAAAAGAGGAGCGTCCTAATAGCGGAAAGTTGTGACCATTTCACTTACCTATGACGAGCAAAGATGTTTTCATGAAACCACAAAGGATTCAACGAAGCACTTCAAACATAGATTTTGACCTTGCGGAACGAGCATCTTGAAAAGGTCACAAAAGTAAATCTAGTGATTTTAGAGAGCCCTTGACAAGCGAAACGAAAAAAGGAACAAAACAGCGTGAGAAGCGAGGTTGGAGGTGGCAGCGAAGATAGCACTTAGAAGATTCAAGGAAGATTACCGAGGACCAAAGTTTGAGCAACTATAGGGCACTGAGGGGTTTCCGTGAACTTCCACAGGAGGGATGTTGCCTACGCACATCGGCAAAGGTGCGAAGAGGAAAGGAGTGTCGGATGAGTTTGTAACAATGCAAACATGGAGTATTTGGTCTGACTCGATGGATATTTGAACAAGGATAGTAAGATTGGCTATTATGGGAGAAAGGGGCACCGAGGTGTATTGACTACGGTAAGAGTTTGATTTGCAGTTTTACATAAGCGCAGCTAAGGTAGCGCAATGCCAAACAAACCAAAGCGGCCTCGCCTTGAATGAACCCGAGGCCGCCTAAAAAGGATAACACATTTGGGCATTTTCTATTGGTCATTGGCACTACCTTCTCAGACATAGAGATATAACATGAGTCACGACTATAGGTGCAAATTCGCCACACAGTTCAAAGCCCAAATAAAATATTCAAACGGAGGCGAGCTCCAAATTCTCAACGCTTCCTCCACATTTTGAGGCATAAGAGGCTTTTTGAATCTGATGTTCCAAGGTTTCTTATTTCCCCCCACCTGATTCCGATGTCCCAGCCCATGCGCAAGAAGGTATTGACATGCCTTATGTGCGCAATTAACATTTGCTCGTTGCTTTGAAAGATAGGAGCCTTTGAAGGGCTCACACAGGAGGCTCGGATAAGCAATGTTGGATGTGGTCCTATTAGAGTGTTTTTCAACTTTGACTTATTGCAGATGTAGCTATGGCACCTAAAGGTCGAATTCTCGTTGCCAAAGTGGGGCTCGACGGTCATGACAGGGGCGCAAAGGTCATTGTGCGCTCACTTCGTGATGCTGGCTTCGAGGTCATCTACACAGGACTCCACCAAACGCCCGAAATGGTGGTAGCCTCCGCCATCCAAGAGGATGTGGATGTCATTGGGATCTCTATCCTTTCAGGGGCTCACATGACTTTGGTCCCCGAGGTTCTAAGGCTTTTGAAAGAGAAAGGTGCGGACGACATTTTTGTCGTAGTGGGAGGCATAATCCCTGACATCCACATAGAGCCGTTGAAGCAGGCTGGGGTGAAAGAAATCTTCTTGCCTGGCACGCCGTTGTCCCAAATCGCGAAGACCATGGAGGCTCTTTGCAATGAGCGCCAAGGCTTGAAAAGCAAATAAGGGGAGGTCAAAGTGGATTTTAGTTTAAGCGAGGATCAGAGACTGTTGATAGAGACAGTGCGGGAGTTTGTCCAGCAGAAGGTCGTCCCCAACGCGAGGCTTTGGGACGAAAAAGAGGAGTTTCCTTTCGAAACGGTCAAGGAGCTCGGTAGACTTGGCGTCATGGGCATGGTAGTTCCACAAGAATACGGTGGGCTGGGACTTGACTATGTTACCATAGCCTTAATCCTAGAAGAAATCGCTGCTGGCGATGCGTCTTTAGCCCTCACTGTTGAGTCTCACAATTCCTTGTGCACCAAGCACATTGCGATGTTTGGAACGGATGAGCAAAAGAGGAAATACCTTCCGGCTTTGGCAAGCGGTGATGCCCTTGGGGCATGGTGTCTAACTGAGCCCGGCTCGGGCTCTGATGCCTCTGCCATGAGGACAAGAGCAACTAGAGATGGCGATGGATGGCGGATAAATGGTACAAAGATGTTCATCACACAGGGTTCTGTGGCAAACATTTATGTTGTGCTTGCATCCACAACCCCAGAAAAGAAGCAAAAGGGTATCACAGCCTTCATAGTTGAAAAGGGGACAAAAGGGCTTTCATGTTCCAAGCGTATAAAGAAGATGGGGATGAGGTCTTCAGATACTGCTGAGGTTGTCTTCGATAATGTTTTTGTTCCCGACGAGAATCGCCTGGGTGAGATAGACAAAGGGTTTATCGACACTTTGCAGGTCTTGGACAGAGGAAGGGTTGCTATCGCAGGGCTTGCATGTGGTATTGCCAGGGCATCTTTGGAAGCAGCGACAAAATATGCCAAGGAAAGGGTTCAGTTTGGCAAACCTATCGCTGAGTTTCAGGCAATTCAATGGATGCTTGCTGACATGGCTATGGAGCTTGAGGCTTCAAGGCTCCTTACACTTTACGCTGCTTGGCTCCACGACAATGGAAAGCCATTTACGATGCAGGCCAGCATGGCAAAACTGATGTCTGCACAGGTTGCGATGAAGGCCTCTAACTATGCCATCCAGATTCATGGCGGTTACGGTTACACCCGCGACTTTCCTGTTGAAAGATACCTCAGGGATGCAAAACTATGTGAGATTGGGGAAGGAACAAACGAGGTTCAAAGGCTGGTTATTGCGAGGCATGTTTTGTCTGCAAGATCGTTTCACTTCTAGACCAAGGCCCACAACATCCCGCAACGATCGTGGTTTGACCTCCACGCATCATTGAACGGAGCAATGCCCTTCAAACTTTAGGGTTCGTTGCTTCGGGGATTGTTTTCTATGGTCTTCCCTTGTGGCCCCCATCCCCCTTGTCTTCAGTCTGAGAGAACATAAAAAATACTTGACATGGGTGTTATCACTCAATATTCTAATCTCTTGTGGAGTATTCCTTCATCTTTGAAAGGGGAGGTAACAGAAGTTGAGCAAGGCAGTTTTGATGCGAGGGAAAAAATGGAGAAGTATATTTATTTTCTGTGGGGCAATCGTGTTATTTCCTTTTCTCGTTTGGTCTCAAGAGGTAACACCTCAACCTCAAGGTGACACAGAAGACAGGCTGAGACAACTTAGGGAACGGGTGGTCGAAATAAAAGGCAAGGCGTTCGATGCCAAAGGCAGGCTAGAAGTCCTAAGCGAGCAACTTTTATACGACCTCGTTGCGGACGCGAGGCTCGTTGTTGTTCATCGAAACGATGCCTCTTCTTTTTTCGTGCTAGACGAGGCGCTGTATTTCCTCGATGATCGCCAGGTCTTTTATCAGACAAACAGGAATGGGGCGTTGGAAAGTCAAAAGAAGATCACAGTCTTTGAGGGTTCTGTAACGCCAGGCAGTCATGTGCTTACGGTGGAGCTTGTATATCGCGGAAACGGAAGAATCTTCACATATTTGGCAGGATACAAGTTCAGGCTCAAAGCAAACTTCGATTTTTATGTTAGCAAAGGCTATCGGACGGAGGTCACAGTTGTTGGATTCGAAAAGGGGGGGCTAACTGCTCCGCTGGAGGAGAGACCGGCACTAAGATTCGAGGTGACAAAGACTCAGGTCGTAAGGAGGGCAGCGGAGGCAGAACCCACAAAGTAGCATGGGAAGTAGAGCCGATAGTCACAAAGGGGGTGCCCAAGTGAGACGACAACACCGGGTTTTTTGGATTCTTGGTATCTTTTTCTTCTTGCCTTGCGAGCATGCTTCAGCCCAGGTCATAACTTTTAGCAATGTCGACGTTGTAAAAACAAGATTAGCCGAAGCTCGCGCTTCCCTTGAAAACCTAAAGGGCGCTATCAGCATGTTGGAGGGCGCCACTAGAGATTTGGTCGCAGAGATCCGCTCTTTCCCGTTGGAAAGGCTTATCGTAGACGCTAGCATAGCCTTTGAGGGTGGTTCCTATAAAGAGGCTGCAATCTTGTACAGAGAAGCGATCGAATTTCCGGGATTCAAGGGGCAGCCCGGCTATGCTGAGGCGCTATTTAGGTTGGCCGAAAGTTTGTTTCAGCTCGGGAACGATGGCCTAGCTATGACCTATTTCGAGCAAGTGTGCGAGCAGCCGGAGAACAAGTTTAGGGAACACGCGCTCAAAAGACTAGTCGAGACCTGCACAAAAACCAGATATTTCGTGCCGTGTGAGCGAAAAGAGAAGATGTTTCAGTCTATCGCCACT
>Ga0197143_1001899_pt1 | contig 16532 bp, 13 predicted proteins | sample GBS70_MetaG_FD_148603 | JGI IMG/M metagenome (GOLD analysis project Ga0197143, IMG submission 148603) | Sediment microbial communities from Great Boiling Springs, Gerlach, Nevada, United States - GBS 70_MetaG | ecosystem: Environmental > Aquatic > Thermal springs > Hot (42-90C) > Sediment...
TGCTGATTTATTTTTTCCAGACCCTTATGTCTGCCCACTTATTGATGGTAGTTTAACAAGGCCTATGACTTATATAATTTCTTTTATGGAACAGATTAAGAAAGCAGGAAAAAATAAAAAATTTGTTGGTATAACTCCTCAAGTATTTGATTATGGAAAAGTATATGCAAGTAGGCCCCCATATTCAACAAGAAATAACAGAGTTCCAACATTTGTAGAAGAAAGGTGTATGAATTATCTTGCAATTGTTTATGGAGCAAAAGGGTTTAATTATTATGTATATGGTAAAAAAGATCCAAATCACTGGGGAGCAGTTAACTTTCCTGATTTAAATATAGGAATGCCATATTTGATAAAAGAGAAAAAATCATTAAGTGATATTATATTGCTCGGTAAGGATATAAAAGAAGAAGTTAAAATTGATGAGAAAAAAATTCATTATACTGTAAAAGAATTTAAAGGGAAAAAATATATAATATGTGTAAATGTTGAGCCAGTTGAATTGAATGTTGAAATAAAAGTTCCTGAAAATATTAAGAAATTAAAGGTTATATCAGAAAAAAGAATTGTTGAAGTTAAAGATGGCAAGTTTTCTGACAAGTTTTTACCATATGAAGTTCATATATATACAGATGATTTAAATTTTAAGGATGTAATAGATTTGAAAAAAGTAGAAGAGGAGATTAAAAAAGAAGGTGGCTGGTATTCATATCAATAAAAAGATGAGATATTTTAAAATTGGCTCTTTTAAAACAGATATAACTCCTCCTGTTGGATACTTACTTGCTGGACATACTGCAAGAAATAAGCCATCAAAAAAAATTCATGACCCTTTATATTTAAAATGTGTTTCAATTTCAAATGGAAATGAAACTGTTTTTATAATTACTTCTGACTTAATAGATTTTCCTCCTGAATTTGTAAAATCAGTTAAAGATGAAATTTATAAAAAACTTAAAATACATCCTTCAAAAATTCTAATAACTGCTTCTCATACTCATACAGGACCTATTATTGAGGATTCATTTTATTATTCTGAAAAACCATTGCCTGATTATATTTCACTTTTAAAGAAAAAAATTATAGGAGGAATAATACACTGTTTAAATGACCAGGAAGAAGGAATTATAAAATTTGGGAAAGGAAATATAAATATAGGAATTGTTAATAGAAGGAAAAAGACACAAGATGGAATAAAGATGATGCCTAATTTTGATGGACCTATTGATGATGAAGTAAGTGTTATAAAATTTGAAAGAAAAGATGGAATTCCAAAAGTTATATTTTTTAATTATTCATGCCATCCAACAACTCTTTCAACAGACATATATGAGATTTCAGCAGATTATCCAGGAGTTGCACAAAGAGAGGTAGAAAATTATTATAAAGGAGCAATAGGTATGTTTTCAAATGGTTGTTGTGGAGATGTAAGACCTGCGATTATAGAAAATGGTAAATTTAAAGGAGGAAATTTTAATGATACAGAAAGAATGGGAAAAATTTTATTTAGTAAAGTTGTTGAAATATGTGAGAAATCTGAGTTTATTGAAAATTCAAATATAATTTCAATTTTAAATAACTTTAAATTCCCTCTTGAAAAAAGATTAATTCCTAAAAATGTAAAAGAACTTGAGAATGTTTGTAAAATTTATAAAGAGAAATTTAATATAAATGTTTTAGAAAACTGGTTAAAATTTATGCAATATAAATTGAAAAGAAAAGAAAAATTTAAGGATTATGTAGAAGGTAAATTGCATGTAATAAAAATTGGTGAAATTTCTATTTTAGGATTGCCTGGAGAAGTTATGGTTGAAATTGGATTAAAATTGAAAAAAGAAAAGAAAAATTTAATTATATGTGGGTATAGTAATGGTTCAATAGGTTATATCCCAACTAAAAATGGACTTAAAGAGGGTGGATATGAAATAAGTTCATTTATTTATAAACTTTACCCTGCACCCTATTCTTTTGATATGGAAAAAAGTTAATAGAAAAATCTTTAAGATTGTTAAAATGAGACTTAATTTTTTGACATGCTGTGAAATAAATCTTGATTCAATAATTTATAATTTAAAATGGATTAAAAGAAAAGTTGGAAAAAATGTAAAAATATGTTTTGCAGGAACAAAGGCAGATGGTTATGGATATGGAATTTTAGAAGTTGCGCTTGCAGGAGTTGAGGCAGGAGTTGATTATTTTGGAGTTGCAGTTCCAGATGAAGGTATATATTTAAGAAAAAATGGAATTACAAAACCTATTCTTGTCTTTGGTCATATTCTTCCTGAATTAGCAGAAAAAATTGTTGATTATGATTTAACACAAACTGTCTCTACAATAGATTTATGTAAAAGAATTTCTTATTATGCTAAGAAAAAGAAAAAAATTGCAAAAGTTCATGTAAAGGTTGATACTGGAATGGGAAGAATTGGTGTTTTCCCTGAAGATGCTATTAATTTTATAAAAGAAGTTTCAAAATTACCAAACATTTATATAGAAGGAATTTATACACATTTATCCTCTGTAGGTAGAGACGATGAATTTACAGAAAAACAAATTGAAAAATTTTTTTATGTCTTAAAACTGCTTGAAAAAGAAAATATAAAAATACCAATAAAACATATGGCTAATTCAGCAGCAATAAAAAGATATCCTGAAACATATCTTGATATGGTAAGACCTGGGAGTATAATATTTAATGCTGATTTTCCTGGACTTAAAGATGTTTTCTCATTAAAAAGTAAGGTTGTTTATGTTAAAAATGTTCCAAAAGGATATAGAATTGGTTATAGAGGATGTTATATTACAAAAAAAGAAACAAAAATAGCAACAGTTGCTCTTGGTTATGTAGATGGATTTCCTTTTTTTCTTGGGAATGAAAAATGGAAAGTTATAATTGAAAATAAATATTTTCCAGTTGTTGGAAGAGTTTGTATGGATCAAATAATGGTTGATGTTGGAGATGAAAATATAAAAATTGGTGATGAAGTTATAATAGTTGGTAAAAGTAAAAATTGTGAAATAAAATTGGTTGATATATTTAAAGAGGTAGATTTTTATAATTTTCTTGCTCCATCAATAAATAAGAGAGTCCCAAGAGTTTATATTAAAGATGGCAAAATTTATAAAATAAAAACGATTATGGGAGTTGAATATGAGAGAAATAGAAATAAAAGGTAGTTATTATCAAACAGGATTTCTTACTGGAATATGTCACAAAAATATATTAAAAAAAATTGAAGAAAAAGTTTTAAAAAATTTGAAAATTGAGAATGAAAAAATAAAAAATTATGAAAAGAAATTGAGAAACTTTCAATTTTTAATTGAAGAAATAGAAGGTTATTGTGAAGGTGCTGAAATAAAACTTGAAAATTTTTTAAAAATTAAACTTGGAAATTTTGATGTTCCTAAATTAAACTGTTCATCTTTATTTTTAAGTTCTAAATTTGTTGAAAATGATGTTTTATGTATTATGAAAATAAGAGATGAAAAACCACTTCCACAATATATTTGCAAAAAGATAAATAATGGTAAAATTCCATATTTTTTTTCTGGTTCAATATCAGATATAGGATATGGATTTTTTATAAAAGAGAATGGTTTTATAGGCATAAATAATACAGGTAGTTTTTTAAAGGAAGATTTTATAAATGAGAATGGATTTGATGACTGTGATATAATGAGAATTGTTGCTGAAATTTGTAATACTCCAGATGAAGCAATAAAAATCATTGAAAAGATGCAAAAAGATAAACTTATTGGATATGTAGGAAATAAAAGAGGTATGATTTTTCTTTTTAGTGATAGAAAAAATACAATTTATGTTGAGATAAATTCTTTTTATTTAAATTATAAAAAAATTTATGAAAAATTTTGTTTTACAAACGATTTTTTAATTGATGATTCAAAAAAATGGTTTAAAAATATAGAAACAGAAGGAACAAAAAGCAGTAAAAAAAGAAAGGAACGACTTGAAGAGATATTGAATGAAAATGAGAAATTTAATGTTAGAAAATTAATTGAGATTTCAAGGGATAAAAAAAATTATCCATATTCAATATGTAGGGATACAAGTCTAATGCCTATTAGGACAATCTCATCTTTTATTTCTTTTTTGTATAATGAACCAATTTTATATATCTGCATTGGCAATCCCTATGTTTCTCCTTATTTTCCATTCTACCTAAAGGGTAATAAAATAATTGAAAATTTTATAAATGGTGATATTTCTATAAAATTGGACTCTATATATGAGAAGAAAAAATTATTGGATGAAGAATATTTGAATAAGATTAGAAAATTTGAAGATGGAATAATTAAAATGTTTAAGGAAATTAAAGACATTGAAGAAAAAAATCTGAAAGTTCAGAGAGAAGTTTTAAATTTTATAATTAAAGGAGGCAAAAATGAAAATTTATATAATTCCCGACCTTGAAGGAGTAAGTGGAGTGACACAATTTAGACAAAATTTAAAAGCAATGGGAATATATGAAACAATGTGTAAAAGAATGGTAAATGAAATAAATGCATCTATTGAAGGAATAAAGGAGGCAGATAAAAATTCAGAAATATATGTAATGGAAACACATGAAATAGATGATGAAATTTTAAGTCCTGAAATATCAGGTTTAATAAGAGGAGCAAGAATACCTTTGTTTGACAGTTCATTTGATGTTTTATTTTTCATTGGACAACATGCAAAATCACAAGTTGAAAAAGGAGTTTTATGTCATACTGGAAATGCAAGGATAATGGAAGTAAAAATAAATGGGGTTGAATATGGTGAACTTGGAATAAACACTTTATATGCAGGAACTTACAATATTTCCACAATTTTTGTTTCAGGTGACACTGCTTGTATTGAGGAAGCAAAAAAATTGTTTAAAAAAGTTATAACAGTTGAAACTAAAATTGGTCTTGGTATGCACTCAGCAATTTGTTATCATCCTAAAAAAGTTTTGAATGAAATAAAGGAAAAATCAAAAAAAGCAATAATTGAATATAAAAAAAATCCCCAAGATTTTCCGCCATTAAAGTTAAATCCACCGTATGAAATTGAAATTGAATGGCAATATATAGAAATGGCTGATAGAGCGACTTTAATTCCTGGAGTGAAAAAAATATCAAAAAGAACTACATTTTATAAATCAACAGATTTTGAAGAAATATATAAATGTTATATTTCACAAGCAACAATAGGTTTGATGGGTTACATCTAATATGAAAGGAATATTTTTTGAAAATTTTCTTTTCTTTATTGTTCTTTTAAATCCAGTCAGTAAAATTGTTGTTCTTTCTTCTCTTGGAATTACAAATAATTTTGAAGAATTGAAAAATATATCATTAAGAGCAACTATTACAGCAATAATAATTTTATTTCTATTTTCTTTTGCAGGAACATTTATATTAAAGAAAATTTTTAGAATTGAAATTTATTCATTACAGATAGTTGGTGGAATTGTTCTTTTTTTAATTGGACTTCGGGCGTTACAAAAAGGAGAATTTTTTGAACTTGATACTCACAAAAAAATAAAAGATATAGCAGTAGTTCCAATCGCCTCACCAATGATAGCAGGACCTGCAACAATAACTGCTTCAATTTCTCAATCTGCAATTTTTGGTCCTTTTATTACCTATATTTCTATTTTTTCTGCATTATCTGTCAATTTTATTTTGATGATATTTGCTGGAAAAATTAATTCTTTTTTAAAAAAATATAATCTACTCGGACCACTTGTAAGAATAACAGGACTTTTTATAGCAAGTATAGGTGTAAATATGGCCTTAACAGGAGTAAAAACTTTTTTAAAATAATTTTGACATAAAGGTGTTTTAGAGGTAAATAATTTTTATATGGATCAAATAAAATTTGTACCAGAAAAACAGAAAATTGAATATGAATTTCTATTACCAATTAAAATAAATAAGTTTAAAGGACCTCCTGACACAATATATTCTTTCCCTCATTTCCATGGATATGAGATTGAAATTCAATTTATAATAGATGGAGATGGATTTTACTTTATAAAAAATAGAAAACATAAACTTGAAAAGAAAAAAGTTCTATTAATACACAAAGGAGAAATTCATTACTATATCCCAGGAAAAAAAGATGTTGAAAAAATAGCAGTTATGTTAAAAAGCAGTATCTTTGATAAATTCAAAAATTTATTTCTGCCTATTTTAAGTTGTGAAAAAAGTAAATGTCATGAAGTTTTTCTTCCTGATAAAGATTTTTTAATAAGCCAAATTTTGCTTGAAGAGATTATAGAAAAAAAGGGGAAATATATTGAAGAGACAATAAAATTTAACCTTCTAAAATTTTTCCTAATAATACTTCAAAATTTAAAAAAGGAGAAAGAAAAAATAAGAAACGAAAAAATAGAAAAAATTATTAATTTTATAGAGGAAAATTATTTTAAAAAAATTTCAATTAATGAGATAGCAAATATCTTTAAAATTTCAAACTCTCATCTTTCTCATTTATTTAAAAAGGAAACAGGTATAAGTTTAAAGAAATATATTATTGAAAAGAGATTATTTGAAAGTGAAAAATTTCTTCAAAATGGAAATGTAAAAATATCTGTAATTGCTAAAAGATGCGGTTTTTCAGATATAACATTTTTTCTAAAAAAATTTAAGGAAAAATTTGGTGTTACTCCTTCACAATATAAAAAAATGATAAAAAAGGAGGATTTATGCAAATTTTAATATTGACTGATTTGGAGGGAGTTGCAGGAGTTGTTGATTTTGAACAAACATATGCTGAAGGGAAATATTATGAAAATTCAAAAGAATTACTAACAGAAGAAATAAATGCTTGTTGTGAAGGTTGCTTAATAAAAGGTGTTAAGGAAATTCTTGTAATAGATGGACATGGACCAGGTGGAATAGTTCCTGAAAAAATACATAAAGAAGCAAAACTTTTTCACGGAAGACCAGTCCCTTTATTCTGGTTTTTTGATTATAAGTGGGATGCAGTAATTCTTTTAGCACACCACTCAATGAATGGAACTGAAAAAGGTAATTTAAACCATACATATTCAAGTAAAAGTATTGTAAATATGTGGTTAAATGGAGAAAAAATAGGAGAAATAGGAATTGAAATTTATCTTTCTGGTTGGTTTGGAGTTCCAGTAATTCTTATAACAGGAGATGAAGCAGCAACAAAAGAAGCGGAAAAGTATGTTCCCAATATTGAAAAAGCAATAGTAAAATGGGGAATAACAAGAACAAGTGCGATATCTCTATCACCAGAAAAATCAAGAGAAATTATAAAAGAAAAAACAATAAAAGCAATTGAAAGAATGAAAGAAATTAAACCAGTTAAAATAGAAGGAGAATGTGAAATAATAGTAGAATATTTATCAACATCCGATGCATTTATAAAAAGTAAGAGAGAGGATTTTGAACTTATAGAACCAACAAAGGTGAGAGTAAAAGGGAAAAACTTTATTGAGGTATTTTCAAAATTTTTCAGTTAAAAAGTTGAAATTTTTAAAAATTTGAGGTATAAAATTTATGGAAGGGCGTTACTGCGTAAAGAAATGTGGGCGAAATGGCCCATACCCTAAGGGTGTAAAACCCTTTGCAGAACGCCCTTCCCTTCTAATTATTTCAATTAAAATATCTACCATAAATTTTTGCAGATTCATACATTGTCTTTATATTCTCAACAGGTGTTAAAGGTGCAAGGTTATTTGCTTCTCTCATTATAAATCTTTTGCCTTTCATTATTCCGCTTTCACATATTTTTTTAACTTCTTTTTCTATTTCACCTTTTTTACCATTTTTAAGCAAAACTATATTAGGACCACCAATTATTTCAACTTCCTCTCCAAGTTCCTTTCTAACTTTTCCAAAATCAATTGGAAAACCAGTATCAAAAGAATAAACATTCAAATTTTCTTTCAAAAATTTAAAAAGATGTGATGCATCTCCACATAAATGTATATGAATTGGACCTCCATCTGAAAATTCTTCTACTATTCTTTTATGAAATGGAAATACAAAATATTTATATTTTTCTACTGATAAATTTGCAATTAGGTCATCTGCAAAACAGAAATATTTTGTCTTAAAATTTATTTCTTCTTTTCCTTCCCTTTTCCATCTCCATTTTCTTATTTCTTTCATTCTTCTTATTATATTTTCTGTGACAAAATTCATCAAATCAAAAAAGTATTTTTCATCATCAAACATGTCAAAAAATATTTCTGTTAAACCTCTCAATTTCCCAGCAACTGTAAATGGGCCATCTGTTCCTTCACCTGGTATTGTTGTTGGACCTTTAACCGGTTTCCCTTCAAATTCTAAATTTTTACATTTCTCATTTATATATTCAAAAAATTCCATTGCTCTTCCAAGTAGATTTCCATATAAAGGGTCTGGTGGTTCAATTTCATATAGTTTATATTTATTTTCTTTAAATATTGGTTCTGTATCAGGTGGAATAAAGTCACCAAGATAAATCAGATTACACCCAAACCATCCTGCTTCATAATTGTTTTGAAAATCTATATTTATCTGCCATCCCTCATCTGGTGGACCCATTTCTCTATCACATATTATATTTTCTCTCCACCATTTCTGAAATAAAAGTTGACATTTTATATGTATATCAGGATTGTTATAAAATTGATAGAAAGTATAACCCTCTCTATTTAAATATGGGTTTTCAAAAAAATTCCTTATGCTACCTCCTATGATTACAGGAACTCTTGTATGTTTTTTCTCTCTATAATCCTCCCACAATCTCTTTACTTCTTCATTATGCCTTTTAAAATCAATTTTTTCTTTTAGAAAAAATCCCATTTTTTTATTTTCATATTCTCAGAACAACAATTTTGGAGGTAGTAATTAATTATTGAAGCAAATTTAGTGGTTTATTGCTCCAAAATTTTTCTCTATCTTTCAATCTCTTTTCACTACCTATATATATCACCCCTATTCCAAGTTTATCAAGTATTACTGAAATTTCTTCTTTCTTTTCAATTTTCCCTTTTTTTATATAATCATAAATAACATCTTCTTTCACCAGTTTGAACGGAAGTTTAAATTTAATTTCTTTTTTGTTTTTATCATCATGATTGAAAATAAATATAACCTTTTCATCCCCAAGTTGCCATCCATCTATTGAATAATTATCCTTGTTTTTATCTATGAATATTTCTCCTTCAATCTTTTTCCCATTAACAAAAAAATCTTCAAAATCACTTATAATTGTATTTACTATTCCTAGGTCATATAACCTTCTACCATCCTGAAGTAAAAGTTGGCTATAATAAATACTATATCCCTGAGCCCCCACTGTAATTGCCTTTAATGCTTGAGTTCTTAAAAGTTTATAATTTGTCTGTCTTGCTTCATTATTTAACCACACATTTATAGGTATATTCTTAACTTTCTTTTTAAATTTTTCTAATTCTTCTTCCCAGTATTTAAGTGTTAAAGGAGAAAGTTCATACATTGAAGGACCTGCTATATCTATTGATTTATATTCAGAAAGCATTTCCCAATTACATCTATGTTCTGGCTCATAAAGTCCTCCATAATTTGCAAATTTTGCATCTGGATTTACCTCTTTAATTGCTTTATTTATCTTTGAAAATATAACCGCTTGTTGCCAGTCGCAAAATTCAAGCCATTGATTTTTATATTTTAATTTTATTTCTTTTGGTCCTAATTTTTCTCTCTCTGGGATATTGTATCTTTTTTTAAATTCTTTTATACATCTATCACAAAAACAAATTTCCCAACTATAAGGTCCTTCTGTATCATGCCATATATCATTTCCATTTTCAGTTACAAGTTTTTGAACGAGTTTTTTTGTATTCTCAAATGCCTTTTCATTTTCAATCAAAACCATAGGACACACTGTATCAATCCCATTATATTTTGCTTTTTTACCTTCAAAATTAATTGCATAGTCATCCGGGTGTTCCTTAAGCCATTCTTTATCCCACCAGAACCACCAAAAACTTGGCCTTATTCTTATCCCTTCTTTATTCAATGCTTCTTTTATTTCTTTATTATATGCACTATAAACAATTAAATTTAAACCAGCATCTTTAAATGTGGAAGATGTTTTTAATGCTGCTTCTTTTCTATCTTTATCCTTTACTGAATTTTGAATTACTCCAAAATACCATGAAAATATACCTGTTTCTATTTTCTTTGGTAATTTTGCTTTAAAAGGCGGAATAACCTCTACATTATAAACATTTTCTTTCTCTTTTATTTTTCCATCCTCACTTTCAAGATGAAAATATATATTAAATGACTTTAAATCTGTTTCCCCAAAATAAAATGGTAAAATAATTCTATCATAATTTCTTTCTTCTTCCTGAGAAGGCAATTTCCTTAGTGGAATTTCTTTTGAAAATTTAATTTTATATCTTACAAAACCTAAATTATCCCTTTTTAATCTTTCCTGTTTTACTTCTTCAAGAGGGAAAAACTGTCCATAAGAAAAATTATAATCTCTATCTAAAAACAAAAGTTTAATCTCTTCTGGAACTTCAAGGATTAAAGAAAATTTTTGTGATTTTTCTGTGTAATTCCCAAAAAGAAATATAAATATTTGTGAAGTATCCTGTTTTAAATATAGTTTATTTCCATAACTTAATGGCCATAATTTACTTACAAGTCCAGTATAACCTATCTTTTCAAATATATTGGCATAAAATGGAATTCCTGTTCTTGAAGTAATGTCAAAACTCAAATTATATCCTTTTTCCACATCTCCTTTTAGAAAAAAAGAAATAATATCTTTTTCATTTTTATTTAAATTAATCTGATAAATCTTCTCAATTGCTCTACTATCAGGTATTGACAAAGAAATCCTTAATGGTTCACTAATTTTTTCTTCAAAATTTATTATTTCAGACATAACTCCTACCGTTTCTTTTGCTTCAAATACTGTAACTTTTACTGGTGTTAAAGTTGGTGAAAATATTAATTGACCGAATTTATTTATTTGATGAAAACCACCAAGTCCGCCTGTCTCATTCCAAGAACTTAATTCTTCTTCTGGTCTTCTTTCTCTGCATATATTAAATCCCCAAATTTCTCCGTTTTTAGGGTATTTCCCTAAAATTGAAAAAGGAATAGCAATCTCTACTTGCCAGTAATTATCAAAAATTTTTCCACCTGCTTTCCATTTATCAACCCGCCCTTTATTATCATACCTTTCCCCAATAGGATTTACTACAAATTGAAAATAATCAGTCCCAGGAGGTTTAATAAATATTTCAATACAGTCATCTCTCCAGACATGTCCTCCTGTTTTTTGTTCTACTCTTAAATTTTTTATCTTTTCTTCATAACACTTAACAGAAAAATAAATATTCTCTTTGTCATAAAAGGCAGAAAATTCTGTTTGCTGGGAAGCAAGATAAGGATTTGTTTTATTCCAGTCAAATTTGTAAAAATTTGCCTCTTTCCTCAAATCCCACCATACATCTTCAATAATTTCTCCATCAATCTTAATATTCCCTTCTTTTAAAAATACTGGATATACTCTTTTTTCATTTATAAATGAATATGTGCTTGGAAGTGTATCACCAAGTTCTATCTTTTTTACCATTTCTTCTGGTGTAATCTCATCAAAAGGAATTATTCTGAATTGCCTTCTTGTTAAAAAATCTCTCTGTGTAATTTTTACTCCAAGGGAAGGACCTTTAAACAATCTATAATGGTGCCAGGCAGGGTCAGGGTCAAAATTAAAATCTCTTACAATTATAACTCCATATCTTTCTTTTTCATTATAACCAGAGACCCATCTTTTATCTTTTATTTCTATAAATTTCTGCCAGTAATCTCCAAGATTTTCTGATAAAACTTCATTACTATCCCAAATAAACTTTTCAATTGATTTATCAAAATTGAAAAAAACTGTATATTCAAATGAAAAATCTATTTTCTTCTTTTCTGATTCTGTTATATATTTGATTACACCATCCTCAATTATAAAGTAATCCCTTACTAAAAAATCAGGGAAATTTTTTATCATAATAACTTCAACTTCTTTGGCATTCTCTTTTATTTTATATTCAAGTTTTTGAACCCCTGTTGGTATCCAGTAACTTTCTGTCCTATATTTTCCTTTTTCTTCTGTTGGATATAATTTTACAAAACCAGGAATAACTTTAACTAATTCTTTTTCTCCAACTTTTATATTTGCTGTTCCATAAGAAGGATTTAAATTAAAATTAACTTCAACATTTTTATTCTTAATTTTCAAGATTTGCTTTTCCTTTTCAATTTTTATTTCTGAAAATAAAAACACTGGCAAAAATAATACACTCCATAGCCATATTTTAAGATTCATAAGTCCCCCCTTTTAATTTTTATTTAAACCATCCTGAATACCAGTAATAACATTTGCTTGATGCATGACCAGGTGGATTATCAGTAGCATCTTTAAAAATATCCTCTGGTTTTAATGCTTCACAATGGCCATCAACCATAACAACATTTATCATTCTATTATGTCTTGGAGATGCAAATCCCCATGAAAATTGTGCAGCATATGGAGGCCAGACCCATGTTTCATAATCAGGTGGCGTTCCTGAAGACCAAATCTGGTCATACCTTTTATCATATGGTAATCTTGGATCTGCACCATATTTACCATCACATATCATAATAATTCTTCCAGGATGTCTTACCCTTGAAAGTTTAACAGGTTGAGTTCTATCAGAAGTTGTTGGATAAAGCCAATAATTTCTCCATCCAAGATAAATATTTAAACCATAAGAAGGACCTCCATATATAGGTCTATGACTTGGACATCTAAAAACACCCCTTGGACCACCATATTGCCATTGATCGTCTGGATAGTTTAGATATTTTGATAATGCTCTATGAAGTCTTCTTTCTGACCAATGGGGAAAATATTCATCATAATCAAGTAAATACATATGCATTGCCTGACCAAGTTGTTTTAGATTGCTCATACATAATGCCTGCCTTGCCTTCTCTCTTGCTTTACTTAATGCTGGTAATAAAATGGCAGCCAGAATAGCAATTATGGCTACCACCACAAGCAATTCTATTAGAGTGAAGCCAGTTTTTTTATTTTTGTTTCTCATTTTTATTTACCCCCTTTCTTTTAAATTTTTTTGATTTTTATAAGATTTTTTACCCTCATATACATCACCTCCTTTTTACACTTTTTCTAATTATAAGTTTTGTATCCAGTATTATCTGCCTTTTTTCTTTCTTGCCTTTCATACTTTCACATAAAATCTTAAATCCTATTTCTGCAAGTTTTTCAATTGGCTGATAGATTGTTGTTAATGGAGGATTTAAATGGGAACATATTGGAAAATCGTCAAATCCAATTAATGAAAAATCATCAGGTAATGATTTACCTGCTTTTTTTACCGCCTCAATTAAATATAAAGAAAGAGTTATACCTCCTGTTATAAAGCCATCAGGTAATTCTTTTTCTTTTATAATTTTAAAAATAAATTTCTCTAACTCTTTCTTCCAATCAAGATTGCTTTCAAAAATTATCTCTCTATGTTTTATATTTTCCTCTTCACAAATATTTATAAATGCTTCATATCTTTCATATGTATCATAACTTTCTGGACTTCCACCTATAAAGAATAAATATTTATGTCCAAGAGAAATTAAATATTCAACTGCTTGTCTTATCCCATTTTTATTATCCACACAGACATAATTTACATCATCCCTTTTTAAATTTGCTCCAATAAAAACAGAAGGAATTGAAAACTTACTAACTCTATTAATAATCTCTTCCTCATTTCTTCTTGGATTTAAAATTATAATTCCATTTGATTCTTTTGTTGTTTCTGTAAACTCTATTTCCTCTTTTTCAAGATTTTTTAAAATGAGTGTATATCCATTCTTTAAAATATTTTTTCTTAATTCCCTTAATAAAACATCTTCATATGTATTTTGAGCAATCTCTGGTTCTTTATGAATATGCCATGGTGAAAATATTGTTATTTTTTCTATTGATAATGTTTTCTTATTTATAAATGTCCCTTTTCCTGGAATTCTATATAAAATGCCTTGATTTACAAGGTCAAGAATTGCTCTCCTTACTGTTCCTCTACTAACTTTGAATTTTTTTGCAATCTCTTCTTCTGGTGGTAGCATCTCATCTTTAAATTCATTTTCTTTTATAAATTTCTCTATTTCTTTTCTTATCTTGTAATGTAAACTTATTCCATATTCTCTTTTTATCTTCGTTTCCATTTTGTTTAAATGTTTATACATATTATACCTTAAAAAATTTTTTTGTCAAGAGGAATTTAAAATTTTATTTCCTTTCTTTTTCTATTTTTTCTTGATAGCCACTTTCTATATAACTTTTAATTGGATCAATTGGAAGATTTTTTTCAACTCGTGCTTTATATACAATTGGTCTAACATCACATAAAGAGATTGATTTATTAAAGGTTCTATTTGCAAGAATTATTTCATCTTTTTCCTGATATTCTTTAATTTTCTCTTTATCAGTAAGGACTGCTCTTGCAAGTGAAATTTGAAGTGAGTCAATTGAGTGTAAAATAGAATGAAATCTATTTTCTCTACTACATGCTTGGTCAATCATATATACCCAGTTTTTATCTTTTTCCTTATTACATATAACATCTCCTTTAACAAGTTCATAAAATATTCTTGCAATTTGTAAGTTTGGTTCAACCGCATGGTCATCATCTGCTGCATATCTTGTATTAAAATGAAATCCGCAAATAACTTTTTCTGAAATCAATACTGCAACAATCTGTTCAATATTTACTCCATGAGGATGATGCCCAAGGTCAATTAAAACACCTACATTTTCTCCAAGAGATTTTGCAAGAATGTAAGAAGTGGCCCAGTCAGGAATTGTTGTGCTATAAGTTCCTGGTTCAAATAATTTATATTCAATCAATATTCTTACATCCTTTGGAATTTTATTATAACTTTCAATTAATGATTCTTTCAATCTCTCATAATTTTCTTTTAAATCAATCTGTCCAGGATAAAGAGAGCCATCAGGAAACCATAAAGTTAATAATTTATTTCCATATTTTTTTGCAACTTCTGCACCAAAAATTGTCTGATTAATATATCTTTCTCTTGTTTCTTTTTCTGGTGATGTAAAACTTCCTCTATGAGAACCTGTAAGAAAATATGTTGGACTTATTGCACCAAGAGAAATCCCTTTTTCTTGACAATAATTATAAACTTTTTCAACTATCTTAATATCTGGCTCTATTCCATCAGAAGAAAAATCCCAAAGTATATGAGTTGCTATTCTTGGAGTTGCTCCTGTCAATTTATAAACAAAAGAAGCATCATCAATCTTTTCAAATATATTTCTTGCAAAACCAGGTGGTATATAATTACCAAATCTTCCTCCGCCAAAATTCCCAAACACCCAACTTGGAACTTCTACTTCAAAATTTTTAACATATTCAATTGCTTTTTCTACTTTTTCTTTTCCAAATTCATCTATAAGTTGTTTTAACCCATTCTCAATCCATTTCTCATTCATTTTACTCCTTTTTTAAATATTTAAAAACAACTGGTAATTTTTCTATTATATCTGAAGCAATTAATGATGTTTCACCTTTTTCTTTCATTGCAATATCTCCTGCAAGACCATGTATAAAAACACCATATTTTGCAGAAATAAATTCTTCTTCTCCTTGTGCCAAAAAACTACCTATAATTCCTGCAAGAACATCTCCACTTCCAGCAGTTGCCATTCCTGGATTTCCTGTTAAATTAATATATGTATTTTTCCCATCTGTAACAACTGTTCTATAGCCCTTTAAAACTAAAACTACATTATATTGGTTTGCAAAACTTTCGGCAATTTTAATTCTATTTTTTTGAATATATGATATTTCAAGCCCTGTTAAATATTTCATTTCTCCTGGATGTGGGGTTAAAATTGGTTTAACTTTCAATTTTTTAAGTAAATCAATATTTTCAGAAATTATTTTTAATGCATCCGCATCAATTATAAGTTTTTTATCTATTTCAGTAATAATTTTTTTTACAAATTTTTTTGTTTCTATATTTAAAGATATACCAGGACCTATTAAAACAGCATCTATTTTTTCCTTTATAAATTTTAAAACTTTATCACTTGCTTTTTCAGAAATAAAATGGTCTTCTGTTTCTGGCAAAGGCAAACTCATAACTTCAGTAAGTTTAATTTCTATAATATGATTAAGTGTTTCAGGTATTCCAATTGTTACAAGACCACAACCACTTCTTAAAGCAGCCATTCCAGCCAGACAAACCGCACCTGTAAGTCCTGGACTACCTCCTATAATAAAAAGATGACCATAATCTCCTTTATGTGTATCTTTGTTTCTTTCTTTCAAAAATTTTATCTTTTCAATCATAAATTAAACATACAGCAACTGCAATATCTTTTGTATGAGAGATTGAAATGGAAATTTTCCTGTTTTTTAGTTTTTCCTTTATTTCCTCATCCTTTATTAGGATATAAGGCCTTCCAGAATTTGCTTTTTTAACCTCTATTTTTTTATATT
>Ga0197143_1001900_pt1 | contig 16529 bp, 16 predicted proteins | sample GBS70_MetaG_FD_148603 | JGI IMG/M metagenome (GOLD analysis project Ga0197143, IMG submission 148603) | Sediment microbial communities from Great Boiling Springs, Gerlach, Nevada, United States - GBS 70_MetaG | ecosystem: Environmental > Aquatic > Thermal springs > Hot (42-90C) > Sediment...
GTCGTCTCCAGAATTTGCTAAAAGCCCAAGACCCCACATTGACTGCATCTGACCTACCCTTAGCATCCCAAAAGGCAAGCGCCACTGTAGGTACAGTTCACGAAGGATCGATCGATTGTAGAAACTAAGCCTGTCTCGAGGCGCTAGCACATAATCCTTGCCCACATCAGTCGTATCCCCTGCAAGTTGCCCTGCCACATCGCCGGAGAAATGAACGCTCAAGGTCTTGAGCGGGCGATAGACTGCTTTGAGCCTGAGCCTGTGGTCAAGAACATGCTCAAGTCCGTCTTTATATCCATCTGGATAGGCAGTATCATGTAAGGTTGCACCGTTCTCTGTCAAAGGAAACATCGAGGTATAGCCGTAATGCACAAAGTATCTGCCGGTAAACGAGAATCGAGGCTCCTCTGGTTGCGAAGACAAGGTGACTTCGTCTGTAAAGCCAAGCCTTGCAAAACCACACACCATAAAAGCCACTGTTATGACTCTTTTCATTTCGGCCTCAGCCATAAAACAGGCAAGTATATTTCAACATCCATTGATGGTTTTGGTCAAGGGGAACTTTGGCAGAGAATCGTAGATTGATAAGTTACTGTTTTTCGGGCTTACCTGGTCATTTCAGTTTGTTGGAACTCGCTCACGAACTTGCACTTCATAAAAAGACGCGGTATGCTTTGGTCGCTCCTTAGAATGCCTTTTTCCATGGAGGCTTTACATGGCACATAATGTTGAAGGATTTCTGGACGCGAAAGATTTGAGGTTTGCCATAGTGTGCAGTAGGTTCAATCACTTCATTACCGATAGACTTTTGGAAGGCGCTCTGGATTGCCTCAAGCGGCACGGAGCACATGAGGATGCCATAACAATCTACCGAACCCCTGGCGCGTTCGAGATGCCTTTGGTTGCAAAAAAGGTTGCACTGACCAAAAAGTTTGATGCAATAATTTGTCTTGCCTGTATCGTTCGGGGGGCAACCCCGCATTTCGAGTATGTGGCAAGCGAGGCAGCAAAAGGGATTGCTCTAGCCTCGCTAGAGACGCTTGTGCCTATTTCATTTGGGGTCTTGACCACGGACACCGTCGAACAGGCTATAGAGCGTGCAGGGACCAAGTCGGGGAATAAAGGTTTTCAGGCGGCTCTTTCGGCGATCGAGATGGCGAATCTCTTGAAACAGATGTGAGGAGCGTTCAATGGGCGCAAGGAGAAGGGCACGAGAATGCGCACTACAACTGCTCTATATGTGGGAGTTTCACAAACAGTATAACGATTTCTCCACAGAGGACTTCTGGGCAGAAAATCGTGAGGACGATGCGACAAGGGAGTTCGCTGAAGCTATCGTGAAGGGTGTGATCGAAAATCTGGAAGAGATTGACAACATCATAAAAAGTGCTTCCTTGAATTGGCGAATTGACAGGATGGCAATCGTTGATAGGAATATCTTGCGTATCGCAACATGGGAGCTCATGCGGGTTTTAGACACCCCTTTGAAGGTGGTTCTGAACGAGGCGATAGAGCTCGGAAAGAAGTTTGGCTCTGAAGATTCGAGCGCGTTTGTGAACGGAGTGCTGGACAAGGTGGGATCGCTCGTGAGAAAGGAGCAGGTAATGAGGAACGGAAAATGATGTTTCATTTGATAAAGCCCGACTTGCACCAGATAGACAGTATTACCATCGACACATTTGCGCTTTTCCTTTTTGAAGAGGACAGGCCGCCGAGGGGACTGTGTGGGCTTGTCGATTGGAGGCTCTGCGGGCGAATTTCCAAGATGATCTTGGAAGGTAAGACATCGGGGAGGCTTAGGGAATCTGTGCTAACCCCAGCTTACGGTCGGTTGCCTTGCAGGAGGGTGGTCATATTCGGACTTGGCTCCAGACATGATTTTTCATTGAACAGGGCAAGAGAGGTAAGTTGGTTTATGTGTGAAACGCTGCATAAGCTCAGGGCTCCATCCTTTGCGATCTCCTTGCCTGGTTCACCAGTGACAAAGCTTTCGCCGCGTGCTAGAATGGAAATTTTTCTTGAAGAGGCTATAAGAGTGTTCGGGGCAGAGGATGCCTCTGTTGTGCAAGAGGTTTTTGTGTGTGAACCGTCCGAAGTCCACAGGGAACTAAGCGAGGCGATTGCTATGATCACCCGGAAGCTTAAGGCTGTCTGGAGATAAAAGTGCCTACCCATGGTGTGCCAAAAGAACGGATATGCATCGCACTGGATACGACAGAGTTTCACGAGGCTCAGAGGCTCGTCTATTGTCTCAAGGAGCAGGTAGGGTGGTTCAAGGTTGGGCTTTCCCTGTTTTATGCGCACGGGAGACAGGCTTGCGATCTGGTTCTGCAAAGCGGTGCCAGGCTCTTCCTCGACCTGAAGCTCATGGATATTCCCCATCAGGTGGAGCTTGCAATAGAGTCGTTGAGAGACACAGGTGCTAGTCTTTTAACCGTGCACTGTCTTGGCGGGCAAGAGATGCTCGAGACATGCGCACGCGTAAAAGGGGAAATGAAAGTTGTGGGCGTAACACTGCTTTCTTCTATTTCCGAGGAGGATTTAGGACAGATATTTGATACGCGAGACACCATGCAAGTGACCCAAAGACTTGCGAGGCTCGCTATAAATGCCCATTTAGACGGCGTTGTGTGTTCCCCACTAGAGGTAAAAAGTTTGAAAGAAAAAGTACCCGAGGGATTTATGATAATCGTGCCTGGCATCAGGGGGAGAACAGACGAGAAGGCGGACCAGGCGAGGACAGCTAGCCCTTCTTTCGCTCTAGCAGGAGGAGCGGACATTATAGTGATCGGAAGACCTGTTACAAGTGCACAAGACCCAAGTGAGGCGCTAGCGAAGTTGCTCGAGCAATGAACACCTCTTTTTTGTCTGGAGCAGGGATTGCAACGGAGTTCTTGAGATTCCGAAAGCACCTTGTAAAAGAGGTGTTGGTCGAATCCCCTGTTCCTATTGAGGCTCGGCAAGTCGTGAATCTGGCAAAGCAGGTTGGAGTTCAAGTGTCGCTTGTTAGCAAATCAGAACTAAAGGCGCTTCTAAAATGTCCAGCAAGGCAAGGGGTTGCGATAGCACTCAGACCTTTCGATTATGCATGTGAAGACGAACTTTCTTCCTTTTTGAAACAAGAAGAGGGACAGACGGTCTTATTGGCTCTTGATTGCGTTCAAGACCCGCAGAATCTTGGTGCTATTGCTCGAAGCGCTTCCTTCTTTGGGGTTCGTGCACTAATACTCCCGAAGGATAGAAGTGTGAAGGTAACGGAAAGCGTGATTAGGACATCGCAGGGCGCTATTGCAAGGCTTGATGTCGTGCTTGTGACAAACCTTCAAAGGACTCTGCGCTTCTTGAAGGAGCAAGGTGTTTTGGTCATAGGTGCGGTTGCCTCGGGTGGCCTTGACTTAAGGTCTTTGGACCTGCGATTTCCACTATGTGTTGTGGTAGGCTCAGAGCACGAGGGGTTAAGAAGACTCGTCAAAGAAAGGTGCGACCTTTTGGTGTCCATAGTTGGCAAGAGCGACTTGGATTCCCTCAATGTTGCGTCTGCATGCTCTGTACTCCTTTATGAGATTTCAAGAAGGGGTGAGACATGGACTTGACAGGAATCCCAAAGCTCGTGTGTGCAAACCCTGACGGCGGGATCTTTGAGCACGAAAGACTTTTTCTTGCTGTAAATGACGGCTTCCGAATTCGCCTGCCGAGACCCGAAGAGCTTTTGCCTTTGCCATTCGGTAGCGACATCTTTTACTTACCACATAGGGCACCCATAGGGTTTGATGCAGAAAATGAGACATTTGTTACGGTTGATGGGGTGTTTCAGACGAGTGCGTTTATATGCCCTAGGTATGTTAGACTTGCACATCCTGCCTACAATTCTCTCGAAGGCGCCAGTGTTCTTCCTCTTTTCGCTTACGCCCCTCTTGGTAGTCTAAATGGCCGGCTTTACACTCTCGGAAAAAAGGTGGACAGGTCTAGAAGGCAAGACCCAAAGCTATTCAACATGGAAGAAATAAAGAAGGCGTGCGCAAAGGTGAAACGGGTTCTTCGAAAGAATCGGCTTGTGGAGCACCTTGAAAACTGCGCCCTCACATATTTTTGTAGGGCTGCTCAAAACTTCTTTCTTGGCAGGGAAGAGTGTCCACTTCCCACATCGCCGATGTGCAACGCGCAATGTGTCGGCTGTTTGTCACGCCAGCCTGAGGGAGGACCGAGTAAGGCTCAGGAAAGGATAAAGTTTATCCCCGAGCCTTGGGAAATTGCAGAAGTCGCACTCTTCCACATTGAACGGGTCAAAAAGGCGGTGGTCTCGTTCGGACAAGGATGTGAAGGAGAGCCGCTCATGGTTGGCGATTGCCTGAGGGAAGCGATTGCGCTTATAAGAAAAAAAACAGACAAGGGGACGATCAATCTGAATACCAACGGAAGTATGCCTGATGTCATATCCAAGCTATGCGATGCTGGTCTTGATTCGATAAGACTTACCATAAACTCTTTTCGTGAAGAAGTGTTTGAGGCATACACCAAGCCCAAGAACTTTCGACTTGAAGATGTTTTGCATTCAGGGCTTGTAACAAGGCAAAAAGGCGGGTTTGTATCAGTAAACTTGCTTGTGTTCCCAGGGGTTACAGATACTTTGCAGGATATCGAGGCAACGATTCAGGGACTTCAATGGATGCAAGCAGACATGGTGCAACTTAGAAACCTAAACATAGACCCCGAACTTTATTTGAAATCGCTTCCGGCACATGTGCATGGCGAACCCATTGGGATATTGAATATGTTAGCTCTGATAAAAAAGCGATTACCAGCGATCAGATTCGGCTATTTCAACCCTCCGGTGCGCACCATTGTTGCAAAAAGAAGGGCAAGAATGAGACCGCACTAATAGTTTCGGTATGACGATTTTGGGTGGGGTCCTCAGGAAGGGGCTATAGAGAAGGCAAAGATATTGCTAGACCTGCTCGGTAGCCTTCTTCGCCATCTCCTCGAGCATGTCTGTGGTAACGGACTTCGGTCTTTCGATAGGTTGACCGACCGCTCGGTCCCAAACGAGGTTTGCGGAAACCCCTAGAGCACGACCGATGCCGAACAAAACGGTGTAGAAGTCCCACTCACGTACGCCATAGTAATACTGCAGCTGCCCAGAATGTGCATCCACATTAGGCCACGGGTTCTTTGCCTTGCCGTGCTTCATCAGCACCTCAGGCACGACCTCGTAGACAAGGCTTACGGTCTGGAAGATAGGGTCATTCGGGCAGTGCTTCAATGCAAACTCTCGCTGACATGTGTATCTTGGGTCTGTCTTCCTTAGGACTGCATGACCGTATCCTGGTATGACCTGACCTGAGTTCAAGGTCTCCCATGCAAACTGCTCCACCTCTTCCTTCGTCGGGACTCGACCACCGTACCTGTCCATAAGCTTCATAATCCATGCAAGGCATTCCTGGTTTGCAAGCCCGTGGAGAGGTCCAGCAAGCCCGCAAAGACCAGCAGCCCACGAATAGTAAATATCAGAAAGGGCAGAACCCACGAGGTGTGCAGTATGGGCAGAAACATTTCCGCTCTCGTGGTCAGAATGTAAAATGAAGTAAAGTTTCATCAGTTCCCGATATTCTGGATTTGGAACCTTCATCATGTGGGCGAAGTTTGCACCCCAGCAAAGATTCGGGTCGGGATCTGCAGGATAGTCGTTGAAATACTTTCTACGATACACATACGCAGCGATTGCTGGGAGCTTTGCAACCATGTTCATCGCGTCTTCGAACATGGGCTCCCAATACTCCTCCTTCTTCATGCCCTGAGCGTATCTCTTCGCGAACACCGATTCCCTTTGCATAGAAAGCACACCCATTGCGAACAATGTCATTGGATGTGTTTCTTTTGGCTGCTGAGCCTCGATTACATCGTACACATACTGGGGCACTTTAGAGCGCGCCTTCCACTCCGCCTCGACCTCCTCTGCTTCCTCGAGCGTGGGAACCTCGCCAGTCAACAAGAGATAGTAGAATCCACCTACTAGCGGGACCTCAGCACCTGCTCTTCGTGGGCACTTCTCCAACACCTCCGGGATCGTGAACCCCCTGAACCTGATTCCCTCGTGCGGGTCAAGGTAGGAGATGTCGGTAAGGAGGCACTTGATATCTCTCATGCCTCCAGCAACCTGCTCGGCTGTCACCTTGTCAACAACTTTTTTGCCAAGCTCTTTAATCAGCGTTTTGTACCGAGTCCGAGCCGGTGGGATTTTTTCGGCTAGTTTTTCTTTTAGTTTCATGTTCAAACCTCCCAAAAGGGTTTACGAAAGAACGATGTCTACCTTTTAGAACTTGTACGACAGAGAGGTCAACAGAAAAGTGCATAGGTGTTGACATTTGACTTGTTCCAAGCTTTTAGCTCAGGCTATTTTTTCCACACCGTTATTCTGAAGGTCCTTCAACGAGATCCTGAAAGCCTTCCGAACTGGTATCTTGTGCTTAGCAATGTAATAGCCACCGAATAGCACCAACTGCAAAAGCTGAAGACTATAAACGGTGAGCGCATAAAGAAGACATGAGGGATTGCCTGAAAGCCCGTAGAGCTCGAGAGGCTTTAGCAAGAAAAACCAAAATGTTCCCACATTTCCTGGTGGGTTTGGGATCATCATGCCCACAACTATTGTTGCCATCATGGCTACACCTGCAACGAAAGGGAGGTCAAGACCAAATCCATAAGATAAGACGAAAAGCCCGAATGCATTTGAGCCCCAATAACCAGACGAAAGCAACACGAAACGACCGAACCTCCTAGCATCGGGAAGGACCTGGAGGCCCTCTAAAAAACGAGTCAGCACAGAGCGAAAGGCGCCGAAAAAAGGCGATTTAGGAAGTGCTCTTTGCAGGAAGACTCTGATTCTGTTTCTGAAAGCGAAAAGGATTGCAAGAAAAAGCATGATGCCCGCGAAGATGACCATTGCGAGATAAGTGGCAGCCCGGAGTGCCTCATAAGAAACATTTTCGGATTTTGGCATGAAGATGAGAGCTACGAGCAGGCACAACGAGACGAAAACCCCATCGAAGGAGCGCTCAACGAAGACAGTTGCAAGTGCTGGCGACCGCCGAACAGAGGTCTCGGCAGAAAGCAACATGGGTCGGACGAGCTCCCCCAAACGAAAAGGCAAAATGAACATTGCTAAAAAGCCGACAGAGGAGACGCGGTTCAAAACCCAGAAGGACACATCGGCTAAAGGCTCAAGGAGGGGCTTCCATCTCCAGACCCTGAAGATATGCATCGCAACGAGTGTAAGAAAATATAGAGGTAGGTAGAGTAGATTCACCCTCCATGAAGTTGTGACCAAAAAGATGCCATCCAATCTTATATTGTCGAAGATGCCAGCAAGCGGCCAATCCTTAAGGGTCAAATAAGCAAAAGCGGCACCCACGAAGATCGAAAAAATCCACTTGAAAACCGAGCTTACAAGGTTCCGCAAGGAATTTTCCTCATTCTGAAATGTTTCTGCCTGCTTTTGAAAATAGGAATCTACTCAAAAACCTTATCATCTTCCGCATCTGTTGTGGTAGCGTCGTGTTCTATGTCTCGCAGTTTAGAATAGTGCGACTCAAGTTCCGCGTAATATTCGTGCTGTATCAAGAGGTTCATAATCTCGTTTGTGCCAGTCCAGATCATGGAAAGCCTTGCGTCCCGAAGGTAACGCTCGATAGGGTATATGTCCGTATAGGCGATCCCCCCCATTACCTGCATCGCCTGATTAATGGCAAACCAGGCTGATTCAGTTGCGACCTTTTTGGCTTCCGAAACCAATCTGCGCACTGGGGTTCCTACATGTTTCCCTGCGCCGAAAGAACCGTATTGGTCACACGCCTTTGCTGCAGCAAAAACAAGGGAAGACGCTGCATCCAAAGCGGATATGGCGTCCGCAATTTTGAAGGAGACAGCTTGAAAAGACTTTATTGGTTTTCCGAATGCCTTGCGTCTAGTAGAGTATTTCGCAGCAAGGGCTATTGCTGCCCTGCCCATGGCGATTGCGCCTGCTGCAGGCGTAAGCCTTTCTGGCACCATCATCACATTGAAAACTTGAGCCCCCTGTCCAACTCCCAGCAAAACATTCTCGACTGGCACCTTTGTTCCCTTGAACCTGAGCCTTCCCGTGCCCCCACCCCTTGTGCCTAAAAGCCCGTAGATCCGCTCGACTACAACGCTCTCATCCCTTTCGACCAGAAAGGCTGTAATCTCCTTAGGACCATCGCCAGTCCTTGCATAGACCAGAAAATAATCAGCACCAACTGCACCGACAATAAATCTCTTGACCCCATTGAGGACAAACCAGTCGCCCTTTCGCACTGCCGTTGTGGTTGCGCCGAAGAAGTCTGAACCCCCACGAGGCTCTGTCAATGCCTCAGCGCAGAACTTTTTGCCCTGCAAGGTTGGAACAAGGAATCGTGCCTTCTGGTCATCAGTCCCAAAAGTTGCAATCGCCTCACCAACTATGCTCGGGAGCGAGTAAAGGCAACCCAAGGATGCCCCAAGGACCCCGATCTGCTCCAGGCATGCCATTTCAACGACATACGGCAGACCCCGTCCCCCCAGTTCCTTCGGGAATCTAAGCCCAAGAAGGTTTCTTTTCCCTGCCTCCTCCACGAATGTCCTTGGATATTGCACCTCGCCCTTGTCCATTGCCCATAAGAGTTCTTTCGGCACCCACTTCGCTAAATCTCGTGCCTCCTCCACAACATGCTTGAAGGATTCATCAAGAAGAATCTCGTGCATACAGCCCCCTTTTCAACTTTTCCCATCTACTCTCGTTCATTCTGCTGTTCCTCGAGTTTGACAAGATACCATCTGTTTTTTCTTTTTTGCCATTCCTCGCGGATCCTTTTGGTCTTTACCGTGATCGAGTTTTTAGTCCTTATTGTCAACAGCACTTGCACGACAGTGTTAGAGGTCTTCTGGTCCTTGCTTATTGCGCCTATCTCCACCTCCTCGACCAAATAAATGTTTCTTTGAGGGTCATGCATTGCATGAAAAGATTCCAATGCTTCTGGTGCGACAAACACCATTGCCTTGCTAATCTCGTGAGCCCTAAGATAGGTGTGATAGTGCATCAACGCCTCTTCTATGGTCGTCCCCTTAGTAGCACAACCTCCTGCGATCAAAAGAAAAAATAGACATCTTTTTCCCATATTAGTGCCTAGTGTAACATAAGGCATGCTAACATAGCAAACGCGACAGAAAATGCAATGAAAATATATTGGCCATAAATTGCCGATAGAGATTTTTTTCCTTTTGTGCTCGCCACAGCCTCCTGCGCCTATTCCTCTCTCCGCTTCCCCATCTCTTTGCCATCGTCCTCTCCCCCAAACAGAGGGGGAGCACACCCCTCATGCATCCTCCCAAAACACCCGTTTTGTACCTCTTTCTTCCACTCTTTTACAAACACACCCAGCGGTTTACCTCATTACCCAAAACATAATCCTACCTTCTAAAGACAACGAAAAACCTTCCATTGCCAAAAAATGCCCCCATATCCATATGTGGTTCACCCACCATGTGTTATCTCACAGTAGAGATCTCCTGCGTCAAATGCATCCATATCCACTTTTCCGCATGTTCTATCTCTAAGTTTCGGTATCTCCCATGAATAGAACCGATAGAGCGCATGGCGAATCGAAGTGTCTAAAAGGTTGGTGGATACCGTGATGCTTGGGATTGAAAAATCGCACGAAGTTATGTATGTTTTCTTTTGTGTTTTGGCATTCACGGGTAAAAAAACAGTGACAAGCCTCCCCACGAAGCGAGTCTTTGCGATAACTTATGGCTGTCAGATGAATGTTTACGACACCAGGCGCATATTGCAGGTGTTGGCTCGCCTTGGTTACGAAGAGACAAATGACCCGACAAAATGCGACCTTTTTCTGATAAACACTTGCAGTGTCAGGGAGAAACCAGAGGCAAAGGTGTTTTCGACCCTAGCCAGGTACAAGCCTTTGAAGAGTTTGAACCCTGATATGGTGTTTGCAGTGTGCGGTTGCGTGGCTCAACAGCATGGTCGTGCATTGCTTGAAAAGGTTCCTTGGGTGGACCTCGTTTTTGGTCCAGACATGATAAAGGATTTGCCCTATCTGTTAGAGGAGATCGAGAAGGGAAAGCGCCTGTCGCTTACAAAAAGGATGCCTCGTGCGTCGTATGAGTTTGTCGAGGTTGATCCAAAGTTCGAAAAAGGGCCGACTGCATTCCTCACCATCATGAAAGGATGTGACAAAGTCTGCACCTTTTGTATCGTGCCCTATGTGCGAGGCAGGGAGGTAAGCAAACCCTTTGCAAAAGTGATGGACGAGGTAAGAAGCCTAGTGGAGGGTGGGGTGAAGGAGATAACGCTGCTTGGTCAAAATGTGAACTCTTACGGAAAGGGGCTTGAAGGAAATCCAGATTTTGTTGGGCTTCTGGAGGCACTGAACGATACAAAAGGACTAGAAAGGCTAAGGTTCGTTACATCGCATCCGCGCGATGCCGACGAAAGGATGATGGCTTGCTTCAAGAACCTGCGAACTGTATGCGAATATCTGCACCTTCCGGTACAGTCGGGCTCAGACAGAATACTAAAACTGATGAAAAGGGGATACACTTCTAAAGAGTTCATCGAGAAGGTCGAGATGGCTCGCCACTACTGCCCTGACATCGCCATTTCCACAGATATCATCGTAGGTTTTCCTGGCGAGACTTTGAAGGATTTCGAAGACACCCTGAAGCTACTCGAGAAGGTGCAGTTCGATACCATATACTCTTTCAAGTATTCGCCAAGACCCCACACCCCAGCCTCAAGGATGCCTGATGATTGCCCCCCGGAGGAGAAACAACGAAGGCTAATGGAGCTTCAGTCTTTGCAGAATGAGATCACAAGAAAAAGGATGCAGAGATTCTTGGGTCGTGTCGAGGAAGTTCTGGTTGAAGGTCCTAGTGAACGGAACCCGTTTCAACTTTGCGGTAGGACGAGGACGAACTTTGTGGTAAACTTCGACCCTGTTGATGGCGTTGAAGCTGGATCACTTGTCCATGTCCGAATAACCGAGGTGCTCACGAACTCGCTTCGAGGCGAAATAGTGAGGCCGGGAGGTGGTTTGGCGTCAACCTTTCAACCGGAGGCAACGGATGGGCATTGAAGTACAGGTGGTGGCTCTCATGCAAGAGGAGGAGGGGAAGTCCGCGGTGGTGGTGTTGAGAGCGGTAGAGGGCGAGGAGACACTTCCCATCCAGATTGGATTTGCTGAGGCATCCGCAATCGCCGTGGCATTGCACGGGATAAAGTTCGAAAGACCAATGACACATGACCTTCTGCTAAATGTTTTGGAAAGCCTTGGAGGACATCTCGAGAAGGTGGAGGTCACCGACCTTAGGGATGGCACCTTTTATGGGCTTTTGTATGTGCGAAGGGGCAAAGGCATTCTCAAGATTGATACAAGACCATCAGATGCGATTGCACTCGCTCTTCGCGCAAAGGCGCCTATCTATGTAGCGGAAGAGGTCTTTAGAAAGGTAGAACCTCTCGATGTAACCGAGGCAAGCAGAAGGCATTGGCTGAACTTTCTACAGGCTTTGGAAGGATTAGGCGAAAAGAACGAGGAAGTAGACTAGCGAGCAAAAAATGTTTTTTAAAGCCAAAGACCTGATGACGGTTGGTAACATCTTGCTTGGCTTCTTCGCGAGTATCATAGCAATGCACGGCATGGCTAGGGATGCCAGTGAGGCGGGCGACTATGTGTTTTGGGCGGGCGTAGCCCTTTTTGCCGCGTTTGTCTTCGATTCCTTCGATGGCAGGCTTGCGAGGATGCTTGGCCAAGAGACAAAGTTTGGCGCTGAGTTTGACAATATTGCGGATCTTACAAGTTACTCTTGCGCACCTGCCTTCATAACTTATCTTGCTTATCAAAAGGTTGCCAACCTCCCCTTCGCCCCCCCCGGCACAATCGAGAGGGCAGTGTTAGCATTCGTAGTTGCTTTTATACCATTCGTGGCTGGTTGCATTAGGTTTGCTCGGTTCAATGTGCGTAAAATCGAGGTGCCGGGTTTCTGGCTGGGCTTCCCAAGACCAGCTGGGGCACTCACCATCGTCTCCTTCCTGAATTCACATCTTTTTGCACAGTCTAGCGTGATAGGGGTTTTAGGGATCTTCCTAGTCGCATTTGTTGCCTTCATGAACTTGTCTTTATTCCCATTCATAAGCCATCATGATAGACGCTGGTCATGGCATCTAAAAGTGATCTTGAACATGGTCTGGATAACTGTGCTATTGTCCTTCATCGGGGGTGTGTTTCTTGAGGTTTTTCCAAAGCGTGCAGTTTTTGACATGGCTTTTATGTGGCTCTTCTTTTATATCGTGACCCAATGGGCGGATATCCCCGAGAAGACAAGGCAAGAGATCAAAGAACTCACGAAGGGGTGGAACCAGTAACCAAAAAAGGCTCCTTCTTGCTCACAAGGCGAGACCTAATAAAGGCTTTCTTTCTTGGCGCAATCCCTTTTCAGTTGCCAAAGATCACAAAGGTTTATCCAGGTCAAGTCATCTACATCAGCACCAAGGCTTGTCCTCCATTTGATGGCATAGTCATACAAGGAGGGCACAAGGTTTCTAACCTGGAATGGCGATGTCTTGACATGATCTTCACAAGGATTGTGAAGATTCGTGTGCCAGTCCCAGAAGAGGTAGACTCACTTAGGGTTCTTTTGGCATCGAATGGTAAAACTGTATTCGAGGGTTGTATGGAGGTGAATCGCTTTTATTTTGGATTCTGATCATGCGCCGTTTCGCTGTTTTGTCTTTCTTCTTGTGCATCCAAAGTTTTGCTCAAGACGAGACAAGACTGAAGGTTTCCAAAGTAGTCCTCAGAAGCACATCTGATTGGAGGATTCTTGTTTCTATGGCAAACGGTGCGTTTCATCCCGTGTCCTTAGTTGACTCGACGATTTCGATTTTTCTTGCTGAGGGTGACAGGATTGCCCCCGAAACGCCAGTTTTGTTGAAGCTTGAGGGGGAACGCCCTGCCAAGGGCTTCAAAGGGAGCGGAAAAGAAATGGCAAAATCAGATTTGAGGCAGTCGGTAGTGGTCGTTTTAGCCACGCACGCGCTCGTAAAGAAAGAGATGAAAAGCCTTTACGAAAAAGCAGTTGGGGAGGTTTTAGAAGGCCTAAAAAAAGATGCTCGGGTCGCAATCGTCGCATACAACGATTTAATATGGGCGTTGTCTTTATCGAAGAGTGGGGAGGTAGAGGTATGCGACCTGAATGACCCATCTGTTGTGTTGGAAAGGGAGAGGAGGCGAAGATATGGTGATACAGTGGACGAAGAAAACTGTTCTAACATGTTTGTGGACCCCCAAAGCGCCAAGGTGATGTTGTCGAGGCTTCCCGCTTTGCAAGGTTTTTTTCCAAGACTTTTTGGGATAGATGAGGGGGCGGAAATCGTGGAAGGTGCCACGACAGTTGGGCACTTTAGGCTTGACAAGGAGCGAGAGGAGTATTTTGCAAAAGGGGCTATTGAGGCGACTCTAAAGTTATTTATGCTTTTTGCTGGCGATGCGGATGTGCACGACATCATCTTGGTTTCGGATGGGAAAGATGGCTACCTGATGGCGAAGGATGTGATTACAAAAAAGATTGCAGGTTCAAGTGAATGCACAAAAAAGGCTTTGGCATGCAAGGGAGCAAGTGGCCTGTTGGGGGATACATCGGAGGAATGTAGAAGGCAGGTCCTCGCGTGTGTCCTTCCCGATGTGGCGTATTCGCTAAAGAAGCGTGAAGATACGGTGCGAGCATATTTTGACAGCCTTCTGCCCCTTTTGCAGGCTTTCGGGGTGAGGATTTTTGCAATCTCTCTTGCCTCAGATGACCCTGTCTGTGTCATGCGCCTTCAAGCAATGAGCCTGAAGACAGGTGGAACATTCAGGGATGGCTCAACAGCAGATGGATTTTTGAACAGCGCAAGAGATTTGGCATTTGAACTTTCGAGCGAGTTCGTTGTCAAACCGAAGAAGTCGTTGAAACCGCGAACGAGATACACGGTTGAAGCGGCAAGTGGTGGGGTTCGTTCTTTGCCACTAAGTTTCACAAGTCCACGCTCTTCGTTTTTCTTAGAATCACTTTACTACAAAGGCAGACAGTATGCTATCGCAAAACTTGGGCATTTTCTGGGTCCCATCGTTTACATATGCGTTCTTGTTTTCATCGGAGTTATGGCTTTTTTTATGGCTCGAACCTTTGGTAGGATGATAAAAGGGGTCATCCGCTCAAAGAAGGCATCTAAAGCAAAACCGACTGTGCCAAAGATCCCGAAGATTCAACCCCCAAGGGCGTAGGATATGAGCTACATAGTGATTGCAGGGCAACGGCGCGCCATCCCTGAAGATGTAAAAGTTATTACATTCCTTGACCCTGCAGGTTTATCATTTTATGCGTCAGTCGAACCGCCAACGCCTCGAATGTACCAAAAGGAGCAAAGACCATATGTAGTGCCAAGAAGGTTGCCTCAGGGTGCAGCAGCGGTGCCAGGGCTTTTAGGTCAGGGTTTTCGAGAAGCAGGTGAAGGTGATGCTATAAAGGCGCTTGCAAAGGTAGTGCGTACGATTGTTTTGCATCATGACGGCAGTATTTCAAGCAGGGCTTGCTTTGAGACATTGCTGGATCGAGGCTTTTCAACCCACTTTATGATAGATGCGGATGGCACGGTGTATCAAGCGACTGATGTCGCGGACATGGCTTTGCATGCTGGGGGTGTAAACCAGGTTTCTATCGGGATTGACCTGAATAATCCTGCGCCAAACCTTGTTGGCACGACCGGTGTTGAGCTTTTTGGGCGTGATATATCCGACGAGATGGAGATAAATGGCACGGTTTACAAGTCCTTGAAATACACTGAGGCGCAATACAAGGCGTTGATCGAGCTTTTGCGAGTACTTTGCAGTGATTTAGATATTGAACCTGTGTTTCCTGTGGGGGAAGATGGGAAGATAGTGCCTCGGGTTTTAGTGTCGCCTGCGCCCGAGCAGTTTTGCGGGATTCAGTGCCACTGGCATTCTTCGGTGGACAAGTGGGACCCTGGACCTGGATTCGATTGGGAGCGGGTTCAGGCTGCACTTAGAGCTGAGGATGCACAGGTTCCTGTGGTCCCACCGATGTTCTACGCATTCCTGCCGAAGAGCGCGAAAGGAATGTGGAAACAAGGCGCGGAGGGTGATGAAAAGCAGGCTAGACGAGCGTTATCCGAGGCGATTACTTCTGAAGCGAGTGGCAGGGATTTTCTTGTGGCTTATTGTAGGGCTCAAGAAAAGACAGCTGTGGGTGGTTTCTATCCAGTGGGCATAAATCAGACATGGCATAACGGGATCCATATATCTGTGGAGGGACCTCAGCTCGTTCGACCTATGTTGCCTGGAGAGTTGGTGGCTGCGCACTTGGTGCCTGAACACAGGTTCAGCGAGCTTGGAAGCAACAACTTTGTCTTGCTGAGGCACAGGATAAATCTTCCACCTCGTTATGAAAACGAAAAAAATGTTCTTACGGTTTTTTCTTTGTACATGCATTTGGCAGGATTTGATATTGACAATCCCACGCGAGAAACCACTCTTGTCCAGGCTCTAAGGATGAGGGATGGGGGACGCGAGGTCGCCCCAGCAAGGGATGCGCCACTGGAGGTGAACCCCGAGGTCAATCAGGTGCAAGCATTGAGGGCTGGATATGTTGCGCTTTTTTCTAAAGAGAAAGGGGATGAGCCGCCAATCAAGCTTACGCCAAGGGACGAGCTCTGGTATGTTGGGGAGTTCGGAAAGGGGGATATGAGACAGAAGGTTTTGCATCTTGAGGTGTTTGGCGATTCTTCGTGCCTAGATGCTATGGAGCTCTCGCTTTATGGCTCTTATCTTACGCTAGGTCCAGATGAATCATGGTCCAAAAGCCTTCTTGTTCGGTCCAGGGAAATCATAGGTGCGATAAACGAGCAATCTTTGAGGCGAAAGACGCATTTCGGTAGGGTGCTTACCCCTGAAGAGGTGCTTGCCTTCTTTTCTTTAGCAGAGGACTCCGAGACAGAAAGGAGGCGAGATGCGCTAAGAAAGCTCGTCGTGCGTCATGTCTCTGAGTGGGCGACTACCGTTGAGTGGGTGTCCACACTCCTCGATGCACAGGAAGGGAAAGAGTGGGTTAGGAGGCTCGGGCATTCGTCAGGACGAAAGGGGATTTTTAGTAAAGAGGTTGCTTCTTATCTTTCCTTTGTTTGGCTTTCCGAAGAGGTATGCAAGCATATCGGACTTAGCTTCGACAACGGAGTCTTCACATTCTTCCATCCTATCTATTTCTTGCTTTGGTGGCTTTACCGAAGGTCTGCAGTTCGGGGAAAATCGCTTGAAGAGCTCATGGAAGACCTCGGAAACAAGGTTACACAGGATTCGAAAAATGTGTGGGTTGACTTGATCGAAAGCCCAGCCAAGGGCGAATGGCGCAGATGAACAAAAAATGCTCGCAGCTCTTTTTATTTCTTCTTTTTTAGCCTTCTAACT
>Ga0197143_1001903_pt1 | contig 16507 bp, 15 predicted proteins | sample GBS70_MetaG_FD_148603 | JGI IMG/M metagenome (GOLD analysis project Ga0197143, IMG submission 148603) | Sediment microbial communities from Great Boiling Springs, Gerlach, Nevada, United States - GBS 70_MetaG | ecosystem: Environmental > Aquatic > Thermal springs > Hot (42-90C) > Sediment...
GTCGTGCAGGACGGCTCGGCCTCCTGTGGGCCGTCTTATCCAATCAAAACCCCGGCGCGCGCACTCGTCGAGATTGACGTCGTGCACGCTTTGAAAGTACCCCAGCGAGAGGGTCGGGCGGGCCCACCCATAGAAGCGCAGCGTGAGATGGAGCTGTTCATCACATAAGAGTAGAAGAGCTTCGTCAAGAGCCATGTTCCAGGGGGCATCGTTCGCTTCAGTATCAAGCACGCGCCAGCACAAGGTGCTCTTCCTCTCAAGGTCTTGATCTGACCAGACGCTTCTTGTTCGGCAGCGAAGAACTCTTCAGCGAGCTCCAGGTCATGGGCTACCTGGACTGAGAGCTAGGAGCTCCTACTCGATTCGATACCACCTATCCCGAAAGTCTCGACTCTCTCGCCAGAGATCCAAAAATCTAGCTCGACGACCAAACATGGCTATCAAGATTCCCAAAGCTGCTATAGCAAAAATTGGATAATAAATCGCAACTACGCCACCCACGACAATGATGATCAAAACCAAAAGAGCCCAAGCCAACTCGCGAGGGGTTGAGAGCTTTCCAAAGATAATCTTCATGGTCAGATTATTATAATCAGCTATATCTTCAGCGACAAGGGGATCTGCCCCGCTGCCGTCACCCTGCCCCCAGACGGATTTCTTTTGCTTTTGTCAGTCTAATTCGGTATAATTGTGCATCAGGGGTGAGAGACCTTGGTAGAGAAAGTTCACAATACCAACTCTGTAGCCACCGTGAACGAATACGGAGCCGAACAGATCAAAGTTTTGGAAGACCTAGAGGCCGTGCGCATGCGCCCGGGGATGTACATCGGGGGCACGGGCCAAGACGGCCTCATGCACCTCATCTGGGAGATCGTGGACAACGCCATTGACGAGCATCTTGCTGGCGCTTGCACCGAGATCAAAGTCATCGTCCACGAAGATAACAGAGTCACTGTCTCAGACAACGGGCGCGGCATCCCCATAGAGATCCATCCCGAAGCCGGCATCAATACTGTTGAATTAGTCTACACCAAGCTCCACGCCGGCGGCAAGTTCGACACCGGGAGCTATAAAGTCTCCGGGGGGTTGCACGGCGTCGGCGCTTCTGTCGTCAACGCGCTCTCAGAGTTTTTGGAAGTTGAAGTCCGCCGCAACGGCAAACGATACTATCAGAAATTCCAGCGCGGCCAGAAAGTCTGCGACCTTCAGGTCATCGGCGAGGCCACCGACACGGGGACGACCGTCACCTTCCTGCCCGATCGCCAGATCTTTGGCGAGATCAAATATGACTTCGCTCGGCTCTCTCATCGGCTCAAAGAGCTGGCTTATCTCAACCCGGGGCTCTCGATCTATCTCGATAATCGCATCACTGGGATTCAAAGGCACTTCCGGTTTGAGGGCGGCATCGCCGCCTATGTGAAAGAGCTCAACGAAGGGCGCAAGCCCCTCCATGAAGACGTCATCTATTTCAAAGATGAGAACGGAGCTTCCGGATTTGTGCTCGAGGTCGCGATGCAGTTCACCGACGAGTACGACGAAAATATCTACAGCTTTGCCAATATCATCAACACCAAAGAGGGCGGGACACACTTGATGGGCTTCAAGACCGCGCTCACGCGCGTCTTCAACGAATACGGCCGCGAGAAGAAGATCATCACCCAAGACGCCGAGAACCTCGATGGGCGAGATATTCGTGAGGGCTTGACGGCCATCGTCTCGGTGAAGCTGCGCAACCCCCAATTTGAGGGGCAGACCAAGACGAAGCTGGGCAACCCCGAGGTGCAAGAGCGCGTCTCGAACATCGTGCGCGAACAGCTCCTGCTCTACTTCAACAACAATCCCGGAACAGCGCGTATACTTTTAGAGAAGGCGCTCCGGGCCCAAGAGGCCCGCTTAGCGGCTAAGAAAGCCAGGCAGTTAGTGCGCCGCAAAGGGCTGCTGGCGAGCACCACCCTGCCGGGCAAACTCGCCGACTGCGCCGAGAAAGACCCGGCCAAGTGCGAACTTTATATAGTCGAAGGCGACTCCGCCGGCGGCAGCGCCAAGCAAGGGCGCAACAGAGAGTTTCAAGCGATCCTCCCCCTGCGCGGCAAGGTCCTCAACGTCGAAAAGGCTGCGCTCAATAAGCTCTTAGACAACAAAGAGCTCAACGCGCTCATCACGGCGCTAGGCACGGGCATCCGCGAAGAGTTTGATATTGAGCGCTTGCGCTATCATAAGATCATTCTCATGTGCGATGCAGATATTGACGGGGCGCACATCCGCACGCTCTTGCTCACGTTCTTGTTCCGCAACGTCCGCCAGCTCATCGAGCGCGGCCACGTCTATATCGCTAAGCCGCCGCTCTACCAAGTGAAGAAGGGGCGCCAGGTCTTCTATCTCTACTCTGAAGAAGAGCTGCAGCACCTGCGCAGCCAACAAGATGGTCAGGGAGGGCATCTGGAAGTGAAGCGCTACAAGGGCCTCGGCGAGATGAACCCCGAGGAGCTCTGGGAGACGACCATGAACCCCGAAAAGCGCATCCTCAAGCAAGTGACGATCAACGACGCCCTCCAAGCCGAGGAGCTCTTCCGCGTGCTCATGGGGAGCGAGGTCGGCCCGCGCAGAGATTTCATCTTAGAGAACAGCGACATGATCACCAACTTGGACATTTAAGTCTCTTGATGAGTATACTTGAACGGGGTGACGCAAGCTTATGGCGCAGGCCGTCGGTGTACTACAGAAGGTCGTCTTGACTTATGATGACTACCTCCGGCTGCCCAATGATGGCCGACGCTACGAGATCTTAGAAGGGGAGATCTTTGTGAGCCCATCGCCGGTGACGAAGCATCAAATCGTATCGGGCAATCTCTATGCCATCCTGCACCACCACGTGCGCACGCACAAGCTCGGTCTAGTCCTGCACGCTCCAACAGACGTGGTTTTATCTTATACGAATGTCGTCCAGCCGGACTTGCTCTTTGTCTCCAACGCGCGCAAGAAGATCATCACGGAGAAGAATATCCAAGGTGCCCCTGATCTGATCATCGAGATTCTCTCAGAGGCGAGCGCCGAGCACGATCGCACAGCCAAGAAACAGATCTACGCGCGCCATGGCGTCAAGGAGTACTGGCTGATTGACCCCGACCGTGAGACGCTCGAAGTGTACAAGCTCGATGCCAAGACGCGGGCCTTCCGGCATGTCGCCACGTACCAGCGCGATGAGAGCTTCCAGCCCGCACTCTTCCCCAAATTAGAGATTACGCTTTCAGAGGTGTGGGAGTAGTCTCTTCAGATTTGCTCTCCTGCGCGCGCTTGATCATCTTTAAGCGAAAGATCTCCTCGCGCTCACTCTGCTCGAGCACGTCCTCGATATAACGCTTCTTTGCCCTGAGTGCCGGGATGATGTTCTCCTCCAGGGCGTTGATCTTGGTGTTGAGGCTGCGCATCTCCCGACCGACGGTCTTAATATTATGCTCCAGATGGGCAATATCGAGCATCTTGTCTAATAATCGCTCGGCGATCTTCGCGCAGGCCTCGATGCGGCTGCTGGTGCTGGCGGGGTTATAGCCGCGGGAGAGCAGATCGCGTTGGACGTGGGGATGCTGTGCGTGGAAGACCTTCGTGCCCATGATGGTATCGCGAGTGATCTTCAGGGTGATGTCTTGGCTAGTGGCCAAAGCTAGCGAAGTGAGGGTGATCGAGCCGTCGCGCGCCCGCGTCAGAGCGATGAAATCTTTCAGCACTTTTAGGTCCGCTAGAAGCTCCTCGCGGCGCCCCTTGTACTGGCGCACCATCGCCAGAAATTGGCTCAGGAGCGCTTCTTTCTTCTTCTCGAGGATCTGCTTGCCCTCCTGGGCGATGGTCAGCTCCGCTCGGGTGCGCAGAAGCTCATCGCGGGTGGCTTTGATCATCTCCATGGCGTCCTCCAAAGCGCCGCTCGCGTCGTTGATATTCGAGAATCGCTCTCATCAGCTCTACTTTATCGAAATCCGGCCAGTAGACCGGCGTCGAGACGAATTCCGCATAGGCGAGCTGCCACAGCAAGAAGTTGCTGAGGCGCATCTCGCCGCCGGTACGGATGACCAGATCGGGATCGGGTGTGCCATTCGTATAGAGAAAGTTATGGAAGTTTTCTTCGGTAATCTCTTGAGGATCGAGGCGCCCAGAGGCGGCCTCGCGCGCGACCGCTCGCACCGCATCAATGATCTCCGCCCGCCCCCCATAGTTGAGCGCCACCGTGAGCGTTAGCCTCTTATTGTGCTTCGTCTCCTCGATGACGCGCCTCACTCTCTCGATGAGCGTCTGGGGGAGCTTCTCCTCTAACCGCCCGATGACTCGCACACGGATCCCATGACGCTTCAGCTCCTCAAGTTCTTCATCGATGGCTTGCTCGAGCAATGCCATAAGGGAGCGGACCTCGCTGGGGGGGCGGCGCCAGTTCTCCGTGGAAAACGCGTAGACTGTCAAATATTTAATGCCCAGCTGCATGCAGGCCTTGATCGTGCGCTTGAGGGCTTCGCGTCCCGCTTTATGACCCTCATAGACGCTTTTCCCACGGACCTTGGCCCACCGCCCGTTGCCGTCCATAATGATCGCCACGTGGGTCGGCATTCGTTTCCGATCGAGCTGCATGAGCACGTCCTCAGCAACCGCGAGCGCCGCTGCCATAGGATTGCACCACCCCTTTGTAGTCCTGGCGATCTTCGATATAGGAGGCGACGGCGCGCAACACGCGCGCGGCTGTCGCCCCAAACTCCCTCTCGATGGGGTGTAAGCTCTCGTAGACCTTGGCGAAGTTCTGAGCGATCAGCTCTTGAGCGTGGTGCGCCGCGCCGCTGCGGGTGAGGATCTGGCGCACGCGCTCCAGGACACTTCTCCCCTGCCGGGGGTCCTGGAGGGCTGCCTGGAGCACAGCGCGCTCCTCAGAGGAACTCTTGCGGAACGCTTCAAGGAGCAAGGGCGTCCGCTTCGCCTCGAAGAGATCGGCCCCCTCATCCTTGCCGATGGCCTCACGGCTCCCAAACATCCCCAACAGATCATCCTGGATTTGAAAAGCGATTCCCAAGGGCACGGCATACGCGCTCAAGAGGGCAAGCTGCTGGGGATGAGCCCCCCCTAAGACCGCTCCTATATGGAGCGGGCCCTCGGTCGTGTAGCCAGCGGTCTTCAGCTCATAGACTTTGATGATCTCTTCTTCCGTGAGCGTCTCCAGGGGGCGCATTCCCAGATCCACATCGAGCAATTCGCCAAAGGCCACGCGACAGATGACACTGCTGAACGTATGCACAGCGCGCAAGCGCGTCTCGAGGGGGAAGTCAGCATGGGCGAGGATCTCATAAGCAAGCGCTGAGGAGATATCCCCCATGAGCACGGCCATGGAGAGCCCAAAGTGCTCCGCTTCCCCTGGATAGCGAGGATAGTAGCGCGCTTGATGGAAGTATTCTTCCCAGAGGCGATGCATGGTCGGGCCGCCTCGGCGCTCGATGCCGCGATCGATCACGTCGTCATGGATGAGGAGCCCCGTCTGGAGAAGCTCTATGGCGACAGAAGCTTCTAAGATAGCGCGGGCGTTCGTGCCCCCCAAGCAGAGATAGCCGCAACAGAAGAGGAGAGGACGGATACGCTTGCCGCCGCGGGACGCAAACCGCTCCAAGCTAAAGGGGCGCTCCCCGGCTATCGCCTGCTGGGCCAAGGGCGGAAGCCCCTGAGAGGCTTGAGCTCGTTGAGTGAGCATCCTCTTGAGCACCTCGTTGAACTCCCCCTGGAAGATCGCCACGATCTCGTGCATCGGGCGATCACTCGCAAGCACTGCCAAGATATCCGTCATCGGCTCTCCTTGCTCCCTCATAACGATACGAGAACGTCCTGGGGGCGTCAACGCCCCGTGTCCCCTCCTTACGGTCACGGACGCGCGCCCCGCATATATTTTTGTATGTATCTCTCTTCGACGCGGCGCAGCTCCGAGCGCGGGACCTCGCTGAGCAAATCCCACGCGAGCTCGAGGCTCTCTTGGATCGTGCGCGGCCGCTCCCCTTGGTTGATGAATTCCCTCTCGAAGCGCTCTGCAAAGCGCAAGATCTGGCGCTCGCTCTCCCCCAAGCCCGCCATACCGATGATCGCCGTAAGCTTCTCTAGCTCTTTGCCCTGGGCGTAGAGGGCGTAGAGCTGATCTTGCACCTGGCGATGGTCTTCCCGCGTCTTGCCCTGGCCGATCCCTAGGTTCATGAGGCGCGAGAGGCTGGGCAAGGGATTGATCGGGGGATAGATGCCCTTGCGGTCGAGCTCGCGGCTTAAGATGAGCTGCCCCTCGGTGATATAGCCCGTCAGATCGATGACCGGATGCGTGATGTCATCGTTGGGCATGGTGACGATGGGCAGTTGCGTGACCGAGCCCTTCTGGCCCTTGATGATCCCAGCGCGCTCATAGTTTGTCGCTAAGTCTGTGTAGAGATAGCCCGGATACCCACGGCGCCCCGGGATCTCCTCGCGCGCGGAGCTGATCTCCCGGAGGGCGTTGGCATAATTGAGCATATCCGTGAGGATGACTAGGACATCTCGGCCCTTCTCGAACGCAAAGTACTCCGCGGTGGTGAGGGCGAGCCGCGGGGTGAGGATGCGCTCGATTGTGGGGTCATCGGCCAAGTTGAGGAAGAGCACGGAGTTTGCCAGCGCCCCGGAGTCCTGAAACTCCCTATAGAAATACGTATACTCGCGCGAGGTGATCCCGATCCCAGCAAAGACCACGATGAGTTCCCCCTGGGATTGGCGGATGACCTGGCGGGCAATCTGCACCGCCACGCGATTGGCGGGCAATCCCGCCCCCGTGAAGATCGGGAGCTTCTGCCCTTTGACCAGCGTGTTCATTAGATCGATAGTAGAGATCCCGGTCTCGATATACTCTGAGGGCTGCTGGCGGCAGACGGGGTTGATGGGGCTGCCGGTGATGGGGCGTTCGACTTCAGGCAAGAGCGGCCCTAAGCCATCGCGGGGATTGCCGGAGCCGTCGAAGACCCGCCCAAGCATCTTCTCAGAAAGCCCGAGCTTCACAACATCACCGCTGAAGAAGACCGCTGTGTCCTTCTTATCCAAGCCATCGCTGCCCTCGAAGACCTGCACGACGATGGCTTGCTCGCTCACCTCGAGCACCTGGCCGGATTTCTTCTGCCCCAAGCTATTCACCAGCGTGATCCGCTCCCCGTAGCGCACGCCCGGGACGCTGCGGAGGAAGACCAAGGGGCCCTTGATATCCGTAATATTTCTATAAGCCTTGGCATAGAGCGCTGTGCTCATAGGCTCTTGACCTCCGTGGAGAGACTGAGCTCTTCTATAAGCTTAGGGAAGAACGCTTCGATCTGATCATTGGGGACATAGCGCATCTTGCTCAGCTGCTCCCAGCCGGGGAATTTGAGGATCTCTTCGTAGGGGACTGTGCCCAGGGCCTTCTGACACGACTCATAAAAAGCTAGCAAAGCTTTCATCATATAGTACTGCTTCTTGAGGGGGCAGAAGGCGTCTACTTCGTGAAACGCGTTCTGGCGCAAGAAATCATCGCGGATCGTCCGCGCGATATCTAACAGCAGCTTATCTGGCTCGCTGAGGGACTCTCTGCCCACCAGTTGGACGATCTTCTTCAGCTCATCTTCTTTCTGTAAGATCTCTAACAGTTCGCGGCGCATCTGGAGGAAGTCCGCCCCAACATGCTGGGTGTACCACTCCTCGAGGGCATCCAGATAGAGGGTATAGCTTGTCAGCCAATTGATCGCGGGGAAGTGCCGGCTGTACGCGAGCCGGGCATCCAGGGCCCAGAAGGCCCCAGCGATGCGCAGCGAGTTTTGCGTCACCGGCTCGGAGAAGTCCCCTCCCGGCGGCGAGACCGCGCCGATCACCGTGACCGAGCCCTCGCGCTGGGGATTCCCAAGGCAGATGGCGCGCCCGGCCCGCTCGTAGAACTCAGCGATCCGGCTCGCTAGATACGGCGGATAGCCCTCTTCGCCAGGCATCTCTTCGAGCCTTCCGGAGATCTCGCGCAAGGCCTCGGCCCACCGCGAAGTAGAGTCGGCCATGAGCGCCACGTCATAGCCCATGTCGCGATAGTACTCAGCGATGGTGATCCCCGTGTAGATGCTCGTCTCGCGGGCGGCCACGGGCATATTCGAAGTATTGGCGATCAGGACCGTGCGCTGCATGAGGGGCTGGCCGGTGCGCGGGTCCTCCAGATGGGGAAATTCTGTCAAGACTTCGGTCATCTCGTTGCCGCGCTCCCCACACCCAATGTAGATGACAATGTCGGCGTCGGACCATTTGGCCAGAGCTTGCTGTGTCACCGTCTTCCCCGAACCAAACGGCCCAGGCACGATCGCGCTTCCCCCTTTGGCCACAGGGAAGAAGACGTCAAAGATTCTCTGCCCCGTGACCAACGGCACCCCAGCGGCGATCTTCTGGAGGATGGGCCGCGGCCGCCGGATCGGCCACCACTGCTTGAGGAAGAGCTTCTGGCCCGTATCGAGCTCAGCGATGGGATCGTCCACGGTAAAATCGCCCTCGCGGATCTGCACGATCTTCCCGGCGATTCCCTCGGGAACCATGATCTTATGTTGGATCGCAGGGGTCTCCTGCACCCAGCCGACGATGTCTCCCTGGGCGACGGAAGTGCCAACCTTCACCGTGGGCACGAAGTGCCATCTCTTGGTCCTATCGAGCGGGTCGGCGGTGGCGCCGCGAGCGATGAAGCTCCCCGTCTGATCGCGAATGATCTCTAACGGGCGTTGAATGCCGTCGTAGATCATCCCCAGGAGCCCCGGCCCAAGCTCCGCAAGGAACGGCTTCCCCTCGCTCTTGACGGGTTCGCCGACACGTACCCCGTCGGTCTCCTCGTAGACTTGGATCGCGACCGTATCGCCCTTGATCTCGATCACTTCCCCAACGAGCCCCAGCTCGCCTACGCGGACAAGATCTCGAATTTTGATGCCCTCCATGCCGCGTGCGTTGACCACCGGCCCGGAGATGCGCGAGATCCTCCCAACGATCATAGCGTGCTCACTCCCCCTCGATGTAGATCTTTTGGCCCAAGAACCGTCGCGTCAGCTCGTCAATATACGCCTCTTCCCGGGAGATCTCCTCGGCGGGGAACGACGCGATCAGAGGCAGCTCGCCCCCTTCCAAGGCCCGTTCAAACCCTTCACAGAAGCGCTCATCTACTAAGACTATAGCGATGTCAGGGTGCTCGCGAATGCCCTTGACGATCGCAGGGATATCCTCGTGAGAGCGGATCTCATAGACCGCTACGCCCGCCAAGCGAAATCCGTCAGCTAGATCCGGAGGGGCCACGATCACCGGTCTCATGCGAAGACCTCCACCGGAATGAGATGCTCTTCGATCTGCGCGCGGCTGGCGCGGCGCGCCAGACCGCTGGCGATCACGCGGATGTTGGTGATCTCGGCGCTCTTGCGCCAGATATAGCTGATGGCCATGCGGATATCAAAGAGCTGTCCCAGTTCCAGGCGGCAGAGCTCCTGGTAGAGGAGATTCTCCAAACGTCCTTGGAGGCGTATGACGTTGAGCTCCGCTGGGGTTCCTAGGGCCTTGCCATAAGGCGTGCGCAGCACCTTCCCAAAGAAGTCATTGAGATCGGCCGCATCGAGGAGACCGCGCACGGTCTCGGGAGAGAGATGGCGTCCCCCTGCTAAGATATAGCGATCCCTCTCAGGGGATTGCACCCCGGCAGCGACGACCTGCAGGGCATAGACGAGATTGAGGATATCTGCTTCGGTGCCCAGGGCGTCTTGAACGATCTGAGCGTTCTGGTCCTCGCCAAGCCTCTCTCGAGCCTGGGCGAAGTAGAAGGAGTCGAGGGCGTGCTCCAGCAGCGCCAGCCTCCCGGTGCGCTCATATTCAGGGAAGACCGCGGCCAATGGCTTGTAGTAGCGATTGCCAGTGCTCAAGAGATAGTCAAGAATATCACGCAAGGTGCTCCGCTGCAACAGCTCCGCGTAGAACGCTTGAGAATAGATGATAGATGGGTAGAGGCTGCGCGCTATCTCTGCTGCGGAGACGCTCGCGTGCACGCCCCGCACGATCGTCTTGAGATTGAAGACCTCGAAGCGTTCCAAGACGAGCTCAATGAGCTGGCGCGGCTCCTCCGGGGCGATGCGCACAAGGTGCGTGAAGACTCGCTGACCGTTGTGCAGAACTGTCTGTTCGATCAGCTCATACCCGGAGAACTCTACCGAGCAGCGTTCGAGCTCCGGGGCGTAGTCGGTGTCGCTCAAGGCCGTGAGGAGCTGCGGAAGCTCGCGCAGCTCCAGCAGCGCGAGAAACTGCTGAGGCTTCAGCAGCTTGGCCAGCATCACCCAGACGCGGGTGTTGAGATATTCATACGCCATAGCTAGTCATATAGCGCGCGGCCAAGCTCGGCAAGCGAGTATGCTTGGAGGTTGGCCAAGCGCGTCTCCAGACGATTGTCCACGATAATGTCCCCGCGGTCGTTGGTCACCATCAGCCCCCCTACGGTCTGAATGGGGTCTCCCAGCTTATGGGGAGTATCGCGGAGAAGCTCCTGGACGAGCGAGGAGTCCTGCGGGTCGGCACGCACTACTAGGGGGCCGGGGATCGCCTCTTGGGCCTCGCGCAGGCACTGCTGCAAGAATTGTCGATATCGCTGAGGGTCTTCCCTGAGGCGCGCCATCTCTGCAGCTAGATCTTGGAAGAGCTTCTCAACCGCAGTCATCACAGCGCGCATCTCGTCGGCGCGGGCTTGGGCGTGCGCCCGACTGAGGGCCGCGCGACGCTCCCGCTCAAGCTGCGCGTGCAGCTCGGCCAGCGCGCGCTCGCGCTCGTGCGCGATCTCGCGCTCCGCCTGGGCGAGCAGCTCGTGGGCCTGGCGCTCGGCTTGCTCCAGGAGCTCTTGAATCTTACGCTCGCCCTCTTCTTCGATCTGCTGTAAGAGCTCCATAAGTGTTCCTCATCCTCACCCCCGTCCCCTCTCCCCTCTGAGGGAGAGGGGAGATAGAAGTGAGGGGGTCACAATAAGAAGACCACGACGAACCCGAAGATGACCATCGTCTCAGGAATAGCTACGAAGATTAGAGCGCTCACGAAGTTCTTCTGGTCTTCGGCAACCGCGGCGACGGCCGCCGGGCCGATGCGCGACTGCGCGAACGCCGTGCTCAGCGCCCCGCCGACGAACGCAATCGCCGCAGCGATGGCCTTGAGCCCCGCTGCGAGAGGGTTCTCAGCGTATTGGGGCAGCTCCTGGGCCAGCCCGACCAGAGACGCTCCGACCACGACGACATTGAAGACCGCAACGGCTAACACGAGTTTCTTCATCGTACCTCCTTTGAGATTCACCTCTCCCCCGACCCCTCTCCGTTCACAGAGAGGGGAGTGGGGTGAGGTCATATTTCACGAAACGGCTCATACTTGCGCCCGCCCAGCTCCAAGAATTTCTGAAAGAACTCGACGTAGTGCAACCGTGCCGACTGCACCGTGGACTCGAAGATCGCCAGCCCTATATTGGCCGCGTGGGCCACGATCCCAATAAGAACAGCAAGAAAGACGTTGTGCAGCGCATGGCCCACCTCGTTGATCAGCTCGGCGATCTTCAGCCCGACCAAGCCGAAGCCCATCAACCGCGCGTAGGAGAGAATATTCCCCACATAGCTGATAAGCTCCAAGACCCCGATCGGCCCCTCGCTCATCACTAGGAGCACCACAGCAAGGGCGAGCAGCGCGAAGCTGGGGGTCTTCAGGACCTCCGGCAGATGCCCAGCCAACACCCCGACGCTCAACCCCAGACCGACCAACGCTCCAAGAGCTGCGAGCTTGGCGAGGGCGTGCTTCTTATGCCTCTCCCGGAGCGCGTTGATCGCACCGAGGGCAAACCCCAACAGTATTTGGGTCGCCCCGAGCGCCACACAGAAGAGCAAGAGTTGGTTGGTCTGTTCCCCACGCTTAAAATGCGGGTACGGCAAGATGAACCCAAAGAATTCCGCAAAGATCACCCCGAAGAAGATCGTCGCCAGGGCGCAGTGCATCGCGATCTGACCGACGTTTTTGGCAATCTCGGAGTGTGCAAACCGGCGGCGCAGCCACAGCCCCACAAGAGCGATCACCGCGCCGTAGCCGATATCCCCAACTATAGTCCCGAAAAAGAGCGGGAAGAAGAAGCTCACGAACGGGACAGGATCAATCGTGCCGTACTTAGGCACGCCCATGATCGAGAGGAGGAGCTCATAGGGCTGAGACCACCTAGTATTTTTGAGCGCCACGGGGATCTCTTCGGAGGAGGCCGGCTGCGGGTCCTCGCGCACGATGATCCCTGGGAATTGCTCCGTCAACCTCTGGACGAAGCGATCATACTCGTCGGCGGGGACCCAGCCACTGATGAGCAAGGTGGAGTCTGTGTAGCCGAAGCGCTCCAAGGCATCGAGCTGCGCGAGACGGTTCTCCAGATGGCGAGCGAGCGCGCGCAGGCGGGCCCCATGAGTGTGAGCGATCTCGCGGAGCTGGCGGTCGAGCTCGCGCAGGCGCGCGGGGCCTTCCGCAAGCTCACGCCGCAGCTGCGCTATGGCCTCCGGCAGGGGCATCGTGCTGGGAATGTGCGCCGGCAAGGCCAAGGGGCGAACTCCCTTGGCTTCGAGATACTCTCGCATGGCCGGCGCATACTCGCTCTCCACCCCGCCCACGAGCACCCACCGGCCCTCAGGGAGCTGCTGAACCCTCACAAGACAGCGCTTGGGGAGGGTGCGCTCGAGAAATTGCCCAAGCTCGTGGGGCGCGAGCTCGCTGCTGCCTAGGCCGACGACGATCTCCCAGCCAGCCCGCTGGCCTACCTCCTCGAGCAGGCGTGCCACGACTTCGAGCACAGGGGCGATCCCTGTGGCCGCATCGAGCCTCTCTTGGATGTGGCGGCGCTCCGCGACCCAGCGGCGCACGCGCTCCTCAAGATCGTGAATCTCTTGGGGATCGAGCTCGACCATCATCCCCGGCTCCCTTCCCCATAGATGCTCACCCTCACCCCCGGCCCCTCTCCCCTCCGAGGGAGAGGGGAGCAGGGGTGAGGGGGGAAAGGCCAAGATCTCTTGGAGCCCCTTGACTTTGAGCAAGAGCGCTTCCAGCTCATGGCGGCTGTGGGCGAGGGTACGCCTGGGAAGCTGTGAGATCGGCTCGATGTGGAGCACACCCAGGCGCTGGAGCGCACGCACGAGGGCAGCCTCATGCTGTTGGACGTAGAGCACGTAGACGCGGGCCATTCGGCGCTGCATAGTCTTCACTCACCGAGGAGGTGGTGGCGGAGTCTTTTGGCCAGAGGGGCCAGCTTCTCCATCGCGCGCGCGTACGAGCGCTGAGCCGCAGCCCGGCCTTCGGAGAGGATCTTCTCGACCTCAGCTTCAAGAGCGGCGCGCTCGCGCGAGCGCACCTGCTCCAGCTCGCGCTGCAGTTCCTGTGCCGCTTGAGCCTTCAGATGGGCCGCGCGCTCGCGCGCCTGGGCGAGGATCTCCTGGGCGCGCGCTTGCGCCTCCTCCAGGCGGCGCTTGATCTCCTTCTCCTTTTCGCGCACCAAGACGAGCTCGGTGAAACGCTCTTCTGGGGTGAGTTCCCGCTTACGCTCCATAGCATACCCTCTCTGCCAACACGTGCCCGCGCTCGGTGCTCTCCCACGAAACGCAAGGCGGGCTGAAGGTGTGTTGAGTATATCAGACGGCGCGGGGGAATTCAAGCTAGGGCAACGCCCGCACGTGCGGCCAGCGCCACCAGACAAAGAGCCCAAATCCCAAACAGATCAAAGCGCCGATCGAGAGCGCCGTGGGCGCGCCAACTTTCTCCGCCAGCGCCCCAATCTGTAAACTCCCAAAGGGCAGCATCCCCATGAACATAAGAGTGTATAAGCTGAGAATCCGCCCGCGCAGCTCCCCAGGGACGATCGTCTGCAAAAGTGTGTTCGTCAGCGCGTTCTGGGTAATGAGCCCCCAGCCAAAGCCTACGAGCGCGATCAGCGAGAGCGCAAAGATCTTCGACTGCGCGAAGATCAAGAGCATCACGGGGAAGACAAAATTCCCTATCGTGAGCAGAAAGCCCTTGCGCTGGTAATTTCCCAGCGACGCCAAAATGAGCGCGCCGGAGAGCGCCCCTAGCCCCGCCGCGGCCATCAAGAACCCATAGCCCTGGGGGCCCACTTTCAGAATCTCCCCAGCGTAGAGGGGCATGAGGGTCATATATGAAAACCCGAAGATACTTGATACCCCCAGGAGGCTGAGCAGGGCGAGGACGCGGGTATCGCGGCGGGCGTAGTCGAGCCCGGCCCACAGACTCCTCCAGACGGATTCGTGATTATTATTCTGTTGGTGCGGCTGGCGCTCCATGAGCAGCAAGCCCACAATAACAGCGACATACGAGAGGGCGTTAAGAGCAAAGCAAATCCCTACAGCGATCCGCGTAGCGGTGTCGGTGTCTAGGGCGAACTGGGAGCCGATCCAGGCGCTCAGCGCTCCCAGGAGCGTCCCGGCCAGAGCCGGGCCGACGATGCGCGTGCTGTTGAACGCCGTGGAATTCAGAGCAATGGCGTTCATCAGGTCCTCTTTGGCGACGAGCTCATGGATGAGGGACTGGCGGGCTGGGGTATCGAAGGCATTGATCGTGCCCAGCAGGAACGCCAGCGCGATGACGTGCCATAGCTGCACGATGCCCGTGAGGGTGAGTGCAGCCAAGAGTGTTGCTTGGAGGAGCGAGGCGCTTTGGGTCAAGAGTACTAATCTCTGTCGGTCGAAGCGGTCGGCGGCGACGCCTCCGAGGAGCGTGAAGAGCAAGACGGGCAAGAACTGAGAGAAGCTGACGACGCCGAGGCTGAGCGCGGATTTTGTCAAGAGATAGACGAGCCAGCCTTGGGCGATGGACTGCATCCATGTTCCAGTCAAGGAGACGAGCTGGCCGGTCCAGAAGAGCCGATAGTTTCTATGTCGGAGGGCGCGGAAGGTCTTGGCGATGCGCGCGCCGGCGAGGCCGGGGACGTGGACGCTGTTGGGAGGGACGATGGGGTCAGTCTTGTGAGTTTGTTCTATGGATTCTTCGTGAGAGGTTTTGGTGCTCACGGGGGAATTATAGCGCACTAGTTTTTTGCGTGCAAAGTGAATCTTCAATACCACACTGGTCCAATTAAAAGTCCTATTCGGCGAATGAATTCTATGTCATCAACGATGTTTCAATACCACACTGGTCCAATTAAAAGCGCAAGCTCGTCAGAGATTTCAACGTGCTCTCCAGGCGTTTCAATACCACACTGGTCCAATTAAAAGCACGCGCCGGTTCCCGTGTCGCCTGGTCTTTACGAGATCGTTTCAATACCACACTGGTCCAATTAAAAGTTCGGTCGGCGGATCGGGCCGACCATCCCTGGGATCGGTTTCAATACCACACTGGTCCAATTAAAAGTTTTAGGGGGGTGATGACGCTAGGGCGCCATCTCCTGTTTCAATACCACACTGGTCCAATTAAAAGGAGATAGTCGTATGCCACCTGAAGCACCAAGTCGAAAATGTTTCAATACCACACTGGTCCAATTAAAAGAGTGTTGGAAACCGGCTGGTGCTACGGGTGTCACCGTTTCAATACCACACTGGTCCAATTAAAAGCTCTCGAGCTCTGTCCTGGAGGGTTCTGATTCTTTCTCGTTTCAATACCACACTGGTCCAATTAAAAGTCCCAGCAGTCGACGTCAATTCTGAGCTGTGTCACGGCGGTTTCAATACCACACTGGTCCAATTAAAAGTTTGTTGTGCACGAGACCCATGCGCCAGTTCCAGTTTCGCCGTTTCAATACCACACTGGTCCAATTAAAAGTCTCCCAGAGAAGGACTGGGAAGAACGGCGAGAAGTCCGTTTCAATACCACACTGGTCCAATTAAAAGTCGTATTTACAGGCTGTACGTAGCGATTCTCAACCTGTTTCAATACCACACTGGTCCAATTAAAAGTTGGAGGCACGCATCAGAGATGCAGAGTTCGCCTTCCAGGTTTCAATACCACACTGGTCCAATTAAAAGCCTCTCAGCCGCAAAAGAGCTCGTTCAAGAGATACGTTTCAATACCACACTGGTCCAATTAAAAGCCCGTGAACATTCGTTCAGTTTTTGAAACCCAATCACCCGTTTCAATACCACACTGGTCCAATTAAAAGTTCTTATGCAGTATACTGCATAAGAGTCGTAACCAGAAGTTTCAATACCACACTGGTCCAATTAAAAGGGTAACACATTGAAACAACCAGAAACTATTCGCAAGGGTTTCAATACCACACTGGTCCAATTAAAAGCGCGACCCGAAAGCGCGACAAAGGAGGTCAAGACAAGATAGTTTCAATACCACACTGGTCCAATTAAAAGACAATGCAAATTCAGTTGGCTGCTGTTTGTGTTCGTGCGTTTCAATACCACACTGGTCCAATTAAAAGATAAAATTGCTCGCCACGATAATCGAATCTTACTTTTTGTTTCAATACCACACTGGTCCAATTAAAAGGCTGGGCGGACGA
>Ga0197143_1001905_pt1 | contig 16484 bp, 18 predicted proteins | sample GBS70_MetaG_FD_148603 | JGI IMG/M metagenome (GOLD analysis project Ga0197143, IMG submission 148603) | Sediment microbial communities from Great Boiling Springs, Gerlach, Nevada, United States - GBS 70_MetaG | ecosystem: Environmental > Aquatic > Thermal springs > Hot (42-90C) > Sediment...
ACCGAGCGGGTCGGGGAAGACCACGCTTGCCAAACTGATGATCCATCTTTACGACCCTCAGGTCGGCGAGCTACGGTGCGACGGCATCGATGTGAAGAAGATCAAGCTGTCGTCTTTGAAGAAGCAGATCGCTGTTGTCTTGCAGAACCCAGTCCTCCTAGACGCCACAATCGCGGACAACATAGCCATAGGCAAGGGGGACGCCAAACCCGAAGAGATAATCGCGGCCGCGAAGGCTGCCAAGGCGCACGAGTTCATCATGAAGTTGCCCGAAGCCTACGATACCGAAGTGGGAATGCAGGGCTCGAGGCTGTCGGGAGGGGAGCGGGCTCGTGTAGCGCTCGCTGCCGCGCTGCTCAAAGACCCGAAGATCCTAATCCTGGACGAGCCCACCGCGGCTCTCGACGCGCTAACCGAAGATGAAGTCACGGAGGAGTTGGAGCGCTTGACAAGAGGGAGGACGACGATAATAATCGCCCACAGGCTCTCCACGCTCCGCTTCACCGATAGAATCATCGTCATGGAGAACGGGCGCATCGTCGAGGAGGGCACGCACGAGGAGCTACTGAAGAAGGATGGGCTCTACAAGCGGCTCTGGGAAGCCCAGTTGAAAGGGTTAACGAGGATGAGCGGGATGGAAGCAGAGGGCAGGGTGAGCGAGTATGCAGCTCAGCTGCAGCACGCTTAAAGTTCTAGAAGCTTCTAGAGTGAAGGTTATCGAAGCCAAGTTCGACGAGCTGACCCTGGAGGTCGACGGCACCGTGTACAAGGGGGTGAGGCCACGGAGACCTTTCCCCTTCTCCTATCCAGAGATCGTAATATTCTACAGGGATAAGGAGGAGGTAGGCATGCTGAGGGATTACCGCGAGCTGGACGCTCGATCCCGCGAGCTCCTCGAGAGCGTGCTTAAAGTAGTGTACTTCATGCCGAAGGTACGTAAAGTGATCAGCATCAGGAGTGTCGAGGGCAAGTACGAGTGGCGCGTGGTCACGGACAAAGGCGAGATCACCTTCCAGAGCTGGGGTAGATGCGTCCGTGTGCTACGCGACGGTAGGCTGCTGATACGCGATATCTACAACCGCGCTTACATCGTCGAAGAACCCGAGAAGCTGGACAGTCGTAGCAGGCTCTACTTGAGCATGATGATCTAGCGCGCGCCTGTCAGCAGCTTCCACAGCTTATCACCGGCGTAGTGGAGTGTTCGAACGGCCTTCCCTCGCTTGGTCTCTCTCAGTTCCCCGCTACCCATCAAAGCTTGCCCCACCGCGAACACCCTATGCTTCTCCACGTCGTCTACGTAAACGATGTCGCCTACCTCGAACTCGCCGAAGGTGACGATGCCTGGGACCATGACATCCGCACCGTTTAGAATGTGGGGGACGGCGCCCATGTCGACAGTAACCCTCGGCAGCTCCAGCCCAAGCTTGTGGGCTGCCAGGAGCGTCGGAAAGGCGAGCTCCCCCTCCAACACTAACGCTGCTACCCCGTTGACGAGCACCAGCTCGCTTTCGGAGCCCCTTAAGCGCGCCACTTCGACTAGGTCGGCTTTTTCGATTAACTCGGTCGCGGGAGGTAGGCTGGCTCTCAAGCGCTCGACGAGCTTCCTACGCTCGCTCTTGCTGACCGCGTACCGGGATACGAAGACGCTCAAAGTATTCACCCTAGGCTCTTCTCGACTTTGTAGTAGGAGATGTTGCCATCTTTGTCGACGATCGCGAGTACGAGCTCTCTCCTCGATTCCAAGGCACGCCTTATGTAGCCTTCAAGCTCCCTGAAACCGATCCTCACGCCCTCTTCAAGGCAGAGCACCATATACCTTCTCTCCCCCTCCCTAACCTTCTTTTCCGCCAGTATTAGGTAAGTGCCTTCGAGCGGTTGCGCTCTTAAACCCCTGTCTCTCAGATCCGTGTAAACGACGAGCTTCTGCCAGAAGCTGTTGTCCATGGATGACGCGCGCTTTACAAGATCCTCAAATCCTATGTTCCGCCCCTCTCCCCCTTCAACAACTCGCAGCTCGCCCTTGTCAACAAGATAAGCCGCTTCGACTAGTGTCAACCAAAGGCTTTCACCCGCTTGCACTCCAAACCCCCTTTCAGCCAGCTCTTCCCCGTTCTTTACTTCCACGCGGGATCCCTCCAGCACGCCTTCCACAGCTTCGTGCGACATCGGGAGCGCGTGGAGCGGAGCAAAATAAGCTTTCGTGCGGGAAAGCTTTTCAAGCTAGCACGGGGAGACAGGTGAAGGCTGTGCACCGCGCGCTCTACGTTGCTGCACTCGCGTCGATAGTGGTCATTTTGGCATTCAGACCGACCCAACAACCCTTTCCACTTATTTTCGATGAGGATAAGGTTCTCGCTCTATCTGAGAGCCTGGACAAGCTGCTAGGGTTGCCGGGCGGAGTGAAAATCCTCTTCTTCGAGATTCGAACTTCTTCGGTGTGCGCTGCGAGCGCGCTTGGACTCCCCTCTCTAGCCAGCTGCAGGGGGAAGGAGTGGGTCGTGAGAACCTACAGGGGGGAGGTGCTCGCCTACGAGCTCCGGGTCGATGCCACGCTCGGTTTCAGCTATTTGCTCGCCAACCTTTCACTCGTGGATCTAGAAAGTGCTGTAGACGCAGCAGCTGAGCTACTCAGAGGCTCGAAGCCGGGATTCTACAACATCAGCTTGGAGGGTAACTCGTTGAGGGTGGGCGCTTGGGATGAGATACCCGAAATTTGCGCCAAAGCTCAGGATGGGGCGGCACAGTGGACGTTGGTGTCATCGCTGGTCTCTGTTGGGCTTCACGCAGTCCTGATCGCGGGTCTGATAGTCGCAGTGGCGCTAGACACGCCAGGGCTCTCTAAGAGGCGCGCGGCAGCTGTGGCGCTCCCCATCCTCCTCGCAGCTAGCTCTGCCCGCTCTCTCTTGAGCATGCACTACACGCTCGGCAGGCGTGGCTTAGCCCCAACACTGCGCAACATCGTGAACACTCTATACAATGACATGCTTCTCGCGCTGTATTCTCTCGTCTCGCTCCTTGCGGGAACCGCCGTCGCCGCGAAGCGAGGCATAATATTTAGTCTCCCGTTGGGTCGCAGACTGGCCGGTAGCTGGCTCGCGGGTGCTGTTACAGGGATTTTGCTTACCGCATTTTCCGCTGCCGCTTTCTTTGCTGCAGCGCGAGCCGGTCTCCTACTGCCCCTATCAGACCCGCTGCTGGAGCAAGCTTTCAGCTCTAGAGCGCCCTGGGCTGAACTCATAGTTTCTACGGCGGTCTCAGCCATCGTCACTGAGAGCCTGTACCGGTACCTCCTGCTGCATCTGCTCGTAGAGGTCACTGGGAGCCGGGGGCAGGCTGTCGTCCTCGAGTCAGCGATCTACGCTCTATCGTACTCTGGCTACCCACTGTACCCACCTTACGCTAAGGTGCTGCAGGCTTTAGCTGTAGCTGTCGCGCTATCTCTGCTGTTTCTCACGGAAGGTTTGGCGGCCGCCGTTTTCGCCAACTTCACCTTCAACGCTGTTAGCTCGGCAGTCGCGCTCTATCCCGTATTCCCCCTGGATGCTTCGCTACTCCTGTTAAGCGTTGCAGGAACTTTCCCGCTCAGCTACTTACTGCTCAGGCTTATGAAGCTCGCTTTTAGGTAGCCGAGCGGATTTTTCACTTTCTAAACGTTCCAACGACTAACAACGTTTAAAACGAGCGATCGTTTGGAGCGCTTTCGTGGCGCGGTTCGCAGGGTTAGCGTACAATAGTTGGGAGGAGATGGTTTTCGGCCGTGCTTTGCGCCCGCTTCGCTACGGGCTTGGCCTCGAGGTAGGTAATGGCCAGGTTGTGCCGGAGCTTAAGTACTGGCCCAGCAGGAGCGCTGACGAAGCTGGTAGGACCGTCGAAGAGTTTGCCTCTATAACCAGAGACGCCCTCGAGAGAGCAGTCGATCTTGGAATAAAATCTCTCCAGCTGGAGACCGAGCTGAGCCATACGGCTACCATGAACCCTAGGATCGCGAGGGAGATAGTGGAAGTGCAGAAGGGGATTATGGAGCGTTACCACACCGAGTACGGTATCGCGCTAGCTCTTAGGGTCACCGTGGCCGATATCCGATGGTCCCGAGAAGTTGATCGGAGGGAGACGCTCGCCAGAATGCTGGAGGCATTCGAACAGGCGGCCGAAGCGGGGGCTGATGTCCTATCAATCGAGTCGATCGGCGGAAAAGAGGTATTTGACTACTCGATAATGAGAGGGGACCTGAAGGGTATCGCGCTAGCGCTAGGCGTTCTAGCCCCAGCCGACGTCGCCAAGCTGTGGCGAGAGATCTCCTCCATAGCCGCTAAGCGCAAGGCGCTCGCAGGCGGGGACTCCGCTTGCGGTTTCGCTAACACCGCGATGAAGCTCGCCGGCGGCTTCAAGAGCAGAATGCTCCCTCACACCCTCGCCGCCCTGGTGAGAGCGATGAGCGCCCCCCGCACACTAAAGGCCTTCGAGGAGGGTGCGGTAGGTCCCGGAAAGGACTGCGCCTACGAGAACGTAATAGCAAAGGCTGTAACCGGTTACCCGATTGCGATGGAGGGTAAGAGCGCGGCTACAGCGCACTCCAGCCTTGTTGGGAACGTCGCGGCGGCAGTCTGCGACCTCTGGTCTAACGAGCAGGTAGAGAACGTGAAGCTGTTCGGCGGCACGGGGCCGCAGGTCTGTCTCGAGATGTTGCACTACGATTGCCAGCTCATGAACACCGCGCTTAAAGCTGGGGAAGCCGAAATTCTGAGGGATCTTCTAGTCGAGTCGGACGCGCACAGAGACCCTCAAGCGCTCGTGTTGGCGCCCCGCTCCGCTTGGGATATCGCGAGAACTATTATCACGGAGCGCGACGACTACAGGCGCGTGCTAGCCGCAGGGCGCAGAGCTCTCGAGCTGATCGAAACAGAGTGGAGAGCTGGGCACCTCGCTTTGGACGGGCGCGAAGCGGCGTACCTGCAGAAGCTTAAGCGCGAGCTAGACACGCTTCCTGATAGCGCCGAAAGCGCACTGGAGCTGGCCCCCAACTATGAGGAAAAGGCAAGGTTCAAGCTTTACGACTACCTAGGCTAGAGTGCAGGGTCGAGCATACGTTTTTATCCATTAGCCGAAAGCCCTCTCCGTGAGCACTGTAAAGTTCGAGGAGTTCCAGAGGCTCGATCTAAGGATCGGTAAGGTTGTCGCTGCCGAGCGGGTCCAAAGGGCGAGGAAGCTCTTGCTTCTCAAAGTGGACCTGGGGGGCGAGGTCAGGACGCTCGTCGCGGGGCTCGCCGAGCACTACACCCCCGAGCAGCTGGTGGGGAAAGAGGTAGTGGTAGTCGCGAACCTTGAACCCAAGGTCGTTTTGGGCTTGAAATCCGAGGGGATGCTGCTGGCCGCAGTGGTTGACAACAAACCAGTTCTGATAGTGCCTGAGAGCGAAGTGCCGCCTGGGACAAAGGTTTCGTAACGTTGCGAGACAATATGCGTTAGGAATAAATATTCCTAAAGGTAGAACCCCTCGTATGCCGTGCAAACGTAAGAAAGAAAACAAGGAAAATAAGCCAAAGGAAGAGAAGAAACAGAAATAAAATCATTATAAAACGTTAGGTAAATTAATCTTTTTTTGTTATGCTTAGATTAGATCGAGTCCACAGCGAAGGTTTTTCAACCACTCTAAGACCGCTGATACCTTGTCTCGTTTCGATTATGGGGCCGTGCTGCGGCACTATTCGGTCTATCTCGAGGCTCTCGACGCGGGACATTCACGCTCTGATAGCCTTGTTTGAAGCCATGTAGCGTCTATGGAACGGCTCCGCGTACTTAACGAAGGTGGAAAAATCTTCGACGAAATTCCTGTCCTCCTCAGGTGGCGGTAGCGAGGCGAAAATGTCGCCGGAGTACAGAGTGCGGGAGCGAGGATCGTATACGCTGTAATTGCCCGGGGAGTGGAGGAAGTGCGCCGGTATGAACTGCACCTCGCAGCCCGCCAGGTCGAGCACCATGCCCTCATCGGGTATAGGCACTACGCGCTCGCCGCGCTCCACGTCGGGAGGGAACACGTGCGGCAGGAAGCGCAACCAAACAGACGGGAGCAGTATCCTGCTTTTTGGTACAGAGGCGTACCAGCTAGCGGCTCCACCAATGACGTCGGGGTCTTGGTGGGAGAAGAAAATGTAGCTGATGCGGGGCGCGGGCACGACGCGCGAAACCTCCGCCAAAAGCCTCTGAAAAACCACGCGCCCCCCTGGATCTAAGAGCAGCGACGCGTCCCTGTGGACGATCACGGTCTGGTTCGTCTGCACCGCGCCCTTTGGCGTCAGCTCCCTAAAAACCACGGCCTTATGGTCTCCCGTTTCGTAAAGGGTTATCATTTGCGCGCGTTCTCCCTCGGAACTGCAAAAAGGTTACGCTTGCAAGACCGCGTACACAGCGTCCACGTACTTGAAGATGTCGTCGGGGAACACCAGCACGTACGTGCCGCCCCCCTCGCGCGCTGATAGCCTTTTATAGGCTTGGTATACGGCACCGGAACTGAGGCCCACGAGCAGCCCCTCCCTTCTCGCGACTTCGATCACGCCCAGCGCAGCTTCCTCGAAGCTAACGTCGAAGAGCGCGTACAGCTCCACGTTTCTCAGCCACTTCGGCTTGGTCTCCACTCTCTTAATCCCCGGTATCCTGCTGCCTGGAGCCGGCTGCACGCCGACCACCTTGACCGACTCGCCGTAGCGTTCGCGTAAGCGCTTGTAGATCGCGTAGATGTGGCCTGAGGTGCCGATGCCCGCCACCACGTAGTCGGGCTTCCTGCCGATGGCCTCCAGCTGCTCGACAATCTCGTTCGCCAGGGTCTCGTAGTGGATCTCCGGGTTGGCATTGTTCTCGAACTGATTCAGGTTGAGGGCTTCCTCTTTCTCGGCGAGCTCGGCTACCCACCGCCAGAACTCAGGCGTGATCGTCTCGTAATCGGTTTCGACGACCTCGGCGCCCAGTATTTTCAGCAGCTTCACGGTGACAGGGGGCGGGTTGCGGGGCAGAAAGGCCTTAAGCTTTAAGCCGTAAACGTTACAGAGCGCGGCGAGCGCTATACCGACGTTGCCGGACGTGGCCTCGTACACGACCCGCCTCCCCTCTCCGGCCTCAAGGACCCTCCTCAGCATGTTCCATACGGGCCTATCCTTCACGCTCCTGCTGAAGGGGTTGTAGAACTCGAGCTTCGCCCAAACCTCTCTGCCTTCCCTGCACTCGCTCCTCAGCCTGACAAGCGGTGTAGGCCACCCGTCTTTCAGCAACGATACCGTATCCGGGTACATGCGAAATGTTTTGCTTAACAATTCATCAGTCATATCAGAACCTGTTTAATTGATGGTTTAAAAACGTAACCTATGTAAAGCCTGTTGTCAGCTCAGCGCGCAGGGCCTGTGGGGGTCTCCACCTGAGCAGCGTCACGGCGTTCACCACCACCGATACGTCGCTCAGGATCATAGCGAGCGCGGCTAGCTCGGGCCTGAGGGTCAGTCCGACTGACCTGTACAGAGCGCCTGCGGCTACCGGCACGAGGGACGCGTTGTAGACGAAAGCCCACACGAGGTTCTCCATCGCCTTTCTCTTCACGGCCTTCCCCAGCTCGCGCAAGTGGACGAGAGCCAGGAGGTTCCCGCTCATGATCACAGCGTCACCCGCCTCCCTGGACACGTCGGCACCGCTCCCCATCGCTATACCGAGGAAAGCCCTGCCGATAGCGGCGGCGTCGTTGATACCGTCTCCGACGAAAGCCGCTTTCCTCCTCTCGCGTTGCAGCTCTTCGACGAGGTCGGCCTTATCTTCAGGCCTCAACTCGGGGTGCACCTTCTCGATACCGAGGGCGCGTGCCACGCTTTCGCTGGCGCTCCTGTTGTCGCCGGTGGCGAGGACGACCTCAACCCTCTCTCTTTTCAGATACTCGACAACGAGAGGCGCCTCCTCCCTGATCGCGTCCCTAACCTCCACCAAGCCGGCTAACCGGCCATCGACGGCGACGAAGATCAGGGTAGCGCCTTCTAGCCGCGCAGCGACCTCGGCAGCTTCTCGCGGTATCGAGACCTCGAGCTGCTCCATCAGGCGTCGCGAACCTACGGCGACGACGCGCCCGTCCACGCTGGCGATGACGCCCATTCCCGGCACGTGGTCGTAGCTCTGAGGCTCAACGAGCTCCACCCCGGCTTCGGTGCAACGATTCAGCAGCGCCTTCGCGATGGGGTGCTCGCTCCGCCTCTCGGCGGAACCCGCTAGCTCCAGCACCTCAGCTTCGCTGAAACCGTTGACCGGGTAGACAGACTTCACCGTCAGAAGCCCGGATGTTAGCGTCCCGGTCTTGTCGAAAACGACGGTGTCCACCTCGACAACCCTCTCGAAGACGTCCCCGCCGCGGACAAGCAAACCCAGCTTAGCGGCCTTTCCGGTCGCCACGGCGACCACTAGGGGGACGGCTATGCCCAGCGGGCAGGGGCAGGTTACGGCGAGGACTGCGGCTGCGAACATTGCTGAAGTCGAGAGGCTTTCCCCAGCGGTGAGCCAAAACGCGAAGGTGGTCGCGCTCAAGGCCAGCACAGCCCAAGTTAGGTAGCCGACGAGACGGTCCGCTAACCGCTGGAAGCCTGGTTTCCGGAACTGAGCTTCCCTCACGGCTTCGATCACGTAGGCTAAGTTCGTGTCCTTACCAACGCGAGTCGCCCTGACTCTCAGGAAGCCGCTAGTCAAGTGCGTACCAGCTAGTACCGGATCCCTCCTCTCCGCGGTCTTGAAGCGCGGGACCGGTTCCCCCGTGAACGTCGATTCGTCGACGTAGCCCCAACCTTCTACCACAATGCCGTCCACCAGTATCAGCTCGCCAGCCCGAACCTCGACGACGTCGCCCACCTTTATCTCGCTCGCGTCCACCTCGAGCACCGAACCGTCTCTGACAACCCGCGCGCGCCCCCTCTGGAGCTCTGCCAGCTCCTTCACCGACCGCAAAGCCCTCGCCTTAAGCCGATCCTCCAGGTACTTGCCGAGAGCGACGAAGCCGAGGACGCCGGCGGGAGCCTCGAAAAAGGTGGCGCCTGCAGCTACGCCGAGCAAGGCGAAAGTGCTGTAGGTGAAGGTTATCGCGGAGGAGAGCGCCACTAAGGACTCCATCGTCGGCGAGAGGCGCGCCAGAGCCCTCAAACCCCTTGCCAGGAGCTTCGCGTTGAACAGTAGCACGAGGGTCGCCAGCGCGGCGTACAGGGAGTCGTGCACGTGCGGAATCAGCGCAAGCGCCTGCGCTGTGTGGAGCGCCACCGCAGCTAAACCCAGGGCGAAGGAGGCTAGGGGTGCCGGCGGGGTCCTCCCCTCTTCGACGAGCTTTGCGGCTTCCTCGCCCGCTCGCGACACCTCGAAGCCGAGGCTCTCTATCGCCTTGATCAGCCCTTCCTCCGATATCGAGTAGGGGTTGAAGACCACTTTCGCCAGCCCCGTCACGGGGGAGTAGCGGCACTCGAGAACTCCCCTAACCCTCGCTACGTTCGCCTCGAAGCGCGCAGCCTCTTCCTCGCCGACGTCGATCAGAAGCGTGAGCGACCTTTTCTCCAAATCGTAGCCGGCATCCCTGATTGCTCTGGCGATATCGCGCAGCGTCGCCTTCTCGGCATCGAACCGTACGAGCGCATCGCCCGTAACCAGGTCTACGTCTAGGGAGGCTCCCAGCTTAGCCAGCTCCCTCTGGATCGCTATGATGCACGCTGGGCAATCCACCCCTACGATCCTCACCTTTTCAACGGCCACCGAGCTCATAGTCAAAGCACCGGCATCCCCTGGGGCCCTAGCTCAAGGTACTTTTCCGGGTCGTTCTCGAACGCCCTCTTGCAGTGGGAGCTGCAGAAATAATACACTTTGCCCTTGTACACAACCTTATACGCAGTCCTTTCCGTATCCACTTCCATACCGCACACGGGATCAACCGCTTTCGCCATCGGGCTTAGCTTTCTTATGACGCATTAATATTTTTTCCGCGAGCTGTCAAGCGTAAGCCGTAAGGAAGGTAAGAAAAAATTGCCCTCGCGCTAGGGGCGACGGCGCGCCGATACCCGCACATCTCGAAAGCACCGTAGGATGGCAGAGCTGCCGCTAAACCCTTAGCGCGCGACATCGCTACACCTCTTCTTCGCCGGCGCACCTGATGATTACGAAGTCACCGTACCTGCCTGTGTAAGCGCGTTCCGCCACCTCTACTCTGGTTATATCGTAAACTTTTTTTCGCCGCCAAGATCCTATGCGAGAACTCCTCCAGCTTCGCCGCGTCGCCCTCTACGTAAACTCTGACGCACTCTTCGCCTGCGACATTCTCTACGTAACCCTTTAGACCCAGTTGCTTAGCCAGCCTCCAGACGAACCTCCTGAAACCGACGCCCCTAACCTCCCCGCATACAACGATCAGCGCGGCCTTGCTTGCTGGGCTGCGGCTCGCGCTCTGCGTCATACGACTCTCACGCCAGCGTGAACTCCGAAAGTAGCCTTTGGTCGGCGACGTACTCTCTGAGCTCTACAGGCGCTATGACCTCTGGTTCGACGTCCCTTTCGATAACCTCCCCTATCACGGTGGGTTCAAGCCCTCTCGACTCGAGATCTTTGATAAAGTCGCTTACGATGGTATCAGGGACGATCGCTACGAACGGGCCGTTCGTGCCGCTTGTGCTGTTGGGTATTATGTACAGCTTCGTCGCCACCCTCGAAATCTCTGGGAACAGCAGCGGTATGCGATGCAGTTTTATTTTCGTCCTCGTTCTCTCAGCCAGCTCCTTAACGACAAATATCCCGGGTCCGGTGACATCCGTTGTCACCGCTACATGCTCGTCCTCCCTGAACTCCTCGGGAGTTTCGGGGGCATACTTGTGTATCACGGACGCCGCCTCGATGTTCGGCTTAGAAATCAGCTCCACCGCCTTGTCTTTCGCCCTTTCCACTTCCTCAAACTCAATTCCATAGCCTTCCAAGTCTTTAATCAGGCTTTCGTCGATTATCGCTGCGAGGTAGAGGTTTATGGGGGCTAGCTCCCCCATGGGCCTTGTTATGACCAGCTTCGCCCCGGTTTCAACTCGATCCTCGAACAATGGTAGTGCCTTGTCGCTGTAGCCTACAGCTGTTGCTCCCATTAGCAGCCGCCCCCTTTTCGGCTGATCCGCCTCAACAACCTCTATGCCGTACCGATGGGCAAACCGCTTAACGTTCCCCCACAGCTTATCCAGGAGATCTTCTGAGGGGGCGTTCAAAACTGGTAACATCCTCAGCTTCTTGTGCGCGCCCAGCACAAACACATCGTTGAAGGAGTTGCTGATAGCGCCGCTCACTTGCTTCTCATCCCCCGGCTCCTGAGACGGGTCGATAATATGTATGGTGTCGTTATTCACTGCCGTGAATCCTTCCCCGCCGCCCGCGTGGGGGATGAAGTCGAAGAGCGCAAACTCGTCTTCCGGGAACGGTGTCAGGATGGAGTGTCCTTTCCCTATGACGACGCTTACGCTGGTTTTTGCCAGCGCCTTGTACACGGGAGCTACCTTCTCGAAGAAGCTCTCTGGCGAGTCGGCGTACCTCTGAATCACCTGCACAACGGTGACAGCGTACACTGTCTTCCCCTTTGACAGGGACCTGATGTCGTTCGGCGAGATGCCGCAGTTGCTGCCCAGCTGGTACACCCTCCTGTGAATCTCCTCAGCCTCGCCGCGAAACGTCAGCGCGTCCTCTCTGGGGGCTATGGAAAGCCCCGAACCCTCCAGCTCCTCCCTAAGGGTTCTTAGTGCAGGGTACACGACCCTGAGGAGGTCGACCTTAACGGCGCACCCCGTGGCCAGTGCAAGGGGGTTCAGTCCGAGCTTCTTGTAATACTGTATCCTTTCGATAATCTCCTCGAACATAGTTATCACCTCTTCCTAACCAAGACGATCCTCCAAACACCTCTATCCACTTTTTCGACAGAGAGAACGTCGTGGCCGTCCTCCTTAACAGCCCTAGGGACGTTTTCGCAGGAGGGGGGGTTGTCCGTTAAGACCTCTAGCACTTCGCCGACTCTTATACTCGCCAGCGCCTTCCTCGCGTAAATGACCGGGTATGGGCACGTGTACCCTCTTACGTCGAGGACGTACCTCCCCTCCTCGATTTTCGAAAATCTCACCATCGCGTCCACCTATAACACCGTTATTGCGCACCCTTTATAAAGTTGTTGTCAGGTCTGTGGCGTGTAGCGGGCACGACAAGGTTTAAATAACGATATAACAGTGGTATAGCAGGCGAGGAACCCGGGGATCCTCATGGAACGGGGGGCGACGTTCAGGGAGTTCACGAAGCGGAAGTTCAGGAAGGCATTCGGCAGCGAAGGTTGGAACTCGCTAGTGGCGGGGCTTCTGATAGGTTTCGTAAACGTGATATCATACGTGTGGGTTGGAAAGGCGTTTACGGTGTACACGGGGTTCCTGAACTGGGGCCAGCACCTGTACAGCTTGCTCGGGCTTGAGAGCGTGGCAGGTAAGCCGAAGGTCACCCCGCTGCTCGAGCCCACTAGCGTCGGCGATATTGGCGCGATACTGGGAGCGATGCTTGCCGCTATCCTCTCTGGCGAGTTCGCTATAAGGAAACCGAGCGGTTGGGTGGATGTTCTCGAAAGCGTGTGCGGGGGTTTCCTGATGGCTCTCGGAGTTTCGTTGGCCTTCGGCTGCAACTGGGGAGGGTTCCTGTCCGCGATAACTTCCTGGAGCCTGCACGGCTTCGCGTTCCTGATCGGAGCGATCGCAGGGGGTTACCTAGGGCTCAAGTACGTCGCTTGGAGAGCTGGGCGTGTCGCTTTGAGGTTAACGTTGCTCACTCAACCGGCTGCAACGCCCGCCCATGCCAAGGAGAGCAGCTGCTGCGTAGCATTCATCAATGGCCGCATCACACCGCCGTTGCTTGCTGCAACCTCGTTTGCGCTACTAATAGCGCACTACGCGGCTTTGGGCAGCCCGATGGTCGGCGGTCTGCTCATAGGCGTAGCAGTAGGTATCGTTCTCCAGAGAGCGAGGTTCTGCTTCGCGACAGCGTTCAGGGACTTGTTCAACGGCCCGGAGAACGCCAGAGCCCTCGGCATCCAAAAGGGCATCATTACCGCGCTCCTCTCGGGTTCGATAGGAGTCTTTGCGCTAAAATACATGGGGGTCGTCGAGGAAGGTGCAGGCGTGGCGCCTGTCTACGTGACGAACGTGCTGGGAGGATTGGTCTTCACTTTCGGAACGATCCTGGCGGGCGGGTGCGCGTCAGGGCTCCTGTGGCGCAGCGGTGAGGGGCACGTGAAGGCTTGGATAGCGATGCTGACAACCGTGCTAGCGTACCCGCCCCTTTTCAACCATCTGCGGCCCCGCCTCCTCGGCTACCCCAGAGTATTCGTACCTAGAGCGATCGGGTGGGTACCAGCGTTCGCGGCGATGATCGCGTTCGCGGCTCTGTACGCGACTTTCGTTTACTATTTAGAGTACAAGTACAAGGCGCGGCACATGGAGTAGAGCACGGAGTAGGCAGGCAGCGAAAACCCAAAATATTTTTACACCCTTATTTACCTTTCCTCTTCTCACATCTCATCTCTCACGCTTTTATGCGCTGATCAGAGCTTTTGGGTGTCGCGCTCTACGAGCTTCCGCAAACTCGTGCATATTTCGCACATGCTCAGCCGCTCTCCTCGAGCCACTCTCTCCGAGAAGTACCTGATAGTTTCGAGCGCGGCCGCATCGCTCAGCAGCTTCTCGAGGTTCCTGATTCTCCGCTTCTTGTGCAGCGCGTAGTGCAGTAGCGGTTGCGGTAGATTCACCAGCTTCGCCGCTTGGAACTGCGACATATCGTACCTTTTCATCAAATCGAGAGCTATGGCTACCCTTACGGCGGTCGAGTACTTCTTAATAAATTGCTCGCAGAAGGATTTCGCGATCAAACCGGTTCCACCTCACCTCCGTCCACGGTTTTCTCCAATAGTATCTCGTAAACCCCGCCGCTCTCGCGTACCACAATCTCCGCTACCCCGAACGCGTCCACCGCTTGCCTTAGAAGGTCCACGCACTGTTTAGAGGTGGTCAAAACTAAAACTTTACCCCCCTTCTCCATTTTAGAGAGCTCTCTCAGAGTCTTCACTAAAGGGCCAGGGCAGTCTTCCCCCCTGAAATCCAGGGTCTTCACAGGGATTCCCCCAACACTCACCCTTCGGGGCCGCCTCCAAGGAGTCTTAGGCCAAAGGGCGTCTCTTAGCGATCACTGTCAGCGAGTTGTCGTCCAGCCTCACAACCTCCTCCACCGAATACCCGTACTTAGACAAAAACATCTTCATAGCCGATAGCGGTATATCGTCCTCCTTGAAGTGCACTACGGCTACCTTAACACCTCTGAGGGCGAACGAGGGTACGATTTGGCTGAGCTTTATGACGGGGTGGGAGGTGCATCCCTCCGGCGTGAAACGCAGGTCAACTTCCTCAACTTCGACGTACTCGCTTCGCCCTCGCGACTGAGGCGCGCTTGCACACAAGCTTGACCCCGATAACAGTGTTATCGCGGTTCTTTATTAAGCTTTCCCCTACCTAACGCGCGATGCCAGCGGTGCCAGTACGTGTCAACGACCCCATTATTGAAAGCGCGTGGAAGTAGCGGTTGAGGATAACGCTACCAGCGACTCCATCGTCGGCGGGAAATACACTCCTTTGGAGCATTTCATAAACTTGCCATGCTGGATAAACTTTATATGACTCTGTCAGAGGAGTGGGAATGTAGCCAACTATGAAAGCTGTGAAGCTTCTTATGGACGAGCATAGGATTATTGAAAAAGCTTTAGCGCTACTTGAGACTGCGATCAAAATAATGGAAAGGGAGGAAGGGGTGCCTCGCGAAGCTTTAAGCAGGCTCTTGAACTTTTTCAGCGTGTTCGCTGATAAATGCCACCATGGAAAAGAGGAGGAAGCGTTGTTCCCGCTCCTTGAAGCGAAAGGCGTTCCTAAGGAGGGGGGGCCCATAGGGGTCATGCTTTACGAGCATCAAGTAGGGAGAGGTTACATAAGGGCCATGTTGGAATCTTTAGAGGTAGCCGATAAGGACTTTGAAGCGAAAACCAGGTTTATTGAGAATGCTCTAAACTATATTTCGCTTCTAAGAGATCACATATACAAAGAGGACAATATATTATTCAGAATAGCTTTAGAAGTTTTGGACGAAAAAGATAACGAAAATCTATTAGCTAAATTTGAAGAAATAGAAGAAACTAGAATAGGAGTTGGAGTTCATGAGCAAATGATAGAGATGTTAAGTGAAATAGAAAAACTTCTTCAGTAATCTAAAAAAGATTTTAAAGCGAAAAATTTTTATTTGACACATTGGTAGCCAAGCGCGTGAAGTACGACGTAATAGTCGTGGGTGGGGGTGCTGGAGGCATAGCGGCTGCGCTAACGCTCAAAGCTCTCCGTCCGGAGCTCAAAGTGCTTCTTATACGGAAAGGTAAAGGGCAGACGATATCGTGCTCGTTCCCCTTCGTGGTTAACGCGGACACTATGCTGGGGGAAGCGGGCGTTGAGCTGGTAATCGACGAAGTCGTCGAGGTCGATAGGGCGAGGAAGCTGATCAAGACGGCGGGTGGCAGGGAGTTCGAGTACGGGAAGCTCGTGCTCGCGACCGGGGCCAAAGCTGTGAAACCTAAGATACCTGGAATCGACTTGGAAGGGGTGTTTACGGCGTCCACGGAGTTTGACGAAATCATGAACGTCCACGAGAACCTCGGCAAAGCCCAAAGGGTAGTCATAGTCGGTGCCGGGTACATCGGCATGGGCTTCGCCGACGAGCTAGCTGGCGGCAGGGAGGTTCACGTGGTCGAGGTTTTGGACGAGGTTTTGGCTTTGGCTTTCGATAGGGAGTTCGGCGAGATCGCGAGGAGAAGGTTGGAGGAGAGGGGCGTGAAGTTCCACTTGAACGCGAGCGTGAGGGAGATCAGGGGTGGGGGCAGGGTGGAGGAGGTTGTGCTCTCGACGGGCGAGGTCCTGCCGGCTGACGCCGTGCTCGTCTCGGTGGGCGTGCAGCCGAACTCGGAGCTCGCCGCGAAGGCGGGTTTGGCGCTGGACGAGCTCGGGCACGTGGTCGTGGACTCGTACATGAGGACGAGCGACCCCGATATATACGCCGTCGGAGACGTGGCCCAGAAGAGGGACTTCTTCACCGGCAAGCCGGTGAAAGCCTACTTCGCCAGCATCGCCGTGGCGGAGGGGAGGGTAGCGGCGATGCACATCGCCGGCGCCGCGCCAGCGAGGGGCTTCGAGGGGGCTTTGCCAGCCTACACGGCTCAGCTTGCAGGCTTATTCTTCGCTGCAGCCGGCTTGACGGAAAGGGCGGCTAGGGGGTTAAGCTTGAACGTCGTTTCAGCGACCGTGGAGACCGTTTACAGCCATTCAGGTTTTCTGGAAGGCGGCGCGCCAAACCTTGTCAAAGTCCTGTTGAAAGCGGTGTTCGCGGAAAGCGACCTCAAGCTC
>Ga0197143_1001906_pt1 | contig 16483 bp, 21 predicted proteins | sample GBS70_MetaG_FD_148603 | JGI IMG/M metagenome (GOLD analysis project Ga0197143, IMG submission 148603) | Sediment microbial communities from Great Boiling Springs, Gerlach, Nevada, United States - GBS 70_MetaG | ecosystem: Environmental > Aquatic > Thermal springs > Hot (42-90C) > Sediment...
GCCTCCCGGGCCTCGGGAGGCACGTCTCCTCCCCGCTCCACCAGCGTCCCGTCCACATCGGCCACCGCCAGCCGGTAGAGAAGCTTCTTATTCTCCCCCATCAGGTACCAAAAGTTTAGAGCCTCAATCCCTTTCGGTAAACCTCATCAAAGGGCAGGACCTCCGACCTCGCCGTTCCCCGGGGTAGCCGGCGGTGACCAGAGCCTTTTCTCAGTATCCCCTGCCTGCAGGTACCCGCAAGGGGTTCCTCGCTCGAGAACCCGTCGCATGAAGCTAGACGTGCGGAAGGACTTCCAGGACCACCCCGGAAAAAAACCTCCCCCGTTCCTGCCCAAAATCATGGAGGAGCCGGGCCTATCTCCAGCCTGGGGGCAGGAGGCTCCGGCAGGATCAATTTGGCCTCGTCCACGGGGGAGAGGGTGGAGGCCAGCACCACCAGGTCCACCCGCCGGTTCTTCCTCCTCGTCTCCTCCCGGTCGTTGGGGTGGCGGGGCCGCCACTTGCCGTGCCCCACGGCGCTTATCCTCTCCGGAGCCACCCCCTCCCCCACCAGGAAGTCCACCACCCTGACCGCCCGCTGGGCGGATAGCTCCCAGTGGGAAAGGGGAGTGTAGCGGTCGGGCGAAGGGGTGGCGGTGTGCCCTTCCACCAGAATGTGGTTGGGAAGGCGGCGGAAGACAGGAGCCACCTTCTTCAGGATCTCCCGCCCCTCGGGCCGGAGCTCGGCCCGGTCGGGGTCGAAGAAGACGGCATCCTGGAAGCTGACCAGAAGCCCTACCCGGGAAAGACCCACCTCCACCTGGCCCTCGAGCCCCTGGGCCGCGATGGCCTTCTCCAGCTCCTCCTTCACCCCGCGCAAAAAGGTCTCCTCCCGGCCGGTCAGAAACTCCCGGGCCGGCGCCCGCCCGAGGAGGTTCTCAGTGGACGAAGGCGCGGTGGGAGGCGGCATCTCCAGGAGCACGTCCCCCCTCCCCTGGTTGAAGAAGGCCATGCGCAGGGCAGCAACCAATTGCTGGTAGCGGTTCTGGTCCAACCTGGACATGGTGTAGAGGACGATGAAGAAGATAAGGAGGAGGGTGATCATATCGGCGTAGGTAAGAAGCCAGCGCATGGCGCCGGCCCCGTCGTGCCCGCCCCCTCCGTGCCCCCCGCCGTTGGAGCCCTTCCGCCTCACCCTAGCCCCCGACCTCGGCCGCAACCGGGGCCTCTCCGGGCTTCTCTTCCGCCTTCGCCCCCCGGGAGGGGGAGGCCGCTTCCCCGCCCAGGAAGGCGGAGAGTTTATCCCGTAGCACGCCGGGGTTGTCCCCCTTCTGGATGGAGATGATTCCTTCGAGGATCATCTGACGAAGATGGGCTTTCTGTTTGGCCACCCCTTTCAGCTTGTTGGCCATGGGTAGCCAGAGGATGTTGGCCGTGAGGATCCCCCAGAGGGTGGCCAGGAAGGCCACGGCGATGGCCGGACCGAGTTCGTCCGGGTCTTCGAGGTTGGAGAGCACGTGTACCAGCCCCATGACCGTGCCGATGATGCCCATGGTAGGGGCAAACCCTCCAGCGGTTTCGAAGAGGGTGGCCCCGGCGGAGACGCGCTCCTTTTCCAGCTCCGCCTCGGTGACCAGCACCGACTCCACCATCTCCGGATCGGCCCCGTCCACCACGAGCTGCAGTCCCCGGCGCATGAAGGGGTCCTCAAGCTTCTGGGCGTCCTCCTCCAAAGCCAGAAGCCCCTCCCTCCGGGCCTTCTGGGCCAGCCGCACCAGGGTCTCCACCAGCTCCCCCTCCCCCGCCTCCTGCTTGAGGATGGCCCAACGGAAGTAGAGAGGAAGCCTCCGCATCTCCTCGAGCCCCACGCTGACGGCAGTGGCCCCCACCGTCCCTCCTAGAATGATCAGGGTGGCGGAGACGTTGAAGAGGGAGCCAACGGTTCCCCCTTCCAGCATGTTGGCCCCCAGGATGGCCCCGAGGGCTATGATCAGCCCGCCCACTACTCCGAGATCCACTTTTCCCCTCCCTCCTTGGATCGAAGGGGAAGGAGCCGGAGGACCGTTACCGAAGTCCTAGAGAAGGATGGACCCGAGACTCGGGGAGATAGGGGAGAAAGTCCTGGGCGGAGGGGAGATAACCCGGGAGGAGGCCCTTTTCCTCCTGGAAATCGAGGGGCCGGACACCTATCATCTCCTGGCCTACGCCAACGCCATAAGGGAGCGCTTTTGCGGACCCGGAGTGGAGCTCTGCAGCCTCATCAACGCCCGCTCGGGCAACTGCCCCGAGGACTGCGCCTTCTGTGCCCAGTCGGTCCATCACTCCACCGGGGTGGCCGTCTACCCCCTCCTGGATGCGGAGGCCGTGCTTCAGAAAGCCCGGGCCATGGAGAGGGCCGGCGCCCACCGCTTTGACGTGGTCACCTCCGGCTACGGCTTCCGGGAGACCGACCCCGAGTTCCAGCGCCTTCTCGAGATCTTCCGCCTGCTCCGGCAGGAAACGAGTCTCGAGCTCTGCGCCTGCCTCGGCCACCTGACCCCTCAAGCGGCCCGGGCCTTGAAGGAGGCGGGGGTGAGCCGTTACAACCACAATCTGGAGACCGCCCCCTCTTTTTTCCCCCGCATCTGCACCACCCACACGGTGGAGGAGAGGATGGCCACCATAAGGGCGGCCAGGGAGGCGGGGCTCGAGATTTGCTCGGGAGGGATAATCGGGCTCGGGGAGAGCCGGGAGCAGAGGGTGGAGCTGGCCTTCACTCTCAAGGAGCTCGGCGTGGACGCCGTGCCCCTGAACGTGCTTCACCCCCGCCCGGGGACTCCTCTCGGGGACCGGCCCCTCCTTCCGCCCCTTGAGATCCTCAGGACCTTCGCCATGTTCCGGTTCGTCCTGCCGGACAAAAACATCCGCTACGCCGGGGGAAGGGAGCTGAACCTCGGCCCCCTCCAGCCGCTCGGACTTCTCGCCGGACTTAACGGGATGCTCATCGGCGGGTATCTCACCACCCCGGGACAGGAGATAGAGCGGGACCTGGCCATGGTGGACGCCCTGGGCTTCCGGCGCTAGGGCTCCGTCTTAAGCAGCGCCCCGGTCACAAGATCCGGTATCTCCCAGGGGAACTCGGCCAGGTAAGCTCCGGCCTCCCTGAGTCTGGAGATCTTCGATTCATAGCTTCCCCGGCCCCGCTCGATGATGGCCCCGGCGTGGCCCATCCTCCTCCCAGGAGGAGCCGTCCGCCCGGCGATGTAGGCCACCACCGGCTTGGTCATGGCCTTTATGTACTCGGCCGCCTCCTCCTCCGCCCCCCCGCCTATCTCCCCCACCAGCACCACCGCCCGGGTCTCCTCGTCCCGCTCGAACTGGCGCAACGTCTCAACCAGGCTCAGCCCCACCACCCGGTCCCCTCCCACCCCCACCACCGTGGACTGGCCGATCCCCGCCGCAGAAAGCTCGGCCACTATCTGGTAGGCCAGGGTACCGCTCCGGGAGACCACCCCCACCTCGCCGGGGAGGAAGATGTCGTTGGGAGGAATGCCCACCTTGCACCGGCCGGGGGACACCACCCCGTAGGTGTTGGGACCCACCAGCACCGCTCCCCGTTCGTGGGCGAAGGCCACCATGTCCAGGGCGTCGTGAAGGGGGATGTGCTCGGTGATCACCACCAAAAGCCCTATCCCTGCGTCGAGGGCCTCGAAGACCGCCTCCCGGGCCTGGGCTGCGGGAACGAAGACCACAGAGACGCTGGCCCCGTGCTCGTCCTGCGCTTCCCTCACCGTATCGTAGACCGGCACCCCATGGACCGTCTCCCCGCCCCGGCCGGGAGTTACCCCGGCCACCACCCGGGTCCCGTAATCCAGCATCAGCCGGGTATGAAAGCTCCCCTGCCGCCCCGTTATCCCCTGCACCAGGACCCGGGAGCGCTCATTGACCAGTATGGACACGCCGCACCGCCTCCTCCACCGCCTCCCGGAGGCCGGAAAACACCCGGATTCCCCGGCCTTCCAGGAGCGCCCTCCCCTCCTCCTCGTTGGTCCCGGTGAGGCGCACCACCAGCGTCTCCGGAGGAACCCCGGCCTCCAGGATGGCCCGGGCCACCTCGTCGCAGCGGGTGATGCCGCCGAAGATGTTGACCAGAAAAACCCGGGACCGGGTCTCAAGGAGCAGCTCGAGCGCCCGGGCTATGGGCCCGCTCTCCGCCCCGCCTCCCACATCCAGGAAGTTGCGCGGTCTTCCCCCGCTCCTCTCGAGAAGATCCATGGTGGCCATGGCCATGCCCGCCCCGTTGGCCAGGACGGCGATATCGCCCTCGAGCTCCACGAAGGAAAGGCCCACCTCGGCCACCTTCCGCTCAAGAAGAGTCCGGTCATCGGTGCGGGGCAGATCCGGGTGGCGGAAGAGGGCATCGTCATCGGGGTTCAGGCGGGCATCCAGGGCCAGAAGCCCCCGGGGAGTTACGGCCAGGGGGTTTAGTTCCGCGAGCTCCGCCTCCCACCTCTTGAACCCCCGCCAGAGAGCCAGGGCGATCTCCTGAAACTCCCGGAGACGGGGGCCAGAGAGGCCTATCCTCTTCCCCGCCTCCCGGCACTGGTAACCGAAAAGCCCCCAGGGAACAGAGATAGGAAGTTTGTAGATCTCCTTCTCCGGTACCTCCTCTATGTCCACCCCGCCCCGGCCGGAGGTTAAGAGTACCGGCCGCCGGAGGAGGGTGTCTACCGCCAGGGCCAGATAGAGCTCCGCCTGGACCTCGGCCGCCTCCTCCACCAGCACCGCCTCCACCGGAAGGCCCTTCAGGGAAGAGGAAAGAAGCTCCTCTGCCGCCCTCCGGGCCTCTCCGGGGTGATCCGCCCGGCGAACCCCGCCGGCTTTTCCCCTTCCGCCGGCCAGCACCTGGGCTTTGACGTAGACCCGGCCCCCGAACAGTCTGGCCGCCTCCTCCACCTCCTCCGGGGTGCGGCAGAGCCTCCCCCGGGGAAAGGGAATCCCTTCTTTCCGCAGGAGCTCCTTGGCCTGGTACTCGTAAAGCTTCATCTTCCGGTGGCCTAGCTCTCCCCCGGGGCGTAGAGGTCGTTCCCGTAACAGTCGTTGACCACAAAGAGGGGAAGATCCTCCACTTCCAGAAGGTGCACCGCCTCGGGGCCGAGCTCGGGATAGAGGATCACCGTCGCCCTTTTCACCCGGCGGGAGAGGAGGGCTCCCACCCCCCCCACGGCGGCGAAGTAGACGGCTCTGTGCTTCACCAGGGCTTCCCGCACCTCGGGGGAACGCCTCCCCTTCCCTATCATGCCCTTCAGTCCCTTCTCCAAAAGCAGGGGAGTGTAGCGGTCCATCCGCCCCGCCGTGGTGGGCCCGATAGACCCCACCGGACGGCCCGGCGGGGCGGGAGTGGGTCCGGCATAGTAGATCACCTGACCCCGGAGATCGAGGGGTAGCTCCTTCCCCTCCCGCAGAAGCTCGTAGAACCGGCGGTGGGCCTCGTCCCGGGCGGTGTAGACCCGGCCCGAGAGTAGCACCCGGTCTCCGGCCCGCAGCCGGAGGCAGTCCTCGTCCGAGAGGGGAGTTTTCAGACGGATAGCTTCCATGTTCCGCCTGTCCGCCGCTTCGCTAAGGCAGCAGCATTCCACCTCACAGCACTTCCTCCTCCACCCGGGCGGCGTGGCACTGAACGTTCACGGCTACGGGGAAGGTGGCGATGTGTCGGGGGTAGATCTCTACGCTCACCCAGAGGGCGGTGGTGTCCCCCCCAAACCCCGAAGGCCCTATCCCCAGCCGGCCGATCTCCTCCTCCAGCTCCTCCTCCAGCTCCCGCACCTCCGGGCGGGGGTGGCGCTCGCCCGGGCGGCGGAAGAGGGCTTTTTTGGCCAGATAGCCCACGTAATCGAAGGTTCCCCCTATCCCCACCCCTATGGCCAGGGGCGGGCAGGCATCCGGCCCGGCCTGCTTAACCGTTTCGATCACCAGCCTCCTGGCTCCTTCCAGTCCCTCGGCGGGGGAGAGCATCTCCAGGCGGCTTTTGTTCTCGCTGCCCCCCCCTTTGGGCATAACCCGGACCCTTACCCGGTCCCCGGGCACGATTTCCACGTGGAGCACGCAAGGGGTGTTGTCTCCCGTGTTCCTCCCCTGCCAGGGGTGGTCGAGAATGGAGGAGCGCAAAAGCCCTTCCCTGTATGCCCGGGCCACCCCCCGGTTGACCGCCTCCCGGAGATCACCCCCCACCAAGTGCACTTCCTGGCCCAGCTCCAGGAGCACCACCGAAAACCCGGTGTCCTGGCAGAGGGGTATCCCTTCCTCCCGCGCCACCCGGGCGTTCTCCAGGATCTCCGTCAGCACCTCCCGCCCGAGAGGAGAGCGCTCCCTATCCCGGGCGGAGCGCAAAAGCTCCTCCACGCCGGGGGGAACCCGGAGAGCGGCCTTCCGGAAGAGGCGGGAGACCGCCTCCTCGATCTCGCCTACCGGGAGCCGGCGCAAAGCTCCTCTTCGGGGAGGAGGGAGATCTGACGGCGGACGTCGGCACAGGAACGGGCAAATAACTCCTCTTCCGCAGGGAGAAGGTCCAGTTCTATCACCCTCTCCACTCCCCCTCCCCCCAGCACCACCGGCACCCCGGCGAACACGTCCTTCTGCCCGTACTGGCCGTCCAGATAGGCGGAACAGGGCAGCACGCGCCTTTTGTCCTTCACCACCGCCTCCACCATCTCCACCACCGCCGCCGCCGGGGCGTAAAAGGCGCTGGTCCCCATAAGGCTCACGATCTCCCCCCCTCCGAAGCGGGTCCTCTCCACTATCTTCTCTATGGTCTCCCGGGAAAGAAGCCGCTCTATGGGGACGCCCCCGGCGTAGGAGTAGCGGACAAGAGGCACCATGGAGTCCCCGTGTCCACCCAGAACCAGCGCGGAAACGTCCTCCACCGAGATCCCCAGGGCCTCGGCCAGAAACCAGCGGAAGCGGGCGGAATCCAGGATTCCCGACTGCCCCACCACCCGGTGGGGGGGAAGGCCGGAAACCCTCCAGGCGGCATAGGCCATCACGTCGAGGGGGTTGGTCAGCACCACTACCACCGCCTCCGGGGAGAGGGGCACGGCTGCCCGAACCACGTCCCGCACTATGGAGTAGTTGGTCTTCAAGAGGTCCTCCCGGCTCATCCCCGGCTTGCGGGGGAGACCGGCGGTGATCACCAGGACGTCCGAGCCCTCCGTCTCCGCGTAACCGTTGGTGCCCACCACCCGGGAGGAGGAGCGGAAAAGGGGGCAGGCCTCCTGCAGATCCAGAGCCTTCCCCTGCGGCATCCCCTCCACCACATCCACCAGCACCACGTCCCCCAGCTCCCGCTGGGCGAGAAGCTGGGCCACAGTAGATCCGGTGGCCCCGGCTCCGATGACGCTTATGCGCGGGCGCCGCAGCATCCCCCTACCCCCGCCGGGAGGAGGACCTCTCCAGCTCCTCGAGCTGCCTTCTCATCTCCTCCTGCTTTCGCGCCAGGCGCATGACGAAGAGCACTATCCCCACCCATATGGCGCTGTAGCCGAGGAAAAGCCAGAAAAGCGGGCTCATCTCCCTACCTCCTCACCTGAGCCTCTCCCGGAGAAGCATCATTCTTTCTCGCAGCGCCTCCAGCCCCAGCCTCCACCGGAGAAGGTAGAAGTAAAGGGCGGTGAAGGCGAAGACCGAAGCCACAAGGGCCAGGACCATGGGCGGCACCATATCCACCTTGCCCGGGCGAATGACCACCGGGTGTAGACTCTGCCACCAGATCACCGACATGTGAATGATGGGCACGTCCACAAAGCCTATGATACCCAGCACCGCGGCCAGGCGAGCGCGGCGGGGATCCTCCTCCCCGGAGCGGAGCAAGAGGTAGCCGAGATAGAGGAACCAGAGGATCAGGGTGGTGGTGAGCCGGGGATCCCAGGTCCACCACACCCCCCACACCGAGCGGCCCCAGATGCTTCCCGAGACCAGGGCCATGGTGGTGAAGAACACCCCGAGCTCGGCCGAGGAAAGGGCCAGCCGGTCCCAGCGCCTCTCCCCCTTGCGGAGATAGAGGATGGAGGAGACAAAAACCACGAAGAAGGCGAGATAGGCGTTCCAGGCCGAGGCCACATGGAAGTACATGATCCTCTGTCGGTCGCCCATGGTCACCTCCGGGGGAGCGTAAAGGAAAGCCAGGGCCAGGGCCACCACTCCCAGGAACATGACCGCCCATCCAAAGCCCAAATCTCACACCTCCTGAGTCAGGTGATCGAAAAGAATCCAGGGGACCACCAGGAAGATGATGTCATAAGCCCCCAGGGCTTTGAACCACAAAGAGGCCATCTCCGCCTCCCCGGTAAGGAGGGCCTCGGTCAGCCGGACCGCCCCGATGACCGCCGGGGCGAGGAGAGGAAAGAGGAGAACGGTGAGGAGCAACTCCCCGGCGCGGAGGGCGGAGAGGGAGGCGGAGAGAAAGGTGCCGGCGGAAGCGAACCCGGCGGTGCCCACAAGGAGGGCTAAAAGAAAGGCTCCCGGAGAGGCGGTGAAGGGGGTGCGGGTGAGGGCGAAAAAGACCGGAGTAAGGACGATCTCCGCCAGAAGCATGAAGGTGAAGGTGGAGAGGAACTTGGAGATGAAGATGGCCCCCCGGTCCACCGGGGCGAGGAGGAGGCCAGAGAAGGCCTCTCCGGCCCGCTCGGGAAGGAAAGCCCTCCCTATCCCCAGGGTGCCGGCGAAATAGAAGGCCGTCCAGAGGATTCCCGGGAAGACCGGACGGAGGTCCTTTTCCAGAGGATTGAAGGCGAAGCTGAAGACGAGGAGGAGAAGAAGGCAGAAGAGTCCCACGCTGGAGAGGATCTCCCGGGAGCGGAGCTCCACCAATACGTCCTTCCAGAAGAGGGTGGCCACCTGCCGGAGATAGAGGCTCAATCCTCCTCCCCCCTCCGCCCCACCAGGGCGGCTATCTCCTCCTCCGGTGCCTGCTCCGCCCGCCCTTCCCGGGTTATTCGGCCCCCCTCCAGCACCAGGTAGCGGTCGGCCAGGGAGAGACTCTCCCTTATGTCGTGGCTGACCAGGAGCGCCGTCCCCCCTCCTTCCCGGAAGGAGCGGATGAAGGAGCCCAGCACCGACCTCCCCCCCTCATCCAGCCCGGTGAAGGGCTCATCCAGAAGGAGCAGGGAAGGTCGGTGGAGGAGGGCCCGGGCCAGGGCCAGCCTCTGTACCATCCCCCGGGAATAGGTGGAGACCGGGTCCCGGCCGAAGAGGGAAAGGCCGAAGGCTTCGAGGAGCTCCCGGGCCCGCCTCTCCGGACGGTCAAGCCCGAAGAGGCGGCCGAAGAAAACGAGGTTCTCCTCCCCCGTCAGGTGGGGGTAAAGGAAGGGACCGTGAGAGACCACCCCCAATGAGCGGCGAAAGAGAAAAGGGTCTTTTTCCCAGGGCTGGCCCCGGAAGAGCACCCTTCCCCGGGAGGGCCGGGAAAGACCGGCCAGGAGGCGGAGCAAAGTGGATTTGCCCGCCCCGTTGGGGCCGAAAAGCACGGCCACCTCTCCCTCCCCGAGCTCGAGATCCACCCCCCGGAGGACCGCCCGCCAGCCGAAGCTCTTCTCCAGCCCCCGGGCCTCCAGGAGGCTCACGGGGTCCGGCGCCCGCCCCGCCGCCGGCGGGAAGTCTGGCTCCGGGCGGACTCCCGGGCGGAGATCTCCCCCAGGATCTCCGCCCGCCATCTCTCGTAGTCGGCGGCTTCCATCTTCCCCATGCGGTAGTCGTACTCCAGCTCCCGGAGGCGGAGGTAGAGGGCCTCCTCTCCCTCCTCCCTCCCCCGGCGGAGGGGCCAGAGGGCCAGAGCCGCCCCCACCACCATTACCCAGAGCCCCGTCCAGATCCAGGGCACGAGGGGGTTCCAGAAGGCCTGGAAGCTGGCCACCGTACCCCCGGCGTCCCACCCTCCCAGGATGAGATATACATCCCCGGTCAGGCTCGAGCGGATGGCCGCCTCGGTGGAGGGTCCCATCTGCTCGAACTTGGGATAAAACCGCCTCTCCGGCCGGATCACCCCCACCACCTTCCCTCCCCGGCGCACCTCCACGTTGGCCCAGACGGCATCCACGTTGTCCCGAATACCCTCCTCCAGGCCCAGGTAGGCGAGGGTGTAAGGGCCGACGGTGGCGCTCTCCCCCATCCGGAGGCTGAACTTTTCCGATACCTGGTAATAGTTCGACCCCACCACCCCGAAGACGATGAGGGCTATCCCCAGGTGGACGATGTATCCCCCGTAGCGCCTCTGGTTGCGGACCAAAAGCCCCCCGAGAGCCCGGGGAAGGGAGAGGCCCAGAGCCCGGGCCCGCACCCGGGAAGCCTGCCAGAACTCCCGGACTATGGAGCCGAGCACGAAGGCAGCGGAGAAAAAGCCCAAAAGGGCTCCCGGCCGCCGGATCCCCCCCGCGGCCAGGAGGAGGGCGAAGCCCAGGGCGAAGAGAAAGGGCCCGGCCAGAAACCGGGGCAGATTCCGAAGATGAGCCCGCCGCCAGGCCAGAAGAGGGCAGACGGCCATGAGGAGGACCATGAGGAGGAAGAAGGGGCCGGTGACGGCGTTGAAGTAGGGGGGGCCTACGGACACCTCCACTCCCCAGAGCTTGGTGAGGAGGGGCACCACCTCCCCCACGAAGACGATAGCGGTGATGGTGGCCAGGATGAGGTTATTGGCTAAAAAAGAGGCCTCTTTGGAGAGGAGGGACTCCAGCTCCCCCCGCCCCACCAGCATGCCGTAACGGTCAAGTACCAGGTAGAGGGATGCGGCCAGGATCAGTCCGATGAAGCCCATGAACCAGGGGGCGATGTCCGACTGGGCGAAGGCGTGGACGGAGGAGAGGATCCCACTCCGGGTGATGAAGGTGCCGAAAATGGTGAGCATGAAGGTGAAAACGATGAGCAGCATGTTCCAGTTTTTGAGAATCCCCCTCCTCTCCTCCACCATGGCGGAGTGAAAGAACGCCGTGGCCGTGAGCCAGGGCATGAAAGAGGCGTTCTCCACCGGGTCCCAGGCCCAGTACCCTCCCCAGCCCAGCTCCCGGTAGGCCCACCAGCCCCCCACCACGATGCCCAGGGTGAGGAAGGTCCAGGCGAAGATGGTCCACCGCCGGGTGAAGCGCAGCCACTCCGCTCCCGGAGAGCGAGTGATGAGGGCGGCCATGCCGAAGGCGTAGGGCACGCTCATGCCTACGTATCCCATGTAAAGGAGGAGAGGATGGCCCCACATGCCGGGGTCCTGAAGGAGGGGGTTCAGGCCGTTTCCATCCGGGGGCGGGGGGAGGAGGCGGGCGAAGGGGTTGGCTATGAAGGAGGTGAGGAAGGAGAAAAAGACGGCCACCAGGGAGAGTACCCCCTGGGCCCAGGGGAAGAGCTCCTGCCCCCGGCCCCCACCCCTCTGGCTCAGGGCCACAGCCAGCATGTAGCCGGCTAGAATCCAGAGCCAGAGGAGCAGCGATCCTTCCTGGGCCGCCCAGAAAGCTCCTATCTTATAGAGGACGGGGAGGTTGCGCTCCGAGGTGGCGGCCACGTAGCGGACGGAGAAGTCATCGGTCAGAAGGGCGTAAAAAAGGGCCAGGGCGGAGAGGGTGACGAGGGCGAAGAGGAAAAAGACCCCCGTGCGGGCGGCCCGCAGAAGGGCCGGGTGGCGGGATCGGGCTCCGTAGAAGAAGGCGCCGGTTAACCCCAGAGAAAGAAAAAAGCTTAAGACCAGGGCGGCATGGCCAAAAGAAGGCACTTTTCTATCACTTTCCTACGTTTTCCGTGCTGATGTAACGGGAGGGACACTTCACCATCACGCTCTTGGCCTGGAACTCATTCCCTTCCCACCTGCCCGCCACCACCACCTCGATGTCGTCCTGGAGAGTATCGGGCTTTAAGCCCTGGTAGGCCACGGGCATCTCCCTGCCGTTTTCCCGGATCACGAAGCGGAGATCGAGGGCCACGGGATTCCACTTGATGGTCCCCGGAACCACCTTCCCCTTGACCTGGACGTGTCTTGTCCCCAGCTCCGCCCTCTGCATGAGGTACTGGTCCACCGGGTAATAATAGGTCATGGCCCGGGGCAGATTGGCAATCACCAAGAGGAACACGGCCACCAGAAGAAGTCCACCGGCCAGGAGAAGCTTTTTCTGACTAGTCACCGCAAGGGGATTATAGCACAAGCGGCTCCTCGCGGATAGTCACCGAGAGGAGCTCTTCGCCGCCGTCTTTCCCCTTCTCTATCCAGAATCCGCGTAGAAGAAGGGAGAAGCGGCGCTCATCGGGAAGGAAGCAGGCGAAAATACCCCTGCCCGGCCAGAGGCCGGGGGGGAGAGGGGAGGAGGGGTCCAGAGAGGAGAGGGAGAGGATGAGGTAAAGACAGGGATAATGGGCCTCCCGCACGTCCGTCTCAGAAGGCCAGGCCCGGCCCCGGGGGTGGGAGTGGAAGATGGCCAAAAGGTCCAGCTTCTCCCGGTCCAGCTCCCGGAAGATAGCCAGGAGCTGGGCGGGCGGGACCCGGTAGCGGTCCTCGGCCTCCAGTTCGTTATCTGCGGGATAGAACCGGAGGGGCTTCCCCTCCTTCCCCCCCAGCACTCCGCAGGCCTCCAGAGGGTAAGACCTCAGGGCATGGGCCACCATCTCCGCGTAGATTTCCGGGGAGAGCTTCACTCCTTCTCCTCCATCAAACTCACGTATCTCTCCCCGGTGTCGGGGAACACGGTGACCACCACCCGGCCCGGGCCCAGCTCCTCCGCCACCCGGAGAGCCGCCCAGGCCGCCGCCCCGGAGGAGAACCCGCAGAGGATGCCCTCCTGCCGGGCCAGAAGGCGAGCGGTAGCTATGGCGTCCTCATCGGTGACCGCTATCACCCGGTCGTAGACGGAACGGTTCAAAACCCCGGGCACGAATCCCGCCCCCAGCCCCTGGATGCGGGTGAACCCCGGCCGCCCCCCCGAGAGCACCGCCGAGCGGGCCGGCTCCACCGCCACTACGAGGCAGCCCGGGACAGCCTGTTTGAGCACCTCCCCCACCCCGGTGAGGGTGCCTCCGGTACCTACCCCGGCCACGAAGGCGTCTATCCGTCCCCCAGTGTCCTCCAGGATCTCCCGGGCGGTGGTCCGCCGGTGGATCTCCGGGTTGGCCGGGTTTTCGAACTGGCGGGGAAGGAAATAGCCCCGCTCCCGGGCTATCTCCTCCGCCGCGTAAACCGCGCCGGACATGCCCTCGATGGCCGGGGTGAGGTGGATCTCCGCCCCCAGCCAGCGAAAGAGAGCCTTCCGCTCCTGGCTCATGTCCTCGGGCATGGTGAGCAGGAGCCGGTATCCCTTCGCTGCCGCCACCACCGCGAGACCGATCCCGGTGTTGCCGCTGGTGGCCTCCACTATGCCGTCGCCGGGCCGGAGAATTCCCTGCCTCTCCGCCTCCTCCACCATGGCGATGGCGATGCGGTCCTTGACGCTGCCTCCGGGGTTGCGGGACTCGATCTTGGCCAGGATCTCCGCCCGCTCGCCGGACCCCCACCTCCGCAGGCGCACGAGGGGGGTCCGGCCTATGGTGTCAATTATGCTATCGAATACGGGCAACTCCCGCTCCCTGTCCCCCCGCCATGGCCGGGACGATGGCCACCTCGTCCCCCTCCTGGAGCGGGGTGTGAAGACCCTCCAGGGTGCGGATCTCCTCCTCGTTGACGTAAACGTTCAGGTACTCGAGGAGCTTTCCTTCCCCGTCGAAGATGTGGCGGCCGAGATCGGGAAAAAGGCGTACCACCTCCCGGAGGAGCTCCCCCACCGAGGAGGCTTCCACCTCCACCCGGGCCTGTCCCCCCGTGTGCCGCCGGAAAGGGGTAGGGATGTAAACTCCCACCGGCATTTCGGGTCCCATTTTAGACAGCCCCTCGTCCCAGGTAAAGGCCGAGGAGCTCCCGCACCTCGGCCATGGCCTCCTCCTCTCTCCCCTCCTGGAAGGCCTCCTTCAGGCACCCCCGCAGGTGACCCTCGAAAAGGAGAAGGGCCACCCGGCTCAGGGCCGCCCGGCAGGCGGCCACCTGGATGAGGATGTCCACGCAGTACCTCTCCTTCTCCACCATCTCCTGCAGCCCTCGCACCTGGCCCTCTATCCGCCTGAGCCGGCGCAGGAGGGCTGCCCGGTCGGTGAGGGGGCTCAAAGACCGCCCGTGGCGGCAGCCATCGGCACCCAGGCCTCCTCCACCTCCCTCTTCAGGGCCTGGAGCTCCCCCTTCTCCAGATCCTCCGGACGCTTCTCCAAAAGGGCACAGGCCAGGGCCTCCATGGCGTTGGCCGCAGGGTGGAGGCCTCCCAGGCAGGGAGAAGCGGTGAGGAGTCGGGACAATCCCCTTTCCCGGAGGAACTCCCGTTCCTCCCGGCTCAGCCCCCCGGTGAGCACGGTGATCCCCCGGAGATCGGGGGGCAGAAAGGGGCGGAGGAGGCGGAAATCGCCGGCGAAGAAGCGGAAACCGGCCCTGGCGGCGGCCAATCTCCGCCTCCTGGCCACGCCGTCCCGGTGCGGGTAAAGCCGGCGGAGGGGGAAAAAGCGCAGAAGGGGGAGAGCCAAAGGGGCCAAAAGCCCGAAGAGCCCGAGAGGGAGGACCAGCGGCCAGCCGAGAGCGCTTCGGGCATCGGCGGCCAGCACCCGGTATCCCCGCTCCTCCAGCGCCCGGGCCAGAGGATAGCGATCCAGTACCGAGGAGAAAAACACCTCCTCCCCCCGGCCGGGAGGGAGGGAAAAAGCCAGCTCCGGCTCCACCAGTTCTTTCCATTTAGACCCGTCCCCGAGAGGAGTCTTCCTCACCGCCTGCCGGAGACGCTCCCCCAGGGGCAGGGGATAGCGGTTCTTCCTCCAGCGGTAGGCGAAGTTGACCCCGCCCAGCCCCAGGGCGGCCACCTTTCCGTCCAGGGCCTCGAGCATTTGGAAAGCCTTCCCTGCGTCTCCCCCCGTGCCCACCCTCCGGAGGCGCACCTTCTCCCCTCTTACCGAGAGGAGAAAGGAGTAATCCCGGCGGGGATCCCCCAGACTGACCGAGACCGCCTCTTTCACCCGCAACCCCGCTTGGCCTCCTCCACCGCCGCCCGCATGAGGGAGCCGGAGATGGCCCCCTCGATCCGGGCGCACACCCGGCCCCGGGCGTCAAGGAATACACTGGTGGGAAAAGCCCTCATTCCCCATTCCTCGTAGAACACCCTTCCCTCCACGTCCAGAAGCACGGGCACAGAAAACCCGATCTCCCGTACGAACCCCTCGGCCACCTGAGGAGGCTCCTCCACGTTGACGGCCAGGAAGTGGACGCTTTCCCCCTCGGCCCGATAAAGCTTTTCGATCTCCGGCATCTCCTGGCGGCAGGGACCACACCAGCTAGCCCAGAAATTGATGAAAACTGGCTTTCCCCGCAGATCCCAGAGCCTCACCTCCCCGCCGCCGAGCTGCGGCAGGACAAAGTCCGGGGCTGTATCCCCTACCCCGAGCCCTATCCTCTCCTCCCCGCCGGAGCGGAAGAGGGTCCTCTTCCCCCCCGTGGCCAGGGCCAGGAAAACCAGGAGCCCCAGAAGGGCCAGGGAAACCGCTAAAGGAAGCCTTCTTCTCAACTCATATCACCCAGCCGGGGACAAAACGGCTCAAAACGGAAAAGTAGTTGAAAAAGATGAGCAGCCCCATGACCACCAAAAGCACCCCTCCCACAAAGCGCACCTTCTCCAGGAAGGGACCGGGGCGGAGAAAGCTTTTGCCAAAGAAGCCCAGACTCAGGGCGGTCAGGAAAAAGGGCACCCCCAGACCCAGGGAGTAAGCGAGAAGCAGCCCTCCCCCAGCCAGAGCCGTCCCGGCCTGGGAGGCCAGGATCAGGATGGAGGCCAGGATGGGCCCCACGCAGGGGCTCCAGCCCAGGGAAAACATCCCCCCCACCAGAAGCGAACTCCAAAACCTCCCTCTCCCGGGGAGGGAGGAAAACCCGAAGCCCCGTTCCAGGAAGGGAAGGGGAAGGAATCCCATGGTGTAAAGGCCGAAGGCCACCACCACCACCCCGGCCAGCTGGCGGAAGAAGCTGAGATTGGAGCGCAGGAAGGATCCAGCGGAGCTGGCGGTCATGCCCAGAAGGACGAAGATGACGGAAAACCCCAGGATGAAGCCCAGGGAGTTTAGCACGATGCGCAGCCGGGGAGAGGAGGCGTCGGCGGAAGAGCCGGCCAGAAAGCCGACATAACTTGGCACCAGGGGAAGGCAGCAGGGGGAGAAAAAGGATATCAGCCCTGCCAGGAAGGCCAGACCCAAGCCTAAAGACTCCGCTCCGCCCACGTCTCAGGCAAAATATTAGCCCAACTCAGCCCTCCACCGAAGGGGCGAAGACTTCCACCGGCCAGAAGCGAGATAGAGTCTGGGACATGACCACCGGTCCCCGGGGCGACCGCCAGAGAAAGGTCACCCGGGCGGAGAGCCGGAGACGGAAGCGACCCGGGCGGCGGAAGCGCAGAAGGAAGGATTCCCGGGGATCGTACCGCACCCGGATCACCTTCACCCCGGGGAG
>Ga0197143_1001908_pt1 | contig 16478 bp, 11 predicted proteins | sample GBS70_MetaG_FD_148603 | JGI IMG/M metagenome (GOLD analysis project Ga0197143, IMG submission 148603) | Sediment microbial communities from Great Boiling Springs, Gerlach, Nevada, United States - GBS 70_MetaG | ecosystem: Environmental > Aquatic > Thermal springs > Hot (42-90C) > Sediment...
CAGCCCAGCACATGCTGTTTGTGCGTCGTGTATAGGCACTCCAGCGTGATTTCAGCCTCTGCGGGCTTCTTGAGGCGCAGGGGCTGCTGCAGGGTCAGCGTCAGCGTGTTCGGCTTGCCGATGTGCCCGACGACTGCCAGTCCGCTGGTGGTGTTGTTGGGCTGCAGCACGGCGCGGGCGTTGAACCCGCTCTGCACGAAGTCGGCAGCCGCGTCGCGGAAGGCGACAGGCTTGCCGCCGACCTGCATGCGCACGCCCGTCAGCACGAAGTTGCCGTTGTGGGCGCGCCCAGGTCCTTGCGCAGGCAGGCTGGGGTGCGGCAGGCACTCAATCTGCAGCACGCGCAGTTCGCCCGCAGGCAGGCGCACGCGCACGCGATACACCTCCGTGTCGGGCGTCTTGCCCCGCGCCAGCACGGTTCCGTCGTCCAGAATCGCAACGGGCGCGCCGCTTGCTGTCGCCACTGAAAGCGGCATTAGCACCTGTGCAGGGGGCAGTTCACGCGACTCCAATTGCGCAATCGCCTGTGTCAGCTCCTGTAGCCTGCGCTGTTGTTCGGGAGTCGGCGCGGGGATTTGCGCCTCAAGCCACTTCTCCTCGCCGACGCTCGCGTCGCCGACGGGGTAAATCTTGGAGTTGTTGAAAAACGCCAGCAGCTGATAATACTCCTTCTGTTTGATGGGGTCGTACTTGTGGTCGTGGCAGCGGGCGCAGTTCATCGTCAGCCCCAGCCATACGGTCGCGGTGGTTTCCACGCGGTCGTAGAGTTTGTTCTCGTGCGCCTCCGCTTGGTCTACCCCACCCTCCAAGTTCTGCATCGTGTTGCGGTGGAAGCCTGTGGCGATGCGCTGCTCCAGCGTCGGGTTGGGCAGCAGGTCGCCCGCAATTTGCTCGATGGTGAACTGGTCGAAGGGCATATCGCGGTTGAACGCTTCGATGACCCAGTCGCGGTAGCGCCAGATGGAGCGGCGCAGGTCTTTCTCGTAGCCGTCGGTGTCGGCGTAGCGGGCGAGATCCAGCCACACCAGCGCTTGCCGCTCGCCATAATGCGGCGAGTTGAGCAGTTTGTCCACCAGCCGTTCGTAGGCGTCGGGGCGCGTGTCTTTCAGGAAGGCGTCCACCTCTTCGGGCGTGGGCGGCAGTCCTATCAAGTCGAGGTACAGTCGGCGGATAAGCGTCTCTTTCGGGGCTTCGGGCGACGGCGAGAGTCCCTCCTGCTCCAGACGATGCAGGATGAAGGCATCGATGGGGTTGCGCACCCACGCGCGGTTTTTCACTTCGGGGATGGGCGGCCGCTGTGGCGGGATGAATGCCCAGTGGACGGCGTTCTCGGCGTTGTCGGGCCAGTGCGCCCCCTCGTTGATCCACCGCTTGATGAGTTCAATCTGTTCGGGTGAGAGGGCGGTCATCCCCTTGGGCATGCGGGGACCTTCCTCGTCGCTGCTAATGCGTTTGACCAGCAGGCTGTTCTCGGCGTCGCCAGGGATAATCACGCGCCCGCTGATGCCGCCTTTGAATGCTTCCTCGCGGTTGCTCAGGCGCAGCCCGCCCATGCGCCGTTCAGGTCCGTGGCACGGGAAGCACGAGGCGCGGAAAATCGGCAGAATCTCCCGCGCGAAGTCCACCTTGCGTTGCGGCGGGGGCGGGGGCGCAGGTGTACTCCACACCAAGCCACCCAACGCGAGGGGCAGCCCGACATAACTCAGCCACAGCGCCATAAGCCTACGCATAGCAACGATTAATTATGCGCGACAGAATCGGATTCCTGCTCCTGCGCGCCTTGCAATCGCGCGAATTGCACGCGCAGCCACCCGCCCAGCCGTATCGCGCCGACGCACAGCGCGTACACAAGCGGGTTCAGCCGCCCGCGATAGTGCTTACGGTAGAACGCCTCCAGCGCGCGGTGCGATTCGCGAATCGCGCTGAGGCGCACTTGGCGTGTGCTTGCGCCCCCATAGTGCAGAATCTGTACTTCGGGCACAAAATAGATACGCCAGCCCGCCTGCTTGATGCGGTAGCACCAGTCCACATCGTTGAAAAACAGCGGGAACGCCTCGTCCATCAGCCCCACCTGTTCCACGACGGCGCGGCGCACCATCAGAAAGGTTGCCATCGGCTGATCCACTTCGGCGACGCGGTCGTAGGTGAAGGCACGCATGCGGTAGCCGCCCAGCGCGCGGGGGAACAGCCGCGCCAGCCCCGACACCTCCCACAGCAGGTTCGCAGGCGTCGGGAAGCCGCGCACAGACGGCTGCACACGCCCGTCGGGGAACAGTTGCTTCGCGCCAATCGCGCCCGCCTCGGGGTGCGCCTCCAGAAACGCCAGCGCACAGTTCAGCGTGTCGGGGAACACCTCCGTGTCGGGGTTCAGCAGCAGGAGGTATTCGCCCTGCGCCCGCTCCATCGCTTGATTGTTGCCCCGCGCGTAGCCGAGATTCTCAGTGTTGGCAATCAGCAGGGCTTGGGGGAACTCCGTCCGCACCATGGCGGCGCTGCCGTCGCTGGAAGCGTTGTCCACCACGATTACCTCGAACGGCGCGTCGGGCGGATAGCGATAAATCGACTGCAGGCACGCCCGAAGCAACTCGCGCGTGTTCCAGTTCACGATGCAGATGCTCAGCGTAATCGGCACGGTCGGTTAGCGTTTCCTTGAGCCAAGCGTTTGATGCTTGGCTCGCCTAATCTGCCAGAAGATGACTGCATTCGCGACTGTCCCTGTGATAGCACCGAGAAGCCAGCCCTCAATCCCCATGCCAGTCAGCGCACGACGCAGAATCTCGACAACGATCACCGCAAGGAATAGCCCCGCCACAAAGCCACGCGCCGACGCTCGGAAGACCTGCATTCGTATATGATGGTTGTATTGCTTCATCGCCTTGAAGTTCACAGGTTCCCCGTGCAGGTATTGTTCCGCCTCGACCAACTCCCAAGCGTGCAGGCGGTAAACCGCTTCGTAATCCCCATCGTCATAGAGGCGGAGTTCTATGGCGACGCCTGTTCGGCTTTTGGAGGGGGTGAAACGGGCGAGGAGTTCCGTCTTTTTGCTGCGCGGCGACCAATCCAGGGCAGAGTCGCCCGCCCCGCGTCGCATCGTCAAGGTATTCTCGTCCGAAGCGAGGAGCGTGTAGCCCAGTTGCGCGAAATACTCCTGCAGGCGTTGGCGCGCCTGATCGACGGGCATCAACGCCGTGAAGCGCCAGTGCAGACGGATGTCTTCCTCCGTCTCCTCGATAGACACCAAGTGTGCGCTGGGGTTCACTGTCATATGCCGTTCCACCGTGCAGGCGTATCAATACTTTTGCGGGTTCAGAAGCACGCGAATGAACAGCCACACGAGGCTACCTGCGATCGCACCGCTTAGCCCGCCCAAAATCCCGCTGCGCAGGGGACGATCTATGCCGAGATCGGACAGAATCGGACGCCCAATCACGACAATCAGCACGACGATAGGAATCGCAATCGCGACGCCAAGCCCCATACTTAGATATACGCGCTCCAGCGTGCGCCGATCGAAGCGTTCCATCGCGGCGAAGTCGACAGGTTGCCCGCGCAGGTAGGTCTCCGCCTCTTTGAGTTCCCAAGCGTGCAGGTATTCCTCGGCGCCGTAGATGGTGTGCCCCGTGCGGTTGAGCCGCAGTTCCAGCATGACGGCGGTTCCGTCCCCTGCGGGCGCGCAGCGGGCGGTCAGTTCCACCGCGAGGTTGCGGGGCGACCACTTGAGCATCGAGCGTGCCAGCGAGCCACGCTTCATCACCAGCGCGTCGCCCGACGAAGCGAGCGTGTAGCCCAGCCGCGTGAAGTAGTCCTGCAGTTTCTGTCGCGCCTCTTCAACGGGCACAGGCGCGACGAAATCCCAGCGGAAGTGCAGATACCGCCCCACGCGCTCAATCGGCACGGACAGCCCTTCCTGATGCGCCATGCTTAGCGCACTGTTTCGGTTCATCAGGTGGGATTCCTGCCAACTGTCTGGTCGCTGAGGTTCACCTGCGCGTGTAATGTGGTCTTTTGACGACGGGCAGCACGATATGGCTGGGTCGTTCCGCGTCGCAATAAATCGTGTTGCGTGCAGGTCGTGTGCGTGTGCTGGCACGGAACGGTTCCCCCGTGTTGGGGTTCGGGTCGTAGCCTGGCGCGCTGCTGGAGGTCACATGCACGCGCAGGCGATGCCCAGCGTTGAACACCATCGCCGTCGTCCACAGGTCTATCTCTGCGCGATAGACTTGCCTGGCTCGCATAAGCCGTTCGCGGCTTCGCGACTCGCGGTAGCGCATGCGCAGCGTGCCTTCGGCGATGTTGTAGGAGCGCCCATCGGGGTACACATCGCACAAGCGCACGATGAAATCGGTATCAGGTGCGTCACTGGCGACATACAGCACAGCTTTTATTCGTCCGATGACCTCCAGCGGCTGCTGCAGGGGTGCGCTGGTGAACACCAGCACATCGGGGCGCGATTCGATGCGCCGCTGGTCGCGCGGTCCAGCGGGTAGGCTCAGTTCGCGCCCGCCGACTGTGGGCACGGGGTTCTGTGGGTCGTAGATGTAGGTAAGCGGTGCGCCTGAAATCGGCTTGTGAAACGCCAGAGTACGGTCGCTCTGCAGGTAAAGTGGTGTTGCACGGGTGGGCAGCGGCGGCCAGCGGTCTGCCGTGCGCCACTCGTTGCCTGGCGCGTTTGGCTCGCCCACCGCGCCCATCACATAGTAGACCACCGTCGGCTCCTTGTCGACGCCGTTCGGGACACCCTTTAGGTAGTGTTCGAACCAGCGCCATGGGTCATGGAAGGTGCAGGGCGGCTTGTCGGCGTTGGGGAACTCCAGTTCGCCGACGCGGGTTTGCAGCACGCCGTGCGCCCACGGTCCCATCAGCAGTTTCTGTTTGCCGCGTGCGTTTTGCCCCCCGCGTGTCTGGTAGCCGACGAAGGCATCGAGCGTGCCCTGCGCGAAGATGTCGTAGTAGCCGCCGATATGCACGGCGGGCGCGTCCACGAACCGATACCGTCGGTTCACATCGCGTGCTTGCCAAAAGGCGTCGTAGGCGGGATGGCGCGTCCAGTACGTCAACGCCTCAGGTGCATGCTTGGTCGCCCGCAACCAGTCCTCCACCAACGCTTTTTTGAACACTCCGCCAGGAAACAGCGACTGGTGCAGGTTCGGCTCGGCGACGGTGATGTGCTGACAGGTAAGCGGGCGCGCACCTGCCCCTGCCAGCATCAGTTGGTTGATGCCCAAGGCGGAGCCACCCCAGGTGCCGATCTTGCCGTTGCACCACGCTTGGCGGGCAATCCACCGCACAGTGTCCACGCCATCGGCGCGGTTTTCCCACCAGCCGTCGCCTTCAAAAGGCAGGTTAATGCCTTCGGAGGCGAACCGCCCCCGCGTATCTTGCACGACGACGGCATAGCCGCGCCGTGCGCCGTCCTCACCGATGGGTTTCAGCGCGTTCTTATCGTAGGGGGTGCGTATCAGAATCACGGGGTATGGCGGCGCGCCGTCGGGTAGGTAGACATCGGTTGCCAAGCGCGTGCCGTCGCGCATCGGCAGCATGTGGGTCTCGACGGCGACTGGCACGGGCGAACGGACTGTCGCCCCCGCAAGCAAAGCCGCCGCAAGCAGACAGAGTAGGGCAGTGCGCACACAGGCTCGATTCGCGCCGTACAACAGGGTTCCTGTCGCCGCGCAATCATGCCGACGGGGAGAAAGTCGGGTACAACTGGTTTGGTGCCTGAATCGAGCCGCTCAACAAGTGGGCGTGTTGTGCTGGGCGTAGACGGCTGTCGGGCGGGCTGGCTGGCAGTGCGCCTCGTACAGGCGGGCGGACACCTGACGCTGGGCTACACGCTGCACGCCCGCTTTGCGCCGATACTGGAGCAACACCCCGACGCGGTAGCCATAGCCGTTGACATGCCCATCGGTCTCTACGAGTCGGGGCGGGCACGGATGCGTCCGTGCGACCATATCGCGCGTCAGCGACTGGGTAAGCGCGCCTGCTGCGTGTTCATCCCGCCGACCCGCGCGATGCTGTGCGCCGAGTCGTACGCGCCGCTGCGCGCGCTGGGCTTGAGCGTGCAGGCGTACCACCTCATCCCGCGCATCCGCGAGCTGGACGTGCTGCTGACCCCCAGCCTGCAGGCGCGGGTGTGGGAGTCGCACCCTGAGCTGAGCTTTCTGGCGATGACAGGCACGCCGATTGCCTACCCGAAACGCACGGAAGCGGGGCAAGCCGTGCGCATAGACGCCCTGCGCCGCGCGCTGGGCGAATCGGGCGACGCGCTGGCGAGCCTGCTAACGGCGTTTCGGCAGGCGGTCGCGCCTAAGCACGCAGGCATAGACGACCTGCTGGACGCCTGCGCCCTCGCATGGAGCGCACTGCGCCACACTCGCGGCGAAGCCGAACTATGTCTCGGCGACCCTACCCACGATGCACACGGCTTGCAGATGGCTATTCGGTACTGAGCGGCAGCAAATTCAGCGTGAATCGCGCCGACAAAAGCTGGTCGCCCAGTCGCCCACCCGAAACGCCGACCAGCCCCGAGTCGATGTCCTCGAAGTAGAAGAACGCGCCCACACTCATCCCCTCTGTGAGGAATGCGCCGTGCAACAGGCGGTGCTTCGGTACTGCAAGAATGAACGGATTAATCAGCGCGACATCCGACTTGCCCAGCAGCAGCTGCAGGTTAACCAGCAGTATGGTGTGGATCGCCTTTTGCCGTTGCTCGTCCAAGACGGGCTGGCTCATCTTGATAAACGCCAGATGATCGGCGAAGTGGTCAAAAAAGTAGCGCATCACATCGGCGTGGTTCGGTTCCTGCTGCAGCTTGCGCTTCAGCGTAGCGAATTTCCGATCGGTCATGGCGAACGCCTCTCCTGTGCCAGCGCGATTCGCCAGCAGGTATACTCCTCCTGCTATTCACGAAGGGAATCGCGGGGCAAATTTCGCAGGAGGCGCAAGTATGGTTCGAAACGGGATTGACCGATTGGAGTCGTATCTGGAGCCGTTGCGCAAGGCGCGAGTAGGCGTGATTACGAACCACACGGGACTAACCGCCACACGCGAGCCGCTTGTGGATCTCCTGCGACGGCTGGGCATCACGGTCGGCGCGCTGTTCAGCCCTGAACACGGCATTCGTGGGCAGCTGGACGAAGCTGTGCCCGATAGCGTCGACGAGCGCACAGGGCTGCCGATTTACAGCCTCTACGGCGAGCGCAAAAAGCCCACGCCGCACCAGCTGACGGGCTTGGACGCGCTGATTTTCGATATCCAAGACATCGGCGCGCGCTACTACACCTACATCTCCACGATGGGGCTGGCGATGGAAGCCGCCGCCGAGCGCAAACTCCCGTTCTATGTGCTGGATCGGGTGAACCCCATCGGGGGACAGGTAGAAGGACCCTTAGCCGACCCTGACCGCCTGTCGTTCACCGCCTATCACACGATTGCCCTACGGCACGGGATGACCGTCGGCGAGTTGGCGCAGATGTTCAATATGGAGCGCGGCATCGGCGTAGACCTGACGGTCATCCCATGCGAGGGCTGGAAACGGCACATGACCTACGACGCCTGCGGGCTATACTGGACGAACCCGTCGCCGAACATGCGCCGCCTGCAGCAGGCGTTCCTATATATCGGCATCGGCGTGTGGGAGGGCACGAACCTGTCGGTTGGGCGCGGCACGGACACGCCGTTCGAGCTGGTCGGCGCGCCGTGGATCGACGGGCGCGCCCTGGCAGGGATGCTGAACGAGCTACCCACCAGCGCAGGTGTGCGCGTCGTACCGATAGTCTTCACGCCAAGCAGCAGCGTCTACAAGGGCATTGAGTGTCAGGGCGTGTCGGTGTTCATCACGAATCGCGAACAGTTGCGCCCCTTCGCCTTCGGAATTGGGCTGGCGTACTGCCTGCGCAAACTCTACCCACGCGAGTGGGAGGCGCACAAATCGCTGGGGCTGCTGGCGAATCGCGAGGTGCACGCCATGCTGATGGACGGCGCGGAGCCTGAGCGCATCCTGCAACGCTGCGCCCGCGATGAGGACGCCTTCCGACGCCGACGCGAGCAGTTTTTACTCTATGGGTGAATTTTTCGCGCGATTTTCCGTATAATAATACTGGAAGTCCTGTGCGGGGGACTTCAGCAGCAACCCCTTGAAGGTTCCAAGCGTCTAATGAGCGGTATCCGTATAGTTTTGGCAACAACTATCAAAAACCGACAGGAGGTTCTAACATGGCGAAGTTCACTACGATGGAGGTTGAGGCGATTCTGAACCGCTTGGCGGGCGAGAAGGCGGAGCGGTTCCAGAACGAGGTGCTGTTCCCGCAGCTGTCGCGTGCAATGCGCAAGCAACTGCCTGACAAGCAGGCGGTACGCGACGCACTGGCGGATCCGTACTATGCCTTCCGCGCAATGCTGGGCTACTATGCGTTCGCCAAGCGGGGCAACGACCGCGTGGAATATTCGGGCTTTGCGCTGCAGGCATTGGATAGGGTACTCAAAGGCGACAAGGCGAACTTCAGCCAGTTCCTGGCATCGGGCAATGCGCCTGAACAACTCTGGAACGCCTTCGTCGCGGTGTGCCAAGAGAATCAGCGCAAGATCAACGAACAGCTCAACCGCGGGCTGATTGAGGGGCTGGCAGGTTACGCTGCGCGCCTATATGCCGAAGACGAAATCGGCAACATCTGGATGGACATCTTGCAATCGATTGTGCAGTCAGGGCGCGTGGAGCCAGTCTACCAGAAAATCACTGAAATCAAGGGCATAGGGCCCAAGGTCGGGGCACTCGTGTTGCGCGATATGGCTGCCCTGTACGATTTGGAGAGCCGCATCGATCCCGGCGACTACCATTACCTGCAGCCCGTAGATACTTGGATACGCCGAATCGGTCCGCTGTTGACCGATGAGATTGACGACAAGACTGCTGACTGGGTGATTGCGGGCAAGTTGGCGAAGCTGTGCCGTCGCAATCGCGTCAGCGGCGTGCGGTTCAATCAGGGGGTACAGTACCTGGCGATTGTGGAGCTGCGCGACTTGGAGCGTCTGAAGGGCTACCTGCTCTCGCTGGCGCAAAGCACGCTGCGCTCAGGCGGCACAGGCGGTGGCATGTCGCGACCGGCAGCAAGCGCAGGCGGGCGACCCGCGTCGCGCCCGTTCGACTGGTGACGACCGATGCCCCCCTGCAAACCCTTTCGCTCTGCCGCAGAGTGAACCTGCAGGGGACGGGCAGGCGGGTTAGCACCCGCTCCCGAAATTGAACAGCACCGTTAGTAGATCGGCATCGTCTACGATACCATCGCGGTTCATATCGGCTTGCGGGTCGCTGGAGCCGAAGGCAAACAGCACCAGCAGCAGGTCGGCATCGTCGATAGTGCCGTCTTGGTTCGCGTCGCCCGCCTTGAGCGCGAAGTTCAGTGTAACGAGGTCGCTCAGCGTCGCACTGCTTTGCGCGCAGAGCCAAACCCCGCTGGGCGTGCTGACGCGCACAATCGCTGCGCCCGTAAGCGTTGTATCGAAGGCGTAGCTTCCCCCTGCGCCGAGCGTCAGGTTGACCGTCTCCTGACGATTGTCCTGCTGGAGGGTAAAGCGCACGGGCACGCCTGTAGGGTTCGCGACGCCCTCCAGCGTGACTTGTCCTCGCACGCGCACGGGGTTGACCGTCAGGGTTGTATTCACGAACGACGCCGCGTAAGTCGCGTCGCCGTCGAACTCCACGCGCAGCGTCTGGTTGCCCAGCGGCATGCTCAGCGGAACCGTGTAGGGCAGCCGTGCCACACCCGCGCTGTCGGTGATTGCCGTGCCGACCACCGCGCTGTTGACCCGGAAAGTGAGCGTGCGTCCCGCCAGCGGCGCGTTGTCCAGCGTTTGGCGTAGGGTCGCCTGCAGCGTAATCGTCTGCCCACGCCTGCCGCTGACAACAGGCGCACTAATCGTCGTGGAGCGACGCACCTGCATTGCCCCTGCAAACAGGCGGTCGTCCACCATAAAGTCGCCCGTGTTGATGGTGTTGCTGTTGTTGCGGTCGTACCACAGCGCAGTCAGCACATCGTAAGTTCCCGCGACGGCATTGTTGGGCACCAGGAAAAAGCGCGAGCGGTTGTTTGTGCCCTCCACAAGGCTGACTTTGAGGTCGCGCGATGGGTCAGAAATCCACGCGCCCGTACCCAGCCGAATCGACGCGCCCAGAATCACCTGGAAGTCGTGCGTGGCGTTGATTGTGTAGCCGAGCGTTGCCTGCACGCCCGTACGCACAGGGTTGGGCGAAATCTGCAGGTTCTGGATGCTGGCGACCGCGCCCTGCACGAGTTGGTAGCCTCCAGGCGCGTAGTAGTGGCTGAGGATTTGCTGCCAGTTTTTCGTGCCGTAGCCGTGCAGGGGTGCGCTGCTGCTACACGCTTGGCTGCTGGAGAGGCGTCTGCCCGTTGCCCAGCGCGCAGAGCCCCACTGGCACATGCCGCGCCCGTGCCCGTTGGTGGAAAAGCCCGCGCACACGGGGTCGGCGATGCAGGGCCAGCTGCTGCCTGTGCCCGAATACCCGTCGCCGCAGCCCGCGTTGTTATTCTCGGCGGAGTATTCCGAACGCGCGATGTTGCCTGCGCTGGTCAGCAGCACATAGCGCGTGGTGGCGTCCACCGCTGCGTTGCCGTTGCTCGTCTGGTTGCCCGTGAACACTTGACAGGAGGTCGAGTCGCAGATGTCGTAGCTGCTGTTGATGGGCGAGTAGACGAACGAGACGCCGTAGCTGCGGACGGCGACCGCGCCTGCCTTGAGCGACTCCATGCCTGCGGGCGGGCTCTCGCTGCCGAAGCGTACATTTCCCCAGCAGGCGTACCACTCACTGGTGATGACGCCCTTGCAGTAGGTGTCGATGGTGTAGACCTCCACGCCGCCGGGGCAGTTGGTGCGCGAGGTGCAGTTGCGCCCGACCTTAATGTATTTGGGCAGCACAATCGGCGCGGGTGCAGCGGGGGCGAAATCGCCGCCTAAGCTACCGATGGGCATCTCGGAGGGTGTCTCGTGCTGGGGCGCGTCGCACTCGTCGCAGGGCTGTTTGGGTGCGTCGTCGCGGTGGCGCGGCGAACGCATGTCGCGCAACTCGACGCCATCCCCAGCCGTCATCGTTAGGCGGTAAATCCAGTCGCCCTCGCTCCACAACGCGACCTTCTCGAGCAACAGCGTACGGTAACCCGCCTTCTCCAGGGCAAGTGTTGCATATGGTTGCGCCTTGCCCTGCAGGTCGTGAATGGGGAACTGCAGCAGGAACATGCCGTTGGCGTCGGTTTCCGTCTTGCCCGCGTGGTTGAGGACGCGCACCTGCACGCCCTGCAGCGGCTGACCCGTCGCCTCGTCCGTCACGAAGCCGACCACAATCATCTGGTTTGGGCGACGCAATGACCACAGATAGCGCCAATCCACCTCGCGCGGAGGCGAAAGCGGGTCTAAGTAGAAGCGATAGGGTGGCATGTCGGGGCGCACAGCAAGCGTAATCCCAACGGGGATGTAGTCTGGGTGCGTCGCATACAGCACATAGTCGCCTTCGGGCAGTAGTGCCTGCAGTCGCCCATCGGATTGCGAGCGAAAAGCGTAGGTCTGTCCTGTTGTCTGCTCCGTGAGCGCGACCTCTACTATGAGCGCCCGCCCAGAAACCGAGTCGTGAAACCGTAAGTCCAACCACTGCTGCGCTGATGCGACGCCAAGGAGCAGCCACGCTGCCAACACGCCCAGAAACCCTTTCCGCACCATACCTGTATTATAGCCTATCGGTGAACGCGCATCAGGTGCTTGCCTTGCCGTGAAGGGTATACTCTTGTCTATGCGCACGCGCCCTGAACGCCGCCCGATACGCACGCTGGACGAGCAACTGGTCAACCGCATCGCTGCAGGCGAGGTAGTGGAACGCCCTGCCGCTGCGCTGAAGGAACTTATCGAGAACTCGATTGATGCTGGCGCAATGCGCATCGAAATCGAGGCGGAGATGGGCGGCAGGCGACTGATTCGCGTGCGCGACGACGGCATCGGCATGACCCGCACGGACGCCCTCAACGCCCTGCAACGGCACGCCACTTCCAAGATCGCCTCCGATGCCGACTTGATGCGCATCACGACGCTGGGCTTTCGCGGCGAAGCCCTGCCCAGCATCGCCAGCGTCAGCCGCATGGACATCCTCACCCGCGCCTTCGAAGAGGACACGGGTACACACATCATCGTCGAAGGCGGCGAGGTCAAAACCGTCGAGGAGGTCGGCGCGCCGATTGGTACGACCGTCACCGTGCGCGACCTGTTTTACAATGTGCCCGCCCGCCTGAAGTTCCTCAAGAGCGTGCCCACCGAACTGGGACACATCATCGAGACCGTGACGCGCTACGCCTTCGCCTACCCCGATGTGTCGTTTCGGCTGGTGCATGAGCGGCAGGAACTCATCTTCACACCTGGCAACGGCGATTTGCTGACGGCGGCGGCGTCCATCTGGGGGCGCGAGACTGTGCGGAGCATGGTGCAGGTGGACTACGAGCGCGATGGCATCCGCGTGTGGGGGCTGATTGCCCCGCCGCACCAGACGCGCCCAACGCGCCAGCACCAATACTTTTTCGTGAACCTGCGCCCCGTGCGCAACAAGACGCTGACCGCCGCGCTGGACGAGGCGTACAAAACCCTCACGCCCGAAAAACGGTACCCCGCCTGCATCCTGCTGGTAGGACTGGATCCGCGTCAAGTGGATGTGAATGTGCATCCTGCGAAGATCGAGGTGCGCTTCCAGCGCGAGCAGGCAGTTTTCGAGGCGGTGGTGAACGCCATTCGCGCCGCGCTGCTGCAACACGGGATGATTCCGAGCGCACTGCCGCCCAGCGAGTCGCGTAGGCAAGTAATCACCCCCGCGCGCCCGCCAGACGCTGAGACGATTCACCAGATTCTGATGCAGCGTGCGGGGCTTGCGCCCGCCGAGACAGTCGGGACGCCTGCGCATGCAGAGCCGCCTGTGGACGCAGCCGAGACGCCCGCACACCCAGCCGCAGTCGGGATGCCTGCCCACCCAGAGCCGCTGGCAGGTGCGAGCGAGATGCCCCCGCGCCCAGCCGCAGACCCCTTCGCCGCGACGGTGAGCGTGCCGTTGCCCACGCCCGCGCCCCCCGACGAGACGTCCCCGCTGCTGGAGACGGAACCCCTGCAGACGGCGCACCTGCCCTTCGCGCACCTGCTGGATGACCTGCAGATTCTGGGGCAAGTGCGCAACACCTACATCGTGGCGTCCACGCGGCAGGGGCTGGTGCTAATTGACCAGCATGTCGCCCACGAGCGCGTGCTGTACGAGCAACTCTGCTACAAGCGCGGCGCGCTGCCCATCCCGAAACAGCACCTGCTGACCCCCGAAACACTGCAACTCAGCCGACGCGACACGCTGCTACTCCAAGAAAAACTGCCCGAACTGGAGGCAATCGGCTTCGAGCTGGAGCCGTTCGGGGTGGACACCTACCTGATTCGTGCCGTGCCTGCTGCGTTGAAAGGCGACCCTGTGCAGACCCTGCGCGACATCGTCGACGAACTGGTGGAACTCTCGGTCAGCAAGCGGCTGCCCGTCGCCCGCGAGCAAATCTGGATCACCACCGCCTGCAAACTCGCGGTCAAGGCGGGCGACCCGCTGAGCATACCCGAAATGCGCAAACTCATCGAAGACCTCGCCCGCACCGAGAACCCGTACCTGTGCCCGCACGGGCGACCCATCACGATTATCCTGACCTGGCAGGAGATTGAACGCAAATTCAAGCGGAGCTGATGCGCTGGACAGATTCGCAACGGGCGGCGATTGAACACGGCGACGGGCTACTGGCGGTCGTCGCGGGCGCGGGGTCAGGCAAAACAGGCGTGCTGACTGAGCGGTTCGTGCATCTGGTCGCCGAGCGTGGCGTTGCGCCCGAACACATCCTGACGATTACCTTCACCCGCGCTGCTACCGCCGAGATGAAGACGCGCATCATCCGCAAGTTAGAGCAGCGCGGACTGCACGACGCTCGCACCCGCATCGAAAGCGCGTACATCCACACGGTGCATGCCCTCTGCCGCCGTATCCTGCAGGAGAACCCGTTCGAAGCGGGGATAGACCCCGAACCGAGCGTGTTGCCCGCGCCTGCCGCAAATCAACTCAAGCGCGAGGCGTTCCATCGCGCGCTGGCGAACCTGCTGCGCCACGAGCGCGATTTCGAGACCGACCCGCTGATTGACCTCATTGCCGACTACTTGAACTTGGACAGCGTGCGCGGCGACCCGTTGCAGGCGTTGTACGAGTTGGTACAGCGCGTGGTGGACGCAACGCGCCATCAGGGCTACACCGCCGACGACCTCGAGCGTTGGCGACGCACCTACCCCAGCGCGGAAGCGTTGGCGTGGCATTATGCACAAATCAGCCTCGATACCCCCTCCTTAAGGTTCCCTCTGCAGGCAGGGGGAACCGAACCTGCGCGGTTCCCCGCGCGAAGCGGGGGGAACCTGCAGGAGGGGGGCAGCACTTTCGTAGACCTCGCCACGCTGGATGACCTGCACGCCCTTATCGCACACCTGCAACAGAGCTACCCCGAAGCCGCGCGCACACTGGCAAGTTTACTTGCCGACCTCGATCCTGCGCTCGAACAACGCGCCCGCGACATCGCCTGCGCCCTACTGGAGCTGACCGTCGCGTACCTGCGTGAGTACGAAACCCTCAAGCAGACGCGCGGCGCACTTGACTTCGACGACATGCAAATCCGCGCCCTGCAACTGCTGCGCGACTCCGCCACCGTGCGCCGACGCTACCAGCGCATGTTCCGCTACACGCTGGTCGACGAAACCCAAGACATCGACCGCCTGCAGGCGCAGATTATCGATATTCTGTCGGCGGGGGGCAACCTGATGGTGGTCGGCGACGCGCAGCAGTCGATTTACGGCTTTCGCTACGCCGACCCGCGCGTGTTCGAGGGCTGGCAGCAGCGCGCCCGCGACAACGGCGGACGCCTCGTGCCCCTGCAGGCGAACTTCCGTTCCCACCCCGACATTTTGGCGTTCGTAAAGGTGGTATTTCAGCACAAGTGGGGCGAACGATTCTTGGAGTTGCAGCCGACGCGCCCTGCGGCGTACCCTTCCGACGAGCTGCCCGTGCAGGTGTGGGTCATGCCGCAGCGTGACGCGGCTACCGAGGCACGCCTCGTCGCCAGCCAGATCCACCACTGGGTCTGCACAGAGAGCCTGACGGTGCATGACCCCGAAACGGGCGCGCTGCGCCCCGCGCAGTACGGCGACTTCGCGCTGCTGTTCCACCAGTTCACGAAGGTAGGCGCGTTCGAGCAGGCGTTCCGCGCGGTGGGCGCGCCCTACTATGTGGTCGGCGGCGGGCGCGGCTACTGGACGCAGTACGAGGTGCGCGACCTGACAAATCTGCTGCGCGCGCTGTGCGACCCCGAAGACGACCTCGCGTTGGCGGCGGTGCTGCGCTCGCCGTTCATAGGGCTGAGCCTGGACGCGCTGATGAGCTTGACCCTGCACGCCGAGCAAGCCGATCTGCCCCTGCGCCTGTGCCTGCAGGCGGACCTTGCGCTGGAGGACGCCGACCGCGCGCGGCTGGAGGCGTTTCTGGCGTGGTTCGAGCCGCTGAGCCAGCGCGTCGGCGAGTGGAGCGTCGGCGCGCTGCTGGCACGCGCACTGGAAGCCAGCCAGTACGAGTCGCGGCTACTATCGCAAGGCGAAGCAGGGAAGCAGGCAGTCGCGAATGTGCGCAAACTGCTGGCAATCGCGCTGGAGCAGCCGACAGTTGCCCCGCGCGATTTCGCCGCGCAACTCGAACTCACCAGCCGTCTCGAACAGCGCGAGGGCAACGCCCCCACCTACGAGGAGAGCGCGAATGTCGTGCGCTTCTACACCGTCCACGCCGCCAAAGGGCTGGAGTTCCCCGTCGTGTTCGTGGTGGACACGGCGTACAGCCTGCGACCGCGCGAGGTCGGACTGGAGGTAGACGCCGAGAAGGGCGTCGTCGCGTTGCAGGTGGTGCGCCCCGATGTGCCGACGCCCTACGAGCCTGTGCCGCTGAAAGTGTTGCGCGAGCAGGCAGACGCGCGTGAGGACGCAGAAGGGCTGCGCAAACTCTATGTCGCGCTTACGCGGGCGCGGGACTACCTCATCGTCGTACTGACCGACGCGCCGCAGAATGTGTGGTGTCGCGCCCTACGCGGCGCACTGGCGCAGCACTTAGACCGACGCGAGTCGACCATCCCGCTGCCGAATGGGTCAAGAGGGACGATAAGATGGATTAGCTGAAAGCGGGGCAGGGCACAGATTGTGATGCCTGCAGCAGTACGCCGAGAACGGCATCGAGCCGCGCCCGTGGCGACCGACCGACACGGTCGCCATCGCCGTGATGATGCTGCGACGCTTCGGCGGAGTACTGTCCGCAGGCGACTTGCGCAACTACGCCCTCTACCAACTGCTCAAGGCGCGCAACAAAGACCTCGCAGCAACTTGGGCGAACGACC
>Ga0197143_1001911_pt1 | contig 16451 bp, 19 predicted proteins | sample GBS70_MetaG_FD_148603 | JGI IMG/M metagenome (GOLD analysis project Ga0197143, IMG submission 148603) | Sediment microbial communities from Great Boiling Springs, Gerlach, Nevada, United States - GBS 70_MetaG | ecosystem: Environmental > Aquatic > Thermal springs > Hot (42-90C) > Sediment...
AAAAAGAACACCCTCAGCCCCCCCTTTCCGCCTCCCCCAGGGCGGCCTCAAACCTCTCCCTCTCCTCCGCCGTGGGCTTCCCTGTGGGCACATAGCGCGTCCGTTTCCACCGGTACCCCATCTCCAGGAGCTTCCGCCGCACCGTCCCCGGGTGGAAGGTCACGAAGAAGCGCTCCTGAAGGGCCTCCAGGAGACGGGGGGCCGTCCAGGCCTCCTCCCCCTCCAAGAGCTCCCGCAGGAAGGCGCTCATGGCCGGGGTCCAGCGGGGCTTGGCCCCGGGGGGCTTGCCGTCCGCGAGGCCCTCTATTCCCCTATCCAGCCACCGCCTGAGGTCGCGGTGGAGGGTGGTGCGGTCCAGGCCCAGGTATCTGGCGATGCGGGGGGCGGTCCAGCCCTGGGCGGCCAGGCGCACCGCCTGGGCCCGGCGGCGGACCTTGAAGGGGACCACCGGGTTGGTCTCCAGCTCCCGGAGCCGGGCGTCTTCCTCTGGGGTCAGGTGGATGCGAAGAGGGGCAGGCATGTGGATAGTCTAATGCATGAGCACTTAGGATGCTCAAGGACCGCTTCAGCAAGCTCTTCATCCTGACCAACTCTGTCCCCATAGCCCTGGAGCTTCAGGGGAGCGGGCACGAGGTCTTGGTCCTGGGGGGCAACATGCGCCACCACAGCCTGGCCCTCATCGGGCCAGCAACCGTGCGGAGCCTCGCCTGGTACCGTGGGGACAAGGCCTTCCTCGGGGCCACCGGAGTAGACGCGAAGGGGTACTCGACCCCTAACCCCCTGGAAGCGGAGACAAAGCGGGCCATGCTGGAAGCGGCGGGGAAGGCCTACGTCCTCGCCGACTCCAGCAAGCTGGGCCAGCCCACCCTGGCCCGCTTCGCCGCTCTGCAGGAGGCTGTCCTCATCACCGATGCCGAGGCCGACCCTCAGGCGATCGCAGCCCTGCGGCAGGCGGGGGCCGAGGTGTGGGTCTCTGACCTGGGGTTGACAGATTTGGGAGATGCTTGGGTAGGAACCGCCTCTGCGGCGGGAAGCGGAGAGGTGTAGCGTGAAAGGGAGAAAGGGAGGTGAAGCATGAAAGGATGGATCGGAGTGTTGGGATTCGCCTTGTTGGCCTCGGGCCTTGCCCAGCAGACCATTACTCTGCAGGCATGGACTATTGGACCCGAGGAAGCCTCCAGGACCCGGGCCACCAACCTGGTGGAGGCAGCGGAGGAGCTCAACCGGATCCTGGAGGCGGAGAGGGCCCCTTACCGGGTGAGGGTGGAGACGAGCTTTGAGACCACCAGCTGGGACAACTACCACCGGCGGCTGCTCCTCGCCTTCCAGAGCGGCCGGGCCCCGGACATCGTCCAGACCACCCACGTGGACATCGGGGCCTACGCCGAGGGCGGGTACATCGTCCCCCTCGAGGAGTATCTGGGGCGGTACCGCACCTTCCAGGAAGTTGTGCCCGCCCTCTGGAGCGCGGTGACCTATCGGGGCAAGCGCTACGGGGTGCCCCAGGATACGGAGGCCAGGCCCCTTTACTTCAACAAGACGCTCTTGTCCAAGCTGGGATGGACCTCCAGCCAGATCGCGGGTCTGGCCCAGGCCATCCGCGAGGGCCGGTTCACCTGGGAGGACCTGATCCGCGTTGGGCAGGAGGCCGTTCAGAAGGGGGTGGTGCGGCCGGGATACGCCTACTGGCACCGGCCCGTGAACGGGCCCGACTTCTACCAGTTCTACTACGCCTGCGGTGGTACCTTGCAGAACCCCCAAACAGGCAAGCTCGTCCTTGACCGCACCGCCCTGGGGTGCATGTACGGGCTCCTGGGTCGGCTGGTCCAAACAGGGGTCATGACCCGGGACCTCTTGGGCATGCCCTGGGCCAACTGGCACAACACGGTCTCCAGCGGCCAGGTCCTCTTCGCCTCCGCGGGGACCTGGACCTGGGCGCAGTGGGCCACCCAGTACTACGCCAAGGACCACGGGGGCTACGACTACCTGTGGCGTACCTTCGGCTTTGCCCTGCAGCCCGCGGTCCGGCCTGGGGGCAAGCCGGTGACCCTGTCCCAGCCCCAGGTCTACCTGGTCACCGCCGCATCCCGCAACAAGGAGCTCGCGGTAAGGCTTCTCAGCCTGGTCACCCAGCCTAAGTATGATGCCAAGCACGCCGTGGGCAGCGCCCACCTGCCTATCCTCAGGACCACCTACGTCCTGCCCGAGGTGCGCAACGACCGCTTCCTCCAGTCAGTCCGCTACATGCTGGACTACACCACCTACCAGGCCATGAGCCCGGACTGGGGGGTGTACGCGGATGCCATTTTCCGGGGCATCTCCGCAGTGGAAGGCGGGCAGCTCTCACCGGAGGCGGCCGTAGACCTCGTCGCCAAGGACCTGAGGGCCAAGCTTGGCGACCGGATAGAGATCCGCTAGGGAGGTAGGGGTGAGGGGTTTCTGGGTGCGCCTTTTCTTCCTGGGACCGGCCGGGGTTCTGGTCCTCCTCTTCTTCCTGCTTCCCGTGGTCCTCACCCTTTTCCTCTCCCTCACAGACCTCTCCACGGTTACCTTTTCCCAACCCCGGGTCGTGGGTCTCGCCAACTATCTGGAGCTCCTCAGGGACCCCTCCTTTCCCCTCATCCTCAAAAACACCCTGAAGTATGTTGCCCTAACCCTGGCCTTCAACGTCTTCATGGGCCTTTTCCTGGCCCTATCCACAAACCTTCTTCCCGATAGGTTGGGAGAGGCCTTTCGGGCCCTCTGGCTCCTGCCCCGCATCACCGCTTCCGTGGTCTACGTTCTCATCTGGCAGGGCATCGCCGCTACCGCTCCTTACGGTCTTCTTAGCCAGGTCACCGGGGTCTCGGTGAACTGGATCCAGCAATATCCCTGGGCGGCAGTCATCTTGGCGAACGGCTTCGTGGGAGCGTCTTTCGGGATGCTCCTGTTCAGCGCGGCCATTAAGGCGATCCCTACAGAGCTCTTTTGGGCTGCGGCGGTGGATGGGGCGGGGATCAAAGCCACGGTGCGGTACGTGGTCCTGCCCCTACTCCGCTGGCCCATCCTCTTCGTCACCACCTACCAGACACTTTCCCTCTTGACCTCCTTTGAGTACATCCTCCTCCTTACCGACGGGGGCCCTGGTTTTTACACCACAGAGGTTTGGGCCCTCTACGCCTACCACCTGGCCTTTTCCAACTATTACGGCAACGCCCGCTTTGGCCTAGGGGCGGCCATGGCAGCCATCCTGGTTCTGGTCGGCCTCCTGGTTTCCCTCCTCTACCTGCGCCTCTTCAACTTCAGGCACCTCCTGGAGGTACCTCGCATCGAGGTGGAATGATGCCCCGGACCCGCTTCTGGCCCCTTCTAGCCTTCGGTCTTTTCGTGCTCTCCCTACCCCTTCTGGCGGGCTACCTTTGGCTTTTGGTCTCCGCCTTTAGTTTTCAGGTGCACGGCCTGAAGCCGATGGGCGGGCTTACCCTGGAGCACTGGCGCTTCCTCCTTGAACCCATCGGACAGCGCCCCCCGATCGGCCGGGTGCTGCTTAACTCCTTTGTCTACGCCTTGGGGGTGGCCTTCCTAGTGGTCTTGGCTTCCTCTATGGCCGCCTATGCCCTCTCCCGCCTCGCCTTCCGCGGTCGGGGCTTTTACCTTGGCCTTGTCCTGGTGCTCCACGCCTTCCCGGCGGTGAGCTTGCTCATCGGCATCTTTTACGTTCTCCAGCTCCTCGGCCTCTTCGATACCCTTGCTGGGGTCATCCTCGTCCAGGCCAGCCTTTTTCTCCCCTTGGGCATCTGGCTCATGAAGGGCTTCTTCGATGCCATCCCCTGGGACCTGGAGCGGGCGGCCCTGGTGGACGGAGCTTCCCGTTGGATCTTCTTCCTTAGGATCGCCCTTCCCCTGGTACGGCCCGGGCTTTTCGCCTTGGGCACCTTCGTCTTTATCGCGGCCTGGGGGGAGTTCATACTGCCCTACACCCTCATCGTGTCCAGCCGGGCCTGGACCCTGGCCCTTTACCTACAGAGCCTCCTCGGGGCAGTGGACTTGGCGGATTACGGCCTGGTGGCGGCAGTGGGCCTCTTCTACCTCCTTCCGGTCCTCGTCCTCTTCCTCGTTGGGCAACGTTTTCTTCTGACCATCTATGGCGGGGGTGTAAAGGGATGAGGGGCTTTCGCGTGGAGTTGCAGCAGCTCTCCAAGCGGTTCGGCCAGGTGGAGGCGCTCCGGGAGCTCTCCTTGGACATTCGCCCGGGGGAGCTGGTGGCCCTTTTAGGTCCCTCGGGGTGTGGCAAGACCACCGCCCTTCTCCTCATCTCCGGGATCTACCGGCCCAGCGCGGGAAGGATCCTGTTCGACAATCGCCCCGTGGAGCACCTCCACCCGAAGGACCGGGACATTGGCATGGTCTTCCAAAGCTACGCCCTCTATCCCCACATGACCCTTAGGGAGAACATTGCCTTTCCCCTGCGCCTAAAGCGCCTCGGGGCCAAGGAGGTGCGGGAGCGGGTGGAGCGGGTGGCGACCCTGCTTGGCATCGCTGAGCTTCTGGAACGGAGGCCGGCCGAGGTCTCGGGAGGCCAGCAACAGCGGGCCGCTCTGGCCCGGGCCCTGGTGAAGGAGCCGGGCCTTCTCCTCCTGGACGAGCCCCTCTCCAACCTGGACGCCCGGGTCCGCCTCCAGGCGCGCACAGAGATTCGGAGGCTCCAGCTCCAGCTTGGCGTCACCACCATCCTGGTGACCCATGATCAGGCCGAGGCTTTGGCCATGGCCGACCGCATAGCCGTCTTGGCGGGGGGGAGACTGCAGCAGTACGATGTGCCGGAGGCCCTTTACCGAAGGCCAGCCAATACCTTTGTGGCCCACTTCATCGGTGATCCCCCCATGAACCTCTACCGGGGCCAATTCACCCCGGAAGGGTTGGTGGGGGAGGTACGGTGGCCCTTACCCTCCGGAGGCCGTCCCCCCTTTTTGGGTGAGGGGTTTCTGGGGATCCGCCCCGAGGACCTGACGGTGGTTCCCGCGGAGGCCCCGGAGGGGATCCGGGGCCGCGTGCTCCTGCGGGAGGCCCTGGGGAGGGAGGTTCTTCTGACCCTGGCCTTGGAAGGAGGGGGGCAGGTGAGGGCGCTGGTTCCTGGGGGAGCCCCCTACCGCCCGGGGGACGTGGTGGGGGTGCGGTACGCCATCGAGGCCCTGCACTTCTTCGACCCGGAGGGAAGGAGGGTGGGGAATGGGGATGCCCCAGTACGTGGAACTTAACGGCAGAAGGGTCTGGCTCAAGTACCACCGGCTCCTTTCCGGATCCGGCCGGTTTCCGCCCAACTCCCTTTCGGCCTTGCAGGAAGTGGTGGAGGGCGGCGCCTTTGCCCTGGAGTTCGACGTTCGGCTCCTAGGGGATGGTAGCTGGGTCCTCCACCACGACCCCACCCTAGACCGGGAGACGACGGGCGTTGGGCCCCTCAGGGCGGTGGATCTCGCGACCTACAAAGCCCTCCGCCTGCGGGGAAGCGACGAGCCCCCGGCCACGTTGGCGGAGGCGGTGGCCTACCTGGCGGCAAGCCCCCGGGCCCTAAAGGTCCAGGTGGACCTCAAGGAGGAGGTCCTCGCCCCAGAAGAGGCCCTTGCCTTCCTGCGGGCGCTAGAGCCCCTTCGGGCCAACCCTAACCTCCGGCTGGTGGTGGGTTCCCTGGCCGACTGGAACCTGCGGCTGCTCAAGCGGCTCGATCCGGCGCTCGCCATAGGGGTGGATCCGGCGTATTACCTAGATTCGCCGGTGGGCACTTGGTCCCGGTTGCCGGTCCGGGTCAACGCCTACGGTTACCTGGACGACCATCCCCTGGGCTTCCGCCGCTGGATGCCCGTGCGGGCCTACCTGGAGGACCGCCTTGAGGCGCTCTTGCGCTCGGTGCCACCGTTTGAGGAGCTTTACCTGCGGAAGGAGTTCCTGCTCCAGGCTCTCGGGGACGGCTTCGATCCCTTGGCCTTCGTCCGAAGTATGTGGGACGGCCTCCTGGTGGATGTCTGGACCCTTGACCCCGAGGAGGGGGGCCTGGAGGCCTACCTTGAGGTCCTGGCCCGGGTGGAGGTGGACCAGATCACCTGCGATCGTCCTCTCCGACTGGCGGCTTTAGTTCCCCCACCAGGCGGGCCAGGCGGTTGACCCCCTCGTTGAGCTCCTCCAAGAGCAGGAGCAGGTCCAGGTGGGTGAGGGTCGAGGCCCGGCTCTCCTCCCGGTGCCGTAGCCTCTGCAGGTGAGCCTGGCGGGAGGCTTCCAACCGGGCCAGGACCTCCGGGTGCTGCCGCTCCACCTCCAGGGCCAGGGCCCTGTCGCCCGTGGCCAGAGCGGTGAGGGCCCTTTCCAGACGCCCCAGAGTGGCCTCGGTGAGCTGGGCCAGTTCCTGCCTTCCCTCAGGGCTAAAGGTGAGTCCCTGGGCCCAAAGCCTCTCCGCCTTGCGCAACGCCTTTTTGGAAAGGTCCGCCAGGTGCTCCAGTTCGCTGGCGGCCTTGAGGAGGGGGAGGGCCAGGGCGTCCTCTGGGAGCCGGGCTATGTAGACGAGGACCTCTCGGCTGAGGCGGTCCACCTTCTCCTCTAGGGGGACGAGGTCCGCCTCCCGGCCTGCCTCCCGGCTCAGGGCCCGCCAGGCCCCCTCAAGCACGAACCGGGCGGTGTCCCCGATGCGGGCAATCTCCCTCAAGGCAAGGCCGCGGGCCAGGAGGGGGTCACCGAGGGCCTCGAGACGGAGGTACTTGGGGCCCGGGGCCTTGGGGAGGGGGACTATTTTGGCCGCCAGTCGGTGGAGGAAGGGGAAGGTGAGGGGAAGGGTGAGGAATGCCAGGGTGTGGTAGCTGACATGGGCCCAGAAGGGCCCTAGGCTCGGAAGGAAAAGGAGGGGCAGGGCCAGGGCCAAGCGGTGGACAAGGAGAAGGAGGCCAAGCCTCAGGCCTTCGGGCATAGCGTGGAAGAAAAGGGGACCGGTGCACCCCACTCCACCGCCCAGCACCAGGGGCAGGGTATGCTCGGGGTCCTCCCCTGCTCGGGAAAGGCCGAGGGCTAGCAGCGCCACCAGGTTGGCGGAGCCGACGCCATAGGCCAAGAGGAAGCCGGTGAGGAAGAGGAGCCAGCCGGGAAGGAGTGGAAGCCAAGGCTCCAGGCCCAGGACCGCCTCGTGGGCGAGCTCGAGGCCCAAGAAGAGCAGGCCGATGCCGTAGAGGAGGCGGCCTGCCCCAGTGCTTTTCCCCCGGGCGGCCAGCTCCCAGAGGAGAGCTAGACTTAGGGCACCAAAGGCCAGGGTCCGGTTGCCAAGGCCGGCCACCACCACCACCCCTGTGGCCCCCAGGGTCCCCCCGAGGGCGAGGAGAGCCGCTTCGTAGAGGGAGAGGACTCCGGCCTGGAGGAGGCCCCGCCCGAGGAGGCTCAGCCCCGTGCCGCTTCCCGAGGCCACTCCCAGGAGGAGGCCGACCAGGCCCAAGGGGAAGCCCCGGAACCGGGAAAGGAGCCGCCTGCCCCTGGGCCCCAGGAGCCCCCCGGCCCCCTCGGTGAGGAGGAGAGTGCCGAGATAGAAGAGGGCCAGAACCCCTAAGGCCTCCACCCTCTACCCCCGGGCCGCCAAGAGGACCTCGGGCAGGTCCCCGATAAGGCCGTCCACGCCGATGCCCAAGAGCCTTCGCGCCTCCCCCGGGTCGTTCACCGTCCAGGGGATAACGAAAAACCCCGCCTCCTTCCAGCGGGCGAGGCTTTCCTCGCTCACCAGGGCCTTGTGAGGGTGCACCCCCTCGTGGCCCAGGGCCCGGGCCACGGGGCCGAGGTCCTCCTCCGCGAAGAGGAGGGCCCGCGGAAGGCCGGAGTCCCGGAGGAGGTAGAGGGCCACCGGGTCGAAGCTGGACACAAGGGCCCGGGAGGCCAGGGGTGTGAGGGCCCACCCCAGGGCCCGGGCCGCCGAGGGGAAGCCGGGGAGGAACTTGAGCTCGGCGTTCAAGACCGCCTCGGGGTAGTCCTGGAAGAGCTCCAGCACCTCCTCAAGCGTGGGGACCCAGGGCTCCATCGACCTGAGCTCCGCCAGGCTCAGCGCGGGCACCGGGCCCCGGGGGGTGGTGAGGTCGTGGCGGACCACCAGGCGCCCCTCCCGGGTGGCCTGGACGTCCAGCTCCACCCCGGAGAGGCCGGCCTCAAGGGCCAAGCGAACGCTTTCCAGGGTGTTCTCCCTGGCCCTCCTAGGGGCACCGCGGTGACCCAGGAGAAGGGGCTTTTTCACGGGGACCTCCGGGAAACCCTCTGGGCGTCTATCGCTTCCTGGGAGCGTTCCAGGTACCAGCCCGCATCGAGTTTCCGCAGAGCCAGGGCCACGTAGAGGGCGTCCACCACCGCCAGGTGGACCACCCGGGTGGCCATGGCCTCTACCCGGAAGGCCGCCTCCCGCACCGGGGCGATGAGGGCCACAGTGGCCTTCCGGGCCAGGGGACTTTGGCGGAAGGAGGTGAGGGCGAGGATCCTTGCCCCCCGCCCGGTGGGCTTCGCGGACGCTGTCTAGGAGCTCCCGGCTGCGGCCGGTGTGGGAGACGAAAAAGCCCACTTCCTCCGGTCCCATGAGGCTCGCCGCCACCGCCTGCATGTGGGTCTCGGGGGCCATGAACACGGGGAGGCCGATCCTGAGGAAGCGGTAGTAGGCGTCCAGGGCCACGGGGGCGCTGGAGCCCACCCCGAAAACCCCCACGCGCCGCGCCTTCAGGAGGAGCTCCACGGCCTGGGCAAAGGGTGCTGCCTCCAAGGCGGAAAGGGCCTCCTCCAGGGCCTGAACCTCGGAGCGGAGGACCTTGCGCAGAACCTCCTCAGGGGGATCCTCGGGGCGCACGTCCAGGGAGGGGGGAGGGAGGCTCTTCCCCCGAGCTCCATGGCCAGGGCGATCTTGAGCTCCCGGAAATCCCGGAACCCGAGCTTCCGGGAAAGCCGGGTCACGGCGGCGGTGCTCACCTCGGCCCGGTCCGCCACCTCGCGGATGCTGGCCTTCACCACCGCCTCGGGCGCGGAGAGGAGGAGGCGGGCCACCGCCTGCTCCGTGGGGGCCAGCTCGGGAAACTTGCTCCTGAGCCTCGGAATTAGGACCATAGGCGCTCCTTCAGCTCCCCTAGGTCCCGGACCACCAGGACGCCCTGGTTCTGGACCTCCTCTATTCTCCGGTCTTCCGGACGGGTGGCCCCGGTGAGGACCAAGGCTGCCCGCACCCCCGCTCCCATGGCGAAGGGTTTGTCCAGGGTTTGGGGGAAGCTCTGATCTACCTGGACTTTCCCAGCGGCCACCAGAAGCACATCAAGAGCACGAATGTGCTGGAGCGGCTTTTCCGGGAGGTGAAGCGGCGGACCAGGGTGGTTGGGGTTTTCCCCAGCGAGGGGAGCCTAGTGAATCTAGCCACGGTGGTGATGCTGAGAGCCACGGAGGACTGGGCGCTCAGGCGTTACCTGGACATGGCCCCGCTTTGGGCCGCGGAAGAAAAACCCACAAAAATCGCGACTTGACCTATCCTTGGCTTGCTTGGACTGTTATGTATGGAACCGTTAACGCGTTCAATCGTCATGAAAACAACCGTATCCCCCCCTAAAAGAGTGAAAACCTAAAAGTGAAAAACCGGGGGTAAACCCCCTAGGCCGGACGGTAGATGGTGCCCCCCCTCACCCCCCACCCATGGAAGAAGGAGCCATCTCTCTCTCCCCCTCCACAGGTCTCCCACCCGTGGGGCGGGGAGAGAGGGGGAGAGGGGTCTCGGCTCCCACAGCCGTGGCTCGGAAAGAGGGCGAGAGGGAGCCCTCGAGTCTCATAGCCGTGCCCTCAACAAGACCCCTCTCCCCCTCCACGCCTCTCCTAATCGAGCCCTCTTGCCCCTTCACGCCTCCAAGTGGAGGAGGGGGAGGGGGGTGGGGCCACCTATCGCCATCGCTTTCCGCGGTCAGGCCGCTCCCTCCCCGCTTCTCCCCGCCCTTTCCGAGAGCAGACTTCTGTAGTACCGAAGGGTCAGTTCGGCGGTGCGGTGGAGGCGGGCGAAGTAGTCCGCCATGAGGAGGACGGCCTCGTCCTCCATGTTGGCCACAAGGAGGTAGGGAACGGGGTGCGCCGTCATGGCCCGGAAGGCGGTGAGGGCGAGGTGGAGGGAGGCCTTGCCCAAGGGTTTCCGCCTTCCCAGGGAGGGAGAGTCTTGGTGGACGAGGAGGGCCATGAGGGGGAGGGCATTGGGGGCTATAGGGGCGGGGGTCCTCTCATAGAGGGCGAAGAAGGCCCGCACCAGCTCCTCGGGCTCAGGGCCCTTGGGGAAGGGAAGCCCTTCCCCTTCTCCCGCTTTGCTCCTCTTCGCCTTCTTCCACCTCAGGCCCAGGACCTGGAACACCTCCTTGAGGGTGGGTTCGGCTCCCAAGGGGTTTTATCATGCCTCCTCTGTTCTAAATATAACCCAAGTTGCTGCCCAAGGGTTTTCTGGGCCATAAGGCTGAGGTTGTGGGCTAGGACGAAGGAGAGGACCTTGATGATGAAGCCCTCTTGGGTCACGGCGTGGATGCGCCGGGGAAACAGGGCATGCAGCCTACTCCCCACCGTTTCCACCACCCTCCGCCCCACGATAGCCAGGTACTGTAGCCAAGGGACATAACGCCGGCTGTTCCTCCTGCGAATGACCATAGGAACGACTCCCTGCGCCTCGCGAAGCAGGTCCTCTAAGTGTTTCCCTAACGGGAAAGCAGCGTACAGATGACTCTCGTACCCCCGGTCCAGGTAAAGCTCCGCCCCCTCGGGAAGGTCCAGGGGCAGGAGAAGCAGGGAAGTCAGGTCATGCCAGCTTCCCGGGGTCAGGTTCACCTCGTGCACAAACTTCCCGTCGTCCACCAGGAGGTGGAGCTTGAGTCCATGAAAGTAGACCCGCTTGCTGGGGATGAAACCCCGGTAGGCCCTACCTGGGAAGAGCCGGGAGCGGAGAGCGCGGACGTTTTCGCAGGGGGGAGGGGGAAGGTATCCGTCACGGGCGAAGCCCGTATCTTGCAGGCATAGGCCTGGGCCTGGTGGAGGTTTTTCCAGACCTGACCCAGGAGGTGAAGGAGGGGCAGGCTGCTTTCCCTTCAGGGAAACATCTTGAAGAGGGGGTGGAGGGCGTGCAGCCTGCGGTTGAAGCGGCTTGGGGAGGGGACGTGGGTGAAGAGGGCCAGGTCCTGGGCCCAGGCCAGAGTCTTGTTGTGCTTGCCGCCGAACTCCATGGCGGCGCTGCTTTCCCGTCAGGGAAACACCTAGCGGACGGCCAGGGTGAGGATGACGCTGGAGGGCACTTTGGTCTGGGGGTCAGCAAGGTAGCCCCTAAGGGGCTGACCTTTGTGGCCCATCGCCCGGAGGGCATCGTCTATGATGCAAAAGGCCGCTATGACACGCAGCAGCATAGCGGCCTCCATCTTTCCAGGCCCAAGGATAGGTGGCAACTTGGGTTACAATAGCACCCTCGCTCACCCTACCCCCAAACATAGCGTCCCCCCTCCACCCGTTTCACCTTCAAGAAACATCGGTAGGGGTAAGAGGGGTTCGCTTTCGGGGGGGTCCACCCCTCCTCCGAGGAGATGGGGGGCGCTCACTCCTCCCTCCTCCACCCCCCAAAAAAGAAGCTCCTCGAGGCCCCCTCACTTCTCCTCGAGGCCCCCTCCCACCATTCATTTAAGGGTGGGAGCGCCGAGGGGGGGAGCTATCGTGGGTGGGGTGGGAAGCTCCGTGAGAGAAAGATGTGAGCGGATCTCGGGGAAAAAACCTTTTTTCACTCTTGGGAATCTTTGCATAAGGGAAATCGTAAAGGCCATTATTAGTGCGATTTATCGGTGGTAAAAAGGGTGAGATGGCGAAAAGGGTGCGCTCACATGTTTCTCTCATAAACGGGGGAAAGGAGAACCCCCCCAATATGGACTGGACACCCCAGTCCCTTGTGCTAGAATGCAGGGCTAAGGAGGTGAGAGGCTAGTCGAGGACTCCTCGGGGTTATAAAGCAGGAAGTCCGGGGTTTCCCCCAGGACCCGTACACCCAACTTGGTACCCTAACACCCTAACCCAAGGGTACCAAGCCAAGAGGGAGGTGTCAACCCTGGCGGGAGCCCCACGGGCCCCAGGGCCGGGGGTGAAGCGGCCCAGCGGAAGACCGTGGGAGCGAAAAGCTGGACCCATCTGGAAGCGCCAAACGGGTACACCCTCATTCCCAATCCCCTTCTGAACAGGCTCTTCAAGAGCGGCCTCTCGGACAGGGAGCACGCCGTCTTCTTGGCCCTGGCCACCCGCAGGAACCTCCACCACAAGAAGGCCACCACCAAGGACCTCGCCCGCTTCCTCCGGCGGGACCCCCGCACGGTGGAGAAGGCCCTCCTGGCCCTCTGGGAGGCGGGCCTGGTGGAGCGGGACGCCACGGGTTGGTGGCTCGCGGAGGCGGCCCTCTCATCCACTTCTCAGCAAGGCGTGCAGACCTCTCAGCAAACTTTGCAAGGCGAAAGCGAGGAAAACGCCCTTCGGGACGAGGTTTCTCTGGGTCAGGAAATAAGAGAAGAAACCTCATCAGAAGAAAAAAACCCTCCTCATCCTCACCCCACCCCCCAAGCAGAGGAGGCGGTAAACCTGGCGGTCAAAGAGACAGCCCGAGGGAAAGGGGAACAGCCTGGAGGCGCGGCCTCCACGATCCCTTCGCCGTCCTCGGACTTCCCCTCTTCTCAAGAGTCTTCCCCGGCGTTCGTGAAGCCCGGCACAAAGCCCCTGCAGGCCGCCCTCAAACAGGCGGGGCTCTGGGGGGAGTTCTACCGGGCCTTCCGTCCGGGCTTCGCCTCCGAGGCCCTCTGGGCCGCCTACCTGGCCCGCCTGGAGCGGGAGGCCCTTCCCCTGGGCGACGGTTTCCTTCTCGCCCTGGACCGCACCCTCAAGGGGGTTGGCCTGGGCGTGGTCCGCTACCCGGCCGCCTACCTGGACCGCCTCCTCAAGGACCTGGTCCCGCCTCCGCCTCCCGCGCCTCCACCCTCTCCCGCTTCGGAAGAGGAAAGGGAACCCCTACCCAAGGACGCCCTCCTCCTCCTCCCCGATGGCCGGCGGGGCTACTTCGCCGGCTGGACCGGGGGCGGGGCCAAGGCCTTCGTGGAGGTGGACGGGGTGGCCCACCTGGTGGACCGGGAGGTCGTCCTGGCGGCCCGTGTGGTAGGGTGAGGGGGATGGAGGTTCCCGCTTCCGTGGGCGAGACGGCCCAGGTTTCGCCAGAGCCCGCCCCTCGGCCCAGGGGGCCCAGTGAGGCCGCTTACGTGGCCAACTTGTTTACCTCGGGCCACGTGCGGGTGCGGGAGGTGAGGACCCGGGAAGGGGAGGTGCGCACCCTCTACTACCTGGAGGTGCCCGAGGCCCCCAAGGGGGTCGTCTTCGCCCTCCCCAGAAAGCTGGGCGCCCGCCTCCTCGGCCAGCGCCTCCTGGCGCAGCACGCTCCCCGGACGGAAAAGAAGGGCGTTTTGGGAGGCAAGCAGCACTTTCTTCGGCCCGTCCCCCCTGAACGGTTCCCGGGTTTCCCCTTCTTCTTCGTTCGTGGCCGCCTGGCGGCTGTGAACCCCGAGGAGGGCTACTTGCGGGTGGAGGTCCGCCCCAACCCCGGAGGGCGCCTCAAGGAACCCTTCACCCTCACCCTCTGGGCCTCCCTCTCCCTCCTGGAGGCTTTACCCCCCGTGGGGAGCGCGGTCTACCTGGAAGGGGAGCTCCGGCCTAAGAGCGGCCGCCTGGTGGTCCGGCGCTGGGAGCCCGCCCGCCTGTGGGACGACCCCCAGTAGGCCACCTGGCCCAGGTCCGGGGCGTGGCCCACCTCTCCCCCCTCCCGGGAAGGGCGAGTCTCCGCCTGGAGGCCCCCGGGCTCTTCTCCAAGCGGGTGCGGGCCCAAAGGGGCCTCAAGGAAGACCTCCTCCCCGGCCTCTACCGGGTGGTCCTCCACCCCCGCACGGACGGGGAGGGCTTCCTCACCGGGCTCCGCCTGGCCCACCGGGAGCTCCTCCGCCCCGCTCCCGTGGGGGAGGCGCCGGGGGAGCCCCTCCGCTTCCTCCTCCTGGGGGAGTGGCTGGGAGCCTGGGAAGGGCTGGGCCGGGTGCGGGTGGTGCCCAGACCTAAAGCGGAGGAGCCCGAGACCCGGCCCTTCGTCCTCCGCTTCCTCCTCCGCCGCCCCCACCTGGCCCCGGCCCCAGGGGGACTGGTCCTGGCCATAGGCCGGGTGGAGCGGGGAAGGCTGGTGGGGGAGGCCTTCCCCCTGACGCCGAGGGCCCTGCCCTAGGCCTCTTCCCGGACCGCCGGCTCCAGGACCTCCTGGGCCCGGGCGTGGGCCCGCTCCAGGCGGTCTAGGGCTTCTACGAGGTGCGCCTTCAGTACCCGGTGCCCTTCCCGGGGGAGGGCGGTTCATCTGGGGTGTAGGGGCCCCAGAGCGGCGTAGAGGACTCCCAGGAGGCGGTCTTCCTCCTCCAGGGCCTCCATGGCCTCCCGGGCCTTGCCCAGGGCCACCAGGGCCATGCGCACCTCCTCCCATAGCCAGGTCAGGTGGTCTTCCAGCTCCTTCCTGGCCTCGGGGTCGTGGAGGGGGCTCACCGCTCGCATCCTATTCCGTCCCCGTCCCGGTCAAACCCGTGGGGGTCTGGGGGGAGGACCTTGAAGCGCTTGTGGGGGATGTCCTTGCAGTCCAGGTCCGGGGGCGGTGGAGGAATGCAGACCGTGGGATACGCGGGGTCGCACCGCCCCGCCTTGCCCGTTCCGGAGTACGAGCCCGCTGAGGGGACGGCTCCGGGGCTTTTCCGGTACTCCCAGGGGGGCTGGAAGCTCCCGCGCCACAACCCTTTCCCCGCCGCCTGGGCCTGGCGCTGGGCGTCCAGGTAGACGCTTCCGCCATACTGGACGTACGCCAAAGCCCAGCCCTCCGCCACCAGCCAGCGGTTTATCTCCACGCTCCCCACGGAGCACACCGCCACCGCCCGCCCGTAGCGGTCCCGTTCCCGCACCTGGCAAGAGACGGTCCTCTGCCCGAGAAAGTCCGCCAGGGCAAAGGCCGCCCGCCTTCCACAGGGCCAGGGCCGCCCCGCCTCGTCCAGGCAGGTCTGGGCGCTCTCGGGGGCATCTATCCCCCAAAGGCGAACTCGTTCTCCCCGGATCTCCAGGGTGTCCCCGTCCACCACGCTGGCCCGGCCCACCAGGGTCTGGGCCAGGGCGAGGGAAATGAGAACGAGGACAAAAAGGCCGAAGAAACTGAGGGATCTCATTCCTCCTCCAGTTCGGGCAAGGTCCTTTGGAGAACGGAAGGTTGGCCCCCTTTTCCGATCTCCGCTGCCATCTCCTCGAGCACAGCTTTCACCACTTCCCTGATGGCCTCTCTAACGGGCCCCCGCAAGATTTCCTCTGTGGCCCGGCGTATGGCTTCCCCTAGAAGAGGGGGGAGATGGGTAGCAAGTCTGGAAAAAACCCGGGCCTCCACCGCCTCTAAGAGGCGGGGATTGGCGGTGAGGTTCTGGAAGACTGGTGCGGAGACGGGATCCCTGGTAGGGGTAGAACTCGTTAGGATCGCGAACAGGTCGGGCAGTTTCGGAAGGCTCAGGAGGCGCCTGGGGCGGGTGAGGGCCACGTAAAGGATGTTCTCCTCCTCCACGAGCTCCTCGAGGAGCCCGTGCTGGCGGTAGAGCTCCCGGGTCACGGGATCCCACACCCGCACAAAGTCGTCCCAGAGGACCACCTGATCCCACTCCCGCCCCTTGGCCTTATGGAGGGTGGAGACCACGATCTCGGCTTCCTCCTCCCTGTCGGTGTGAATGTCCTTCAGGAAGGAGGCCAGCCACTCCAGGGAGTACTTCTTGGAGAGGCGGAGGAGCATCCGGGCCGAGGGGTGGTTGAGTTCCTGCGCCAGCTCCTCAACCTCTTCCCAGGTTTCCACCAGGGCGAGCTCGGGGTGGGGCTTCTCCCGCTCCCTTTTTTCCTTGAGGACGGCTGCGTCCTGCAAAAGCCAGACTAGGTCCTTGGGCCCCCCCACCAGGTGGACCTTGGCCTGGGGGAGGTAGGGTGCCCCGTCCTCGCCGTTCCCCAGGAGAAAGGTGGCCACGGCTTCTACCGCCCCCACGTTGGTCCGGCACAGGACGGTGAAGGGGGGTTCCTGGGCGTAGCTGGGGTCTATCTGCGTCTCCCATGGGGCCTTCCCCCGAAGCTCCAGAGGGCTCCCGAACCTGGCCATGAGCCTCCGCACACCCAGTGCCAGCTCTTCGCTGAAGCGGAAGCTCCAGGTGAGGGGGCGCTCGGGGGCCTCGAGCTTGTCCATGGCGTTCACCGCCCCCCGCCACCTGTAGATCTGTTGCCTGGGGTCGCCCACGTAGACCCTTTGCAAGACCCTCTGGTGCCCCTCGAGGACCTGGAGGAAGACCGGGGAAAGGTCCTGGGCCTCGTCCACCAGAACGGCATCGTAGCCACTGATCCTCCCTCCCGCCTCGGCC
>Ga0197143_1001915_pt1 | contig 16389 bp, 20 predicted proteins | sample GBS70_MetaG_FD_148603 | JGI IMG/M metagenome (GOLD analysis project Ga0197143, IMG submission 148603) | Sediment microbial communities from Great Boiling Springs, Gerlach, Nevada, United States - GBS 70_MetaG | ecosystem: Environmental > Aquatic > Thermal springs > Hot (42-90C) > Sediment...
TTCTTTATTATAAACAATTTTGACCCCAATTGTTGAACCAAGATTTGCAGGTTTTACAACAACGGGAAATTTGAACTTCATCTTTATTGGTTTGTTTTTTTCTATTACAACAAAAGGTGGGGTAGGAATTTTGTGATAACTTAAAATTTCTTTGCAAATAATTTTGTTTAAACATAAAGCAGATGAGAGAACACCTGAACCTGTATAAGGAATTTTCAAGGTTTCACAAAATCCCTGAATTGCTCCATTTTCTCCAATACCTCCATGTAAAGCAATAAAAACTATATCTGGATTAAATTTTAAAAATTTATTAATAAAATTTTTTTTAGATGGATCAAAAAGTTTTACATCATATTTTTTCCTTAAAGCATAATAAACACATTTACCCGATTTCAAAGAAACCTCTCTCTCAGGACTTTCTCCCCCATATAAAATTGCAATTTTCATTCAAATTCTCCTATTAATTGAATTTCTGTTTCAAGTTCAATATTAAATTTTTCTTTTACTTTTTCTTTAATTATTTTTATAAGTTTATAAACATCATTTGCCTTCCCATTTCCTCTATTAATTATAAAATTTGCATGTTTTTCAGAAATATAACAATCACCTATAGAATACCCCTTTAAGCCGCATTTTTCAATTAATTCGCCTGCATAGTAAGGATATGGATTTTTAAAAATACTTCCTGCACTGTAACCAATTGGCTGTTTAAGTTTTCTTTCATGAATATATTTTTTAATTTTTAGTATAATCCTTTCTTTTTGTCCTTTTTCAAATTTAAGATTGACATCTAAAATAATCATAGAAGAATTAAATTCACTTTTTCTATAATCAAAAAATATATCCTTTTTTTCTTTTTTTATTATCTCACTGGAATTTACATCAAAAAATCTTACATAGTCAATCTTTTCAGAAATCCACTCATTTTTTAAACCTGCATTATTTTTCACTGCTCCTCCAATAGTTCCTGGAATACCAGCGAGAAATTCAAGGCCTTCTAAATTATTTTCAATACAGAATTTTAATAATATTGATATTTTAACACCTGATTCACATTTTAAATTTTCACCATCAAAGTCAATTCTATTTAATTTTAAAGTAGAAATAATTATTCCATTAAATCCTTTATCACTTACTAAAACATTTGTTCCTTTCCCAAGAACTAAAAATTCCAAATTATACTTTTTTGAAATTTTAATTATTTTTTTTAACTCTTCAATATTTTCTGGATATATTAAATACCTTGCATTACCTCCACATTTAAAACTTGTATATTCTTTCATAGGATAGTTTTCAATCAACTTCCCTTTAAAACTTTCTTTCAAAATATAATCAATATTTTCCATCTTTAAAATATAAACCAGTGGCAGGTACAGGTGGTGGAGCAAATCTTCTATCTTTTTTTTCTAAAATTTCCTTTACATCCTCTTTCTTAATTTTATCTTGGCCTACATAAATAAGACACCCAATAATATTTCTTGCCATTTTGTATAAAAAACCACTTCCTTCAATATCAATTATAATCAAATCAACATCTTCATCAATAAAAAATTTTCTTTTTTTAATATCAATTCTATAAATTTCTCTCACTGTATTTTTTACTTTACTACCACTTGATTGAAATGACTTAAAATCATGTTTACCTATAAAAAATTTTGCAGCCTCCTTCATTTTTTTAATATCAATTTTATCTTTTATAAAATACACTAAATCACTAAGGAAAGGAGTTTTTTTTAATGAAATTATATATCTATATGTTTTTCTTTTAACCGAATATCTACTGTGAAAATCCAAAGGTACTTCTTCAACTTCTTTTATATAAATTGAAGGAGGGAGAATTGAATTTAAAGCATTTTTAACATTTGATGAATTTAATCTAGTATTTACTTTAATATTTGCTACATAATTTATCCCACTTACTTTACTATCTGTTCTACCACAACCAATTACTTTTACATCTTTATTAAAAATTTTTTTTAATGCATTTTCAATTTCTTCCTGTATAGTTTTTTTATTCTTTTGTTTCTGCCATCCATGGAATTCTTTACCAAAAAAAGAAATTATAAGTTTAAAATTTTTTTCTTCCATTTAGGCAAGTGTTAAAATCTTTGAAGTAAATATTATTTTTCTTGGACATTCCTCAATACATTTACCACAATTATCACATTTTTCATAATCAATAACAGCAATATTATTTTCAATTTTTATAGCACCCGTAGGACATACTTTTGAACATTTTCCACAACCAATACAACCAACCTGACATATTTTAACCACGATGGCACCTTTATCAAGAGATGAACAGGCAATATAAATATTTTTTTCCTTCGGTAAGAGTTTAATTATGTTTTTAGGACATATTTTTACACATAATCCACATCCATTACATTTTTCCTCATCAACTAAAGGAACTCCATTTTCTGATAATTTTATCGCACCTGTAGGACAGACATTCACACAATCGCCGTATCCAAGACACCCATAAATACAGTGATAATTTGTATCAAAAATAGCATTTACAGCAGAACAAGATTTTATTGTATCATAATTAAATCTCTTCTTTGCATTAATTCCTCCATAACAACAAACTCTTGCCACAAATTTCTTTTTTTCTTCTTTTTCAATCCCAAGTAATTTACAAATTTCAGAAAAGGAATTTTCATCAAGCATAGCACATTTAGAAGGAGATACTTTACCTTCTATAAGAGCTTCAACAAAAGCGTTACATCCAGGGAAACCACATGCACCACAATTTGCTTTAGGTATAAGTTGATATATTTTTGAATATAATGGATTTTCTTCAACCCTGAATTTTGAATATATGATTGTTAAAAATATTCCAAAAAATAGGCCAAGTGCACCAACTATTAAAATAGAAAAAAATACTTCTTTCATAATTCCTCCTCTTTTTTAATTTTTCCACATAAAATTATAAACCTCAACAAAAATTTTTTCAATTTTTTAAAAAATTATAAAATATTAAAAAAGAGGAAAATATGAGGGAAGGATATTTAATTTATGTTATAGTTGGGTTTATATTTTTAATTAGTGGAATTTTTTTAACTTTTAAACCACGTCTAACTTATGAGAAAGAATCTATTTCAGATATAATTGCAGTTTTTGGGATTATATTGATGGTGATTGGTATTATACTTTTGCTTTCCCCATTTTTAAAATAAATTTAAATCTTTAAAGATGATGAAATTAACGTAAGGGCTTCTGTTCTTGTTCTTAAATCTCTCAAAAATATTCCTCTCATAGCACTTGTCACAATTTTCGTTCCCGGTTTTTTTATCCCTCTCATAATCATACACATATGCTCTGCTTCAATTACTGCCATTGCTCCCTGAGGTGTTAAAACATTCATAATTATATCCACTATTTGATTCGTCATTCTTTCTTGAAGTTGAGGTCTTTTTGATAATACATCAACAAGTCTTGCAATTTTACTTATTCCAACAACATTATTCCCATCAGGCAAATATGCTACATGAACCTTTCCAAAAAATGGTAAAAAATGATGCTCACACATAGAATAAAAATTTATATCTTTTATAAGAACAAGTTCATTATATTCCTCTTTAAAAACTTTACCAAGAACCTTTTTAGGGTCTATCTCTATACCACTAAAAATTTCTGAATACATTTTGGCTACTCTTTTTGGTGTATCTTTTAATTTCTTTTTATCTATATTTTCTCCAAGCCCTTCAATTATTAATTCAATTCCCCTTTCTATTTTCTTTAAGTCCATCTTCATCTCCTTTTTTAATTCCAAGAATTTTATCTATTTCTTCTGAAGTTAATGTCTCTTTTTCCAAAAGGGCGTTTGCAAGTAAATCAAGTTTATCTCTATTTGCCATTATTATTTCTTTTGCTCTATTTTCTGCTTCTTCAAGTATATTCTTTATTTCCCTATCAATTTCCCTTGATGTTTCCTCACTATGTTCTCTCTGCTGAACAATATCCCTCCCAAGAAAAACTGCTTCATGCTGACGAAAACTAACAGGACCTAAATTTTTGCTCATCCCCCATTCACATACCATTTTTCTTGCAATTTCAGTAGCAATTCTTAAATCATTTTCACTACCTGTAAATTTTTTCCCAAATACAATCTCTTCAGTTGCTCTTCCTGCAAGAAGTGCTGTAATTGAATTTTTGAAATATGTATCACTCTCAATGTACCTATCTTTATCAGGAAGAACATGTGTAATACCAAGTGCTTGACCCCGAGGTATTATTGTTACTTTATGAACAGGATAAACTTCCGGTAGTAATTTCTGAACAAGTGTGTGGCCTGCTTCATGATAAGCAATAATTTTTTTCTCTTCTGGACTAATATATAAACTCCTTCTTTCTATACCCATTAATACTTTATCCTTAGCCTCTTCAAAATCACTCATATCAATTTTTTCTTTTCCTTTTCTTGCTGCAAGAAGTGCTGCCTCATTTACAATATTTGCAAGATCTGCTCCTGAAAGACCCGGTGTTGCTCTTGCAATTGTTGCAAGGTCAACAGATGGATCAAGGGGCTTATTTTTTGTATGAACTTTCAAAATTTGTTCTCTTGCCCTTACATCAGGGAGAGTAACAACAACAGTTCTATCAAATCTTCCTGGCCTTGTTAATGCTGGATCAAGAACATCAGGTCTATTTGTTGCAGCCATCACAATTATACCTTCATCTGTTTGAAAACCATCCATTTCAACGAGTAATTGATTTAATGTCTGTTCTCTTTCATCATGACCTCCACCAAGCCCTGCAAATCTCTGTCTGCCAACAGCATCAATTTCATCTATAAATACAATACATGGACTTAATTTCTTTGCCTGGCGGAATAAATCTCTTACTCTACTTGCACCAACACCAACAAACATTTCAACAAATTCAGACCCACTCATACTTAAAAATGGAACTCCTGCCTCTCCTGCTACTGCTTTTGCAAGAAGTGTCTTACCTGTTCCTGGTGGACCAATTAAAAGGACTCCTTTAGGAATTTTACCGCCCAATTTTTGAAATCTCTTAGGATTTTTCAAAAATTCAATTATTTCTTTTAACTCTTCCTTGGCTTCTTCACATCCAGCAACATCATCAAAGGTAATTCTATTTTTGGGATTTGGCATAATAGGGGTTGTTTTTGTAAATGACATAATTTTATTCCTCTCTATATTTGCTTGTTTAACAACAAGCCAAAACAGAATAAAAAAAATGAATGCTGGAATGAGATAAGGTAACAGTTCTCCAATAAAACTTCCTGGTTCATATTTAAAAGATATATTATTCTCTATCAAAATTTTATTTAAGTCAGGGGCTTCTCCTATGTATGTATAAAATTTTTTCCCATCTTTAAGTTGTCCATAAATTATACCTTTTTTAATTGTCAATACTCCATCAATATTCCCTTTTTTTACTTCATTAATAAAATCACTATATATTAAATTAATCCTTCTTCCTTCAAACTCAGAAAATTTTGTAAGAGCAAAAATAAAAATACCTATGATAATCCAGAAGATTATTCCTTTAATAAAATTTAATTTGTTATTTTTTTCTTCCATCCCTTCTCTACTTCCTCTTTTAATTTTATAATTGTTTCAAAAGGATTTTCTGATTTTTCAACTACACTTATAACTGCTATTCCATCTGCACCATTTTTTATAACTTCTTTGGCATTTTTTATATTTATACCTCCTATTCCTATTAATGGGATAGAGATATATTTTTTTATTTCTTTTAAAATTTTTACTCCTATAACTTTTTTTTCTGGTTTTGTTGGAGATTTAAAAATTGACCCTATTGCAATATAGTCAACGTCTTTCTCTTCTAAATTTTTTATATCTTCTGAATTTTCTATAGAAACACCTATAATTTTTTCTTGTAAAAGTTTTCTTGCATCATTTATATCAAAATCGTTTTTCCCAATATGAACTCCATCACTTTCACATACTAATGCAATATCTATTCTATCATTTATTAAATATATTATCTCATCAGGTATTATTTTTTTCAATTCTTTTGCTATTTTTAAGAAAAAATTTATATTATTTCCTTTATATCTCAATTGAACAATCTCAGGTCTTGCCCTAATCACATTTTTTGCAAATTCAAAAAAATTTCCTTCCTCTTTTAAATTCAAAATTACATATACACAAGGAACTTTTATTTTTTTTCTTGCCAACTTACATATAATTTTTTTTTCAATATCATATATTTCAAACCTTACGTCATGAAAAAAAATAGATGCTTGTTGATTTAAAACTTTTGAATATTCTTCAAGAACTCTTAGAGATTCTTCTACTCTTAAAAAATTATTTACAACCAGTTTATTTATATCAATTCTCTCTATTTCATTAAAATTTTTACCCTTATCTTTCTCTATATCCCTTGAAACTTTAAGAAATATCTCTTTAAAAAATTCTAAAGTTTTTTTTGCAAATAAATGTCTTATATCTCTTATTTTTTTTAAGTATTCTTCATTCATATAAATAAATCTCAGCGCCTCTTCAATTACTCTTAAACCCTCTCTTGTTCTATTAAAATTAGCATCAATTATTCTATAAATTTCTTTCATTTGCTTTTTTTAATAAATTTGTTGTTGAATAATTTTTATAAAAAGGAACTATAACTACTTTACCACCATATTTTTTAATAATTTCCTTTCCCACAACTTCATTTTCTTTATAATCACCACCTTTAACTATATAATGAGGCAAAATATTTTTTATCAATCTTATAGGGGTTTTTTCTCCAAATAAAACTATGTAATCCACCATTGAAAAAGAGGATAAAATCTCAGCCCTTCCTTTTTCATCTATTATTGGTCGTTTTTCACCTTTCAATTTTTTTACAGAAGTATCTTTATTTAATCCTACAATAAGAATATCTCCAAGTGATTTTGCTTTTTTTAATAGTTTTATATGTCCAGGGTGAATAATATCAAAACATCCATTTGTAAAAACAATAATTTTATTTTCTTTTCTTAACTTTTCACATATTTTTTTAATTTCTTTGATGGTTTTAATTTTATGCATTTTTAAAATTCTGATTCAATAAGTAGAGATAAAAGATGATAAACAATTAGGTGAATTTCCTGGATTTTTTCGGTATTAGTTGAAGGGACTGAAATTACAAAATCTGAAAATTTTTCAAGTGTGTTAGGTACTTTTCCTGTAAAAGAAATTATTTTCATTTTATTTTTCTTTGCTTCTTTCGCTGCTTCTATTATGTTTTTTGATTCTCCTGAAGTTGAAAAACAGATTAAAATATCATTTTTTTTACCAATTGCTGATACTTGTTTTGAAAATATATATTCAAATTTATAATCATTACCAATGCATGTTAATACCGAAGTATCAGTTGTTAATGAAATAAAAGGTAAAGGTTGTCTTTCTTTTTTGAATCTATTTACCATTTCACCTGTAAAATGTTGACAATCTGCAGCACTACCACCATTTCCACATAAAAGAATTTTATTACCTTTTTTAATACTTTTTATTATAAAATCAGAAATTTCAATTATTTTCTCAAAAAAATTTGATGTAAAAACTAAATTTACTAATTTTATATGATCTTCTATTTCTTTTTTCAACTCCTCAATCTTCCTTGCTTTCCTCATCTTCGGTTTTTTCAGAAACCCCTACTATATTTGAAACATAAATCTCAATATTTGATATTCTCTCAATGCCAATGGTATCCTGTAAATAATTTTTTGTTAATTCTTGAATATTACTACAGATTTCAGGAATATTCAAATTTGAAGACAATTTTAAATTTATTTTTGTTTCAAGGCCTTTTGATGTAACAATTGTTTTAACCTTTATTCCCTTTATTCCATCTATCTGTTTTTTTATGGTTGCTGTAATATAATCTTCAATTGCTTTTAAAGAGATTTTAACTTTCCCACCTGGATTGTTGAAAGAAATTGTTTTTGTTCTATAAATATAATCAAACCAGTTCACTAACCAAATTATTCCCATAATTAAAATTATAATTGAAAAAATGCCTATCTTATATGAGTTTCCCTTTATAAAATTTAAAAAATTGTTAGATAGATTTTCGTTTGTGAAAAAAGATAAAAGACAGAAAAGAAAAAATACACCTAACAAAATATAAATTGCAGCAACAATTCTACTCCATATTCTCATTTTTTGCTCCTTTTTAAAATTTTACCTTTTAAAAATTATTTTTTCAAATAAATTGACATTATTAGCAAAAAATATAAAATATGAAAAACAAATAAGAGGAGGAGAAAATGGCTGGAAGAGAAGTTTTTGATGATGAAGAAATAAAAGAAGTTGTTGAAGTTTTAAAAAGGAAGGTTTTATTTAGATATGGATTTGATAAAGAAAGGGAAGGCATTTATAAAGTAAAAGAATTTGAAGATAAATTTAAAGAATTTATAGGTTCAAAATTTGCTCTTGGTGTTTCATCAGGTTCTGCTGCTTTAAAGGTTGCAATTGAAAGTTTAAATCTACCCAAAGGAAAAGAAATAATAACTCAATGTTTTACATTTGTTGCTACAATTGAAGCAATTGAAGAAAGTGGATTTAAACCAGTCCTATGTGAAATTGACGATTCATTAAATATGGACATTTTAGACCTTGAAAGAAAAATAACAAAAGATACTTGTGCAGTTATCCCTGTAAATATGATGGGTTGTTCAGGAAAAATAGACAAGATTATTGAAATAGCAAAAAATAAAAATTTACCTGTTATAGAGGATAATTGTCAGAGTACTGGAGCAAGTTATTTTGGTAAAAAACTCGGGACATTTGGAGATGTTGGGTGCTTTTCTTTTGATTATGTGAAAGTCATGACAACTGGAGAGGGTGGAATGTTAGTTACAGATAATGAAGAAATTTATAAACAAGCAGATTATTATCACGACCATGGACATCCACATTTAAAGGATATAGGAAGAGGGGAAGAAAAAAGAATGAGAAAAGGATTTAATTTTAGAATGAATGAATTACAAGGTGCACTTGGTATTGTTCAATTAAAAAAACTACCTGAAATTATAAAAAAGCAAAGGGAAAATAAAAAGAAAATTAAAGAAGGAATAAAAGATTTAAATGGTATTGTTTTCAGGGATATCCCTGACCCAGAAGGGGAAATAGCAACATTTTTAACATTTTATCTTCCTACAAAAGAAAAAACAGAAAAATTTAAAGAAGAAATGAAAAGTTTTGGAGTAAATCCTGCAATATTAAATTACTGGCATTTTATAGCAAATATTGAAATAGCAGGCGGAGATTTCCCCAAAACAAAAGACATACTTGAAAGAATGGTCTCAATTGAAATTAAAACAATTATGAAAGAGGAAGAGATATCAAAAATAATAGATGTAATTAGAAAAGTTGCTAAAAAAGTCCTTTAATTAAAAAATGGCTAAAATTCTTGTTACAGGTGGATGCGGTTTTATAGGAAGTCATACAGTTGATAGGTTAATAGAAGAAAAAAACGAAGTTTTTGTTATTGATAATCTTTCTACTGGCTCTATTGAAAATCTAAATAAAAAAGCAATTTTTTATAATATAGATATAAGAAATAGAGAAAAATTAAAAGAGTTATTTGAAAATAATTATTTTGATTATGTTTTTCATTTTGCTGCTCAAATAAATGTTAGAAAAGCAGAAGAAGACCCAAAATTTGATATTGATGTTAATATAGGTGGAATTATAAATTTACTTGAAGAATTGAAGAAAAATCCTCCTAAAAAAATTATATTTTCTTCAACTGGTGGAGTTATGTATGGATTAGTGGATATTTTCCCAACCCCAGAAAGTGTTGAACCATTTCCTATATGTACTTATGGTATATCAAAATTGACTGGTGAAAAATTATTATATGCATATAGTAAAAAATATGGAATTGATTATGTGGCCTTAAGATATGGAAATGTCTATGGACCAAGACAGAATTATTTATCAGAAGCAGGAGTTATAGCAATTTTTATTTCAAGAATTATTGAAAATAAAGAGTGTGTAATTTTTGGTGATGGTAATCAAACAAGGGATTTTATTTATATTGAAGATGTTGTTGATGTAAATATTTTATTTATGAAAAATAATTTAACAGGGACTTTCAATGTTGGAACAGGTAGAGAGACAAGTGTTAATGATATTTTTGAGATTATAAAAAGAAATATAAAAAAAGAGTGTAAAAAAGTTTATACAGAAGAAAGAAAAGGTGAATTGAAAAGAAGTTGTTTATCAATTGAGAAAATAAAAAGAGAAACAGGATGGGTTCCTAAATTCACAATTGAAGAAGGAATAAATGAGACAATTAACTGGTTTTTATATAAGGTGAAAAGTTAATAAGAAGATGATTCCCATTCAGGGTCACTTATAAAAATATTATAATCTCTAAAAGCAAGATTTAAAACTTTTTGTTTATGGTTGTAATAATGCCAAAAACATCTAACAATAGGAACTTGTCCTCCATATCCATGCATTGATTGCCAAACTTTTGCTTCTTTCCACGTTACAATTCCATCTCCGTTTGTATCTGCCTGTTGTATATCTATTTCATTGTGAGTGCTTTCAAACCACCTACAACGAGTTGGTGCAAATTCATATGTATAACTACATGCTTCAACAGAAGGATTTCTATAATTGTAAGCATTTTCATCAAAAGGAGAAGGAGAATATGAAGGATAATTATTTTGAACTTTTGACAAAGGAATATCACATATCTCCGGAAAAGATGGATTTCCATGACCTTTGTTTCCTTTATTTAAATCAGTTAAACATATAAAAATTTTACCTGCACCAAGATAATTTGAACCAATACCAGGGATGTCGCTTTTACATAAAAGAGAAAGCCAAGTGGGATAATCGTCATAGTCCTGATAATACATTTCAATTGCTAGACCTATTTGATGAAGATTATTTATACAATTTGCCTGCCTTCCCTTTTCTCTTGCTGTTGAAAGTGCAGGTAAAATTTGACCCGCAAGCATTGAAATAATTGCTATTACAACAAGTAATTCTATTAGTGTGAAACCAGTTATCTTTTTCATTTTTTTACTCCTTTTTGCATTTCTTTTATTGTATTATAAATGTAATTTTTCATCTCATCATTTTGCTCATTATAATATAAAGCCCATAATTGTGTCTCAAGTTCTTCAAATTTCCCTTTTTCTTTTAGTATATTAAGTGCTTCTTTTCTAACATCTATATTTTCTTCTATATTTTCAACTATTTTTAAAAGTTTATCCTGATAATCTGGAGATTTCATATAAGAGAGAATTTTCAGTTTTGTTTCTTTATCTTCTTTATCAAACCTATTAATTAAGTAATCAATATTTTTTCTGTCAATTTTAATAATTGTTTCAAAGGTTATTTCTTTAATTTTTCTGTCTGAACTATCAAGATATGTGAGAAGTTTATTAAAATCAATTTGTCCTATACTCCAAGCACAAACTCTTTTTATTTCTTCGTCAGTTTCTTGTTGAAATATTTTTTCTATTTCAGGAAGCGCTTCTTTAATTTTTAGATTTCCTACATTATAAATTCCATAAATTTTTTCACTTTTATTTGGACTTCTTAATTGCTTAATAAACGTTTTTAAGGTTGGACTTTTGCCTTTTTTAGCACTCCAAATAGAAACTCTTAATATCGTTAGAAAAATAATTCCAATACATATCCACAAAACTATTCTCTTTTTTTTATCAAGACTTTTATAAAACTCAACAATTTTTTGCTTCATAAATTATATTATACCTAAAAAATAAAAAATTAAAAATTAAAGGGAATTAACACTTATTTCCAATTTTAGTTTAACAATTCCTAACTATACATTCTTTTCTAAACTTTGTGAAATCAATATTTATAATTGCTTCTTTTGTTTTTCTATCCCTGTAGCCCGAAATTTCCTCATTTATATTCAAACTTTTTCTTATACTCTCCATTATAATTTCTCTTATATACTTTCCCAAAATTGAAGAAAGAGAAGAAAGAGAAGAAATTTTTTCAACATCTTTATAAAAAATAACTTTAAAATTTTGTTTTTTATTTGAAATTTCATAAGAAGAAACTTTTTCATTTTCCTCAATTATTTTTATCTTATACTCTGGGAAAAAATAGTAAAGGTAATTTTTGTAATAAACAAAAGACCCAACTTTGCCGCAGAAAAATTTAATTTCTTTATATTTAATCATTTCCTTAATTATTTTACAGAAAACTGATAAATTGAGTATAAATTTTGAATTTTTTTTGTTTATAAATTCGTTAAAAAAATAGGGACAAATAACCTTAACCCTTATTTCCTTTAATTTATTTCTCTCTTTCAAAAAATCGTTATATTTTAATAAAAGTTTATCTATACTATCAATTTTAAAATTATAAGGTATATTCTTTTCACAGATATTCTCATTAAATGGACACTCAGAAATGACAAACCTTTTATAAATTTCATAAGGAGAAACTGGTAATTTTTTTTCAATCATATAATATAAAACAATTCCAATTTCCTCAAGTTTTTTAAAATCCTTTTTATTTTTGTAAAAAATTTTGCTATCCATTATATATTCTGGAATTTTTATATCCTTATCTGTTAGAATACCTGTTACAACAAGTGGACCAAGTATTGGACCGAAACCATTTTCATCAATACCACATATATATTTTTCCATAGAAATAATTTAACTTTTACTTTTTAAAATTGTCAAAATAATGGTATAATAAAACTGGAAAGGAGGTGAAAATATGGTGGAAAATATAAAATGGCTTGGACATGCAAGTATATTGATTACAAGTAGTGGGAAATATATATATATTGATCCATGGAAATTAGTTAAGGAACAGCCAAAAGCAGATTTAATATGTATTACTCATCCACATTATGACCATTTCAGTCCCGATGATATTAATAAAATTTTAAAAAAGGAGACGTTTTTAATAGGTTCAATTGGTACAGTAAGTAAAATAAAAATAGGTGAAAAAAGAGAAATAAAACCAGGTGAAGAAGTAAATCTTAACTGGGTAAAAGTTAAGGGAGTTTTTGCTTATAATATAAATAAAAATTTTCATCCAAAAACAAGTAATTTTCTTGGATTTTTGATTGAAATTGAAGGAAATAAAATTTATATTGCTGGAGATACCGATTTTATACCTGAAATGAAAGAAATTTCTGCTGATATTGCAATTTTACCTGTAGGTGGAACTTATACTATGACAGCAGAAGAAGCAGCAAATGCAGTAAATATTATAAACCCAAAAATTGCGATACCATATCACTTTGGAGATATTGTTGGTTCAGAAAGGGACGCAAAACTATTTTCATCTTTTGTTTTAAATTCAAAGGTTGAAATTTTAAAAGTAGAAAAATAGTTATTTAGGATATTTTGCTTCAACAATTGATTTTATTCCACCACGTGGATTAAATTCCCCTTTTACTTTCATCCATTTTGGTTTACATGCATTTACAAGGTCGTTTAAAATTCTATTAACTGCATTTTCATAAAAAATCCCCAAATTTCTATATGCCTGTATATAAATTTTAAGTGATTTAAGTTCAATAATCCATTCATCCGGTTGATATTCAATAGTTATAGTTCCAAAATCTGGTTGCCCTGTTTTAGGACATAAAGAAGTATATTCAGGAATAATTATAGTAATTGTGTAATCCTTAAATTGATTTTTAAAACATTCAATTTCAGGCAATTTTGCATCAAGTCCTGCTTGTGCAAATTCTTGATAATCTTCCATTTTTAAAATCTTATTTCAAAATCTTCAAATTCACCTTTATAAACTTCTTCAATTTTTTCAATTTCTCTTATATTTTTCCCCAAATATCCTTCTTTTAACTCTTCTAAAAATCTTTCAACCTTTTCTTTCTCGCCCTCAACAATTATTTCCACTCTTCCATCTGGTAGATTTTTAACCCAACCGTAAACACCAATTTTATTCCCTATTCTTTGAGCATACCATCTAAACCCAACACCTTGAACTCTACCACTTACATATAAATGATACCTCTTCATAAATAAAAAAGCCCGCCACTTTTTGTGGCGGGCTAATAGACATTAATATTCTGGATAGGGTGGTGGAGTTGATGTTTTTTCTTTCTTTTCAGGTATTTCAGTGATTAGTGATTCCGTTGTTAAAAGTAAAGCCGCCATACTTGCTGCATTTTCAAGAGCGCTTCTTACAACCTTTGTAGGATCAATAATTCCTGCCTCAACAAGATCCTCAAAATCATCTTTTTCTGCATTAAATCCAAAGTTTGGATTATCACTTTCTCTAACTTTCTGAACAACCACTGCTCCATCAAGTCCTGAGTTTTCTGCAATTTGTCTTAAAGGTGCTTCAAGTGCTTTTTTAACAATCATTGCTCCTGTTTTTTCATCAGGGTCATCTAAATTTAATTTATCTATTTCATCCTGACATCTAATTAAGGCTACTCCTCCTCCAGGAACAACTCCCTCTTCAACAGCTGCTCTTGTTGCACTTAAAGCATCCTCCACCCTTGCTTTCCTTTCTTTCATATCTGTTTCAGTTGGTGCTCCCACATTAATAACTGCAACTCCGCCAGCAAGTTTTGCAAGTCGTTCCTGTAATTTTTCTCTATCATAATCAGATGTTGTCTTTTCAATTTCGCTCTTAATTTGATTAATTCTTCCCTGTATTTTTGCAGCAGAACCAGCACCTTCAACAATTGTGGTATTTTCTTTATCAACTATAACTCTTTTTGCTCTACCAAGCATTGAAAGATCAACATTTTCTAATTTAAGTCCCAATTCTTCCATTATTGCCTGTCCACCAGTTAAAATCGCTATATCTTCAAGCATTGCCTTTCTTCTTTCACCAAAACCAGGTGCCTTAACTGCACAGCATTGTAAGGTTCCTCTTAATTTATTTACAACTAATGTTGCAAGTGCTTCACCCTCAACCTCTTCTGCAATTACAAGTAAAGGTCTACCTGCCTGTGCAATTTTTTCAAGCAATGGAAGAATATCCTTTACTGAAGAGATTTTTTTATCATGTATTAAGATATATGCATCTTCAAGAACACATTCCATTCTCTCAGGGTCAGTTATAAAATATGGTGAAAGATAACCTCTATCAAATTGCATACCCTCAACAACTTTCAATTCTGTTTCTGTTCCTTTGGCTTCTTCAACAGTTATAACTCCTTCTTTTCCAACTTTATCCATTGCTTCTGCTATAATCTTACCTATTTCAGGGTCATTTGCTGCTGCTATTGTTGCTACCTGCTGAATTTCATGTTTGTCCTTTACTGGTTTACTCATCATTTTTAATTTTGCAACAACTGCTTTAACTGCTTTTTCAATCCCTCTTCTTAAATGAACAGGATTTGCTCCCGCTGCAACATTTTTAAACCCTTCTTTGGCTATTGTAACAGCAAGTAAAGATGCAGTTGTTGTTCCATCTCCTGCTACATCATTTGTCTTTGACGCTACTTCCCTCAAAAGTTGTGCACCAAGGTTTAAATATGGATCTTCAAGTTCAATTTCCTTTGCAATTGTAACTCCATCATTTATAACAGTGGGAGAACCAAACTTTTTTTCTAATACAGCACATCTTCCTTTAGGTCCTAATGTAGGTCTTAAAGAAGATGCCATAATTTCCATTCCTTCAAGAATCTTCCTTCTTGCCTCTTCCCCAAGTAAAATCTGTTTTGCCATTTTTCACCTCCTTTTTATTTTTCTTCAACTATAGCCAAAATATCATCTTCCTTTAAAATTATATATTGTTTATCATCCACTGTTACTTCTGTCCCTGCATATTTTCCATATAAAACTTTATCCCCAACTTTAACCTCCATAGGTATTATTTCACCCTTATCATTTACCTTTCCTTTGCCAACAGCAACAACTTTACCTTCCTGTGGTTTTTCTTTTGCAGTATCAGGAAGAATTATACCCCCTTTTGTTTTTTCTTCTGCTTCAAGAGGTTCAACAACTACCCTATCCCCGAGAGGTCTAATTTTAAATTTTGTACCCATATTCACCTCCTTTTAATTTAGTGTTAAATTTAAAGAAGAGATTTTTTCTTTGAATTATATATTATACCCTTTATTATCTAATTTTGTCAAGAGATCGGTATTCCTCAAAAATAATCTCGTCAAAAATATATTGTTTCCTCAAAAATAATTTAGTTAAAATAAAGACCATACTGTATCCTATTTTTTTATTAAATAAAGGAAGGAGGGACACAGTATGGTCTTACAATTTCCAAAATTATTATACACTATGGAACAGAGATATGCAATTATAAAAGAGAACGCAAAGATATATCAAAAAGCGAGGAAAAAGATTAAGACAGAGATGTTAAATGAACTTACAAATATTTTAGGATTTAACCGAGATTACATTGCTTATTTATTAAGGAATACAGGGAAGAAGATTTATTTAAAGGGAAAAGGCATTGT
>Ga0197143_1001916_pt1 | contig 16388 bp, 14 predicted proteins | sample GBS70_MetaG_FD_148603 | JGI IMG/M metagenome (GOLD analysis project Ga0197143, IMG submission 148603) | Sediment microbial communities from Great Boiling Springs, Gerlach, Nevada, United States - GBS 70_MetaG | ecosystem: Environmental > Aquatic > Thermal springs > Hot (42-90C) > Sediment...
TCCCGCGAGCCTTGCGAATGGAGAAGCTACGTTCGAAGACAAAGGTGATAGAGATGAGCGACAGCGCAATGAGTACTGCAACCAAGGGACCGCCCGTGTAGACGGTTCCCAGAACGTTACCGGGGATGGGTTCGCGCCGGCGTTCGCCGTCTTTGAAGTTCGCCGGATTGCCCATGACGAATTGGTAGAAGGCAAAAGACAATAGCAGCGCCAGCGTGATCACGATGATGTTAAAGGCGTTGCGCATGAGAGGAGACTCCACACTTCGGTGAGACCATCTCTGCAGTACAAAAATACTGTGCCGTCGAATTCTCTTAGGCTTCTCAGGGCGCATGTACAGATTGGCAATGACTGGTCAACAACTCTGCTTGCACTAACCGTGTAACTCTGCTGGTGGCTCAAGGAGCCTCCCCAGGAATTCCTCGGCTCTTTCCTTATCTTCTACCAGGTCTTCAATGGCGAAGAAGTCAATGTAGGGACGCTGCTCTAATTCAGAGCGCAAAGTTGGCGTTATCGCTGCAGAAGATGCCACAAGGAGAAGTACAGCCTTTGGATGTTCTCGCTGAACGCGCTCCAGAGTCTTCACAGCTGCCCCTAATCGCTCAAGGGCACCAGCAGGGTCAATACCTCCCTTGATCTCTACCGCTGCCAGGATTTGACCAGAGAGGTGAACTACCACATCAGGGTCTTTGCCAAAGATGACAAGCCGTCCGTCTGGGAGCTGAACTTGTCCGCTTTTGTCTTTCGTTGCTCCCAATCTGCCCAATGCCGAAGCGATTAGGTCATAAACTTGCTCCTCTGCCCTCTTACCTTTGATGTTTTGCCATGTGCCTTGGGCTTGAGCGCCTGCTGTCATGCCCCGCCAAAGGTCAAACTCCCTCTCATTAACCTCAGGGTCTTCACAAATCAACTTGCTGATGATTTCGTTGAGGTATCGTGCCAGATGATGGGCTTGAGTATCGTCCATTTTCTTAGTGCGAGAACCTTTTTCCCACGCTGCTATAGGCAAGCCAACATTACTCATGGACTTTTGAGAGACCATAGCCAGCATGCGGTAGTAAACCACTCGTCTTGGGTTTTCCTGTAGAACTTTGGGGTGAGCGAAAACCTTCACAGGTTTGATGCCACCATGGATGACTTTATTCCATGCCTGCTCTTCGATGCCCAAGCCTTCCCGATCGCTCCAGTCATAACTTTCACCTCTCAGTTTCTCAATTTCTTCTGCTAAATCTATCAGACCCCATTTGTGGAGCATCCGATGAAAAATTTGGCTCTTTGCCAGTTGATCCAATCGCCAAGCATCTTGCTTTTGCTTTCGTCTTTCCGTTTCAATTGCCTTACGCTTTCCCATCCCTCTCACCTTCTTAATTGCCAGAAAAGCACACTCTCCCGCACAGGCAAGCGACCGTAGCGTCCCATCTGCTGAGAACTGTTGCCCTTATAGCGGGCGACAACGATCTCTTCTGTCTCAAAGCCGTATCTGGCTGCTATGTCACAAAGGATCAGGTCCGTTGGCACCATCTCTCCCTCAAAGCGAACATTGTCCACCACCATTGCCACTAATGAACCGCTCGCACAAACTTCAGCGAGCCCACGAATAACCCGCTCCATATCCACAAAGTAAGCCAGCAACATCACAGGGATGCGGGGATTGTTCAAGGGTTTCCCTTGCAACGCTTGCAACACTTCTGCGACGGCAGGATGTGGTGGCTGGTCGTGTTCGTCAGCTTTACTCTCTATGTGCGAACGTAGGAGGGAAAAGCGCACCGATTTTAGTTCTTCAAAGTTGCGGACGAAGAAGAAGCACAACTCCAGCGAATAACTGCGGGTGTAGTCATAGCGGTTAGGATAAGGGGGTGAGGTGATCACGGCGGAAGGAGAGCGCTTGAAGGAGAATTTTGATATTTCGCGTGCATCACCGAGAAGAACTTGGGGGATGGCGTCTTGTTTTGGCTCACCAAACAATTGGCGGGTGTGAAGAAGGTCTCGTTCTGCTTCCGCTACTTTCCGTGCCAACGCCACCTCTGGTGGCATCGGCTGCTTGTTGCGCTTCCAGCGGAGGAATTGTCCGTCGTTGGACATGAAACTGCAAGACTCCAAAATGCTCATGAGTAGCAGTTGAAAAGTCTCTCGCAAAGGCGGCTCCAGTAGGTGGAGGGTCGTTTTCCACTGGCGCAGCTTGAGAAGGGTCCTTGGTTCGAAGGCTATTTTTATGACAGGTACATCATCGGCAATTGGAGCAGGCTCTAAGGTATAGACCTTCGTGCTGAGCCGGTGAAATGCTTCTTGGAGAGCACCCGAGGGAATCCGAAAAAACTTGGGAAGGGTCTCGGCAATGAAGGCAGCGACCGGAAGTCGATCAAGGCCGACGGAGGGTATCCCTTGCGTCATCCCTGCAAACAAGGTCGTTCCCATCCCGCAAAACGGGTCCAGGAGCAAATCCTCGGAAGTTATGCGCAGTCGCTTGATGAGCTCTCTTATCAAGGCAAAACTGAATGCCTCCTTGAATCGGTAGAGGCGCAGGAGAGGAACATGCTTATTGCCGGCGTAGGAAACCAGCCGCGACCACTGTGGTAATTCCTGCATGCGTTCCCGATACCGTTTCTCCAGAACTTCTCGTGCCGACCCCACGGCACGAATGGTTGAATGCTCTATCGAGCTGAACAGATATCCCTCCATCTTCATGGATTCTGGACATGGAACGGTGTTGTCTCCCTCGTTGCATTACTTGCTGTTCGTGCACTGCTATGCACGCCGAATCTGCCCCTACAGGCTCTGCTGTGCCAAGAGAGTTTCCATGCGCTCGATGGTGCGCCGCACATCGGCAGCCGAGCGGTGCAGTGCCTCGAGCTCCTCTGCGGTGAGCTCGATAGAGAGGATCTCTTCAACACCGTTGCGCCCAAGCTTGACCGGCACGCCGCAGACGACATCGGAGAGCCCATACTCGCCCTGGAGCAACACTGCGCAGGGGAGGATCTGCTTACGGTCGTGTACAATTGCCTCGAGCATCTCCACCACGGCGGTGGCGGGTGCGTAGTACGCACTGCCGGTCTTGAGGTACTGAACGATTTCTGCGCCGCCATCGCGCGTGCGTTGGACCAGTGCCGCAATACGGTCGCTGGGAAGCAGCTCCGCCAGCGGGATTCCGGCAACGGTGGTGTAACGAATCAAGGGAACCATGCTATCGCCGTGCCCGCCCAGGACGAAGGCGCTGACGTCCTTGACCGATACCCCCAACTCCATCGCGATGAAGCTGCGGAAGCGTGCCGTATCGAGCACCCCTGCCATTCCCAGAACGCGCTCGCGCGGCAGCCCCGTGACCTTGAGCGTCAGGTAGGTCATCGTGTCGAGCGGGTTGGAGACGACGATGAAGAGCGCCGTGGGCGAGTACGCGAAGGCTTGTTCGGCGCAGGACTTGACAATGCCGGCGTTGGTGCTCAGCAGGTCATCGCGGCTCATGCCGGGTTTGCGCGGGACGCCGGCGGTGATGACCACGATGTCGGAATTGGCGGTATCGGCATAGTCATTGGTGCCGATGACCCGGCAATCTTGCCCCAGAATGGGGAGGGATTCGTAGATATCGAGCGCCTTGCCCTGTGGGATGCCCTCGACGATATCCAGCAAGACAATCTCGCGTGCAACGCCGCGCACCGCTGCAATGTGGGCGGTGGTCGCTCCCACGTTGCCCGCCCCGATGACCGTCAACTTCATCGCTGTGCCTCCGCTGCTTCCGCCGAGGGGCTTTCGACGGGATAGACCGATATCTTGAGCCGTTGCCGGTCCTTGCGCTCGAAGACTACCTTCCCGTCAACCAGGGCATAGAGGGTGTAATCGCGCCCCATGCCCACGTTGCGCCCAGGGTAGAATTTCGTTCCCCGCTGGCGGACCAGGATGTTACCTGCGCGGACAAACTCCCCACCGAAGCGCTTGACTCCAAGGTATTTCGGGTTGGAATCCCGCCCGTTGCGGGTGGAACCTCCGGCTTTTTTGTGCGCCATGGCGTCTACTCTGCGGTTGTGGCACTATGCTCCAGCTGGATTGCCGTGATGCGCAACTGCGTGTAGAGCTGCCGATGCCCCTTGAAGCGCTTGTAGCCCTTGCGCCGCTTCTTCTTGAAGACGATCACCTTTCTGCCCTTGCCGTGTCCGAGCACCTCGGCACGAGCGCGTCCGGCAACGTACGGAGTGCCCACGTGGAGCTGCTCCCCGTCCTGGAGCAGCAAGATGGGGAATTCCAGCTGAGTGCCGGGTTCGGCGTCCAGGTGGTCGACCGTGAGAACGGTGCCTGGGCTGACCAGGTATTGCGCACGGGCAATTTCGACAACGGCGCGCATCTGTGCGCCATGCGTAGTTGAACAGCACGCAAAATTAGGGCTTTTGCCCGCTTTCACAGGGAAAGCTCCAGCGGCGGGGTCTGCACGCGTTCGGCATTGATGCGGCGGACCTGCAGGACGAGCCGTTCGACGAGCTGTTCGAAGTACTCCCGCACGTGAGCTCCGGCGGGGTGGAGTGCTGCAGGGATGCCCTCATCGGCGGCGCGCTGCAGGAGTCCATCCACTGGGAGCTCGCCCAGGAAGGGGATACCGAGCTCCTGAGCCAGCCGGGCACCGCCACCGTCGCCGAAGAGGTGCTCCACATGCCCGCAGTTGGGGCAGCGGAAGAAGCTCATGTTCTCCACAACCCCCAGGAGCGCGACATTGACACGGCGAAACATCGCGGCGCTGCGCCGGAGGTCTGCCAGTGCTAACTCGTGCGGGGTGGTTACCAGGACAACCCCTGTCAGGGGCACCTTCTGCGCCATGGTGAGCTGAATATCGCCAGTGCCCGGGGGTAAGTCAAAGACCAGGAAATCCAGTTCACCCCAGTCCATCTGTTCCACCAGCGTCATAAAGTAGCCTGCCAGGAGCGGACCGCGTAGGATGGCAGCCTGGTCGCGCTGCATCACAAAGCCCATTGAGGCAATGCGGATGCCGAAGCGCTCGTGCGGAATGCCGATGACGCGACCCTGCTCATCCTTGCGTGCCGCTAGCGGGACGTCTTGAAGCCCGAAGAGCACCGGCGCGCTGGGACCGTAGATATCGGCATCGAGCAGCCCAACGCGGGCGCCGGACTGCGCCAGCATGACAGCAATATTGGCGGCAACGGTGGATTTCCCCACACCACCCTTGCCCGAGGCAACAGCAATGAGGTTGGTCACTTCCGGCAGCACGGTCGAGGGAATCGGGCGGGGAACCTCCTTCTCGCGCACGTACAGCTCCAGCTCGGCTCCGGGAAGCGCCTGCTCCACCAAAGCGCGGCAGGACTGCTCAATGCGCCGCGCCACCCACTGCAGAGGCGGGATAAGCTCCAGGTACAGCTCCACCCGCCCATCGCGCAGCTGGAGGCTGTGCACGGCGGAGAGCTCGCCCAGGGTGCGTCCGAGATCGGGATCGGGAAGCTGCTCCAGCCGCTGCCGCAAGGATTCAAGTGCTGTGCTGCTCTCCATGCTCGTCCGGCACCATTGGCGCGGATGCAGACGGAGCTGCCATCGGCTGCGTGTGCGGCGGAGTGGAGGAGCGCAGGAAGAGCGCACGGAAGAGCCAAAGCTCCAGTGGCAAAGGCAGTAGCAAGCCCAGTCCGTCGCGGGTCAGCCACGGAGTCAGCTTGGGCTGGGGAATGAGCAGGCGCACGAGCGCTCCGCTCAGTGTCCAAACCAGTAGGAAGACCATTCCCACCAGCAGTACCGCCAAGATGCCCTCGCGCAACCCTCTCTCTTGCCAGCGCTGCGTAAAGGCGTAGAGGGCTGCCAGAAGGTGCAGGTACAGCACGAAGAGCTCTGCCATGCGCGGCTTTTGTAACTTGCAGCTTGCCGGAACAACGCAAAGTCGGCTCAACCCTGCGGAGCGAAATTATGGAAGCAGCACACGATTACTGCGTTGTGTTGGTCACGACGCCTTCGCTTGAGAATGCGCAACAGCTTGCCCGCGTGCTGGTGAGTGAGCACTTGGCTGCCTGTTGCAATGTGGTTCCGACGGTCTACTCCTACTTTAGCTGGAAGCAAGCACTACACGAAGCGCAGGAGGCATTGCTCATCATCAAGACAGCGCGGGAGCGCTTGGCGGAGTTGGAGCGCCGGGTGAGCGAGCTGCATCCCTACGATGTGCCCGAGATCATTGCCCTTCCGCTGGAAGCCTCGGCATTGCCCTATTTGCAATGGCTCGGCGAAGTGCTCCGACCCGAATAGAACCACCGCCATACCGTGCCATTCGGGAGCTGCGCGCCGATGAGCGTCCGCGCGAGCGTTTGCTGCGCTATGGCGCGGAAACCCTTGCCGATGCGGAGCTGCTGGCAATCCTCATCGGCTCGGGCACACGGGGATTTTCCGCACTCGATGTTGCGCGGGAGCTCCTGCGCCGCTTTGAGAGCTTGACTGAGCTCTCACGGCGTGATGTGAGCGAGTTGCGCTCGGTGCGCGGGATGGGGCAGGTGCGGGCAATTGTGCTGGCAGCAGCCTTTGAGCTTGTGCGCCGAATTCAAGCCGAACCCTTTACCGCGCGCAAGGTGATTCGCTCGCCCGAAGACGTTGCGCGCATGTACATCCCACGGCTGCGTGGGGCGCGCAAGGAGAGCTTCCGCGTGCTGCTGCTCAACACGGCAAATCAGATTCTGCGCGAGGTGCTCGTCAGCGAAGGTACGCTCGATGCCAGCCTGGTGCATCCGCGCGAGGTCTTCCGGTTGGCAATCACCGAAAGCGCCCGCTCGATTATCCTCTTGCACAACCATCCCTCGGGCAATGCCGAGCCTTCGCCCCAGGATATCGCCGTCACGCGCCAGTTGGTCGGCGCGGGCAAGCTGCTGGATATCCCCGTGCTGGACCACATCATCATCGCCGGGGAGGAGTACACCAGCCTTCGCGAACGGCAGTTGCTGGAGTAGCCAGCGTTAGGAGCGTTCCCGATGGACCAGCCACGTGTTCGCCTGTGCGGTCGGAAGGATGAGGACGTCGGCGATGAGGACGTGCGGCGGTCGGGTGGCGCAGAAGAGTACCACATCGGCAACGTCGGCAGCGCTCAGGGGCTGGAGTCCTTCGTAGACCTTTCGGGCGCGTTCGGCATCGCCACGGAAGCGCACTAGGGAGAACTCCGTCTCCACCAGTCCGGGGTCAATATTGACAACCCGGATACCAGTGCCGTTGAGGTCGATGCGCAGCGCCTCGGAGAGGGCACGCACGGCGTGCTTTGTGGCGCAGTAGACGTTCCCGTTGGGATAGACTTCACGTCCGGCAATGGAAGCGATGTTGATGACCATGCCGCTGCGGCGGGCGACCATAGCCGGAAGGACGGCGCGCGTTACGTTGAGCAGCCCGCGAACGTTTGTATCGAGCATCTCGTCCCAATCCTCGGGGTCGCCCTCATGAATTGGAGCCAACCCGCGCGCAAGCCCGGCGTTGTTGATGAGGATGTCGATGGCAGCCCACTCTGGCGGCAGTGTTCCGAGGGCATGGTGGACGGCGTGGCGGTCGCGTACGTCGCAGACCAGGCAGTGTGTAGGGATTCCGTAGCGCTGGTGCAGCTCGCCGGCGAGCTGTTCGAGCCGCTCACGGCGGCGAGCCAGCAAAAGGAGCCGAGCTCCGGATTCGGCGAAGCGCTCCGCGCATGCCTGTCCGATCCCGCTGGAGGCTCCGGTGATGAGCACTGTCTTGCCCTGTAGCATCGTCTGCGCTTGCCCAAGTGAGACAAACAGGGAAAAAGGACGAATGCGCCATCGCTTGCATGAGCTGTTGCAGCAGAAGCTACCTTCGGTTCGCCTTCCGCGACTGGAGTTTCTGGGCAACTTCGGAGGCTGGAATGGCTTTGTGTTGCCAGACCCGGGCAATCCGCTGTGTGTTGTGGAGCTGGTCTTCCCCGTCGGCTGGGCTGCTGCCCCGGAGGATGGTGTAGCACTGCTGACGGCACGGCTATTGCTGCGGGGAACTCGGCGGCGGACGGCGTCGCAGTTCCATCGGGAGCTGGAAGGGTTGGGTGCGGAGCTGCACGTGCGGGTCCAGCGCCAGTATACGCGGCTGGGGGCGGTCTGCCTGCACGAGGTCTTCCCAGCGGTATGGGAGCTGCTGCGGGAGTGCATACTGGAGCCGGCGCTGGAGGAATCCGAGTTCGAGCGCGAACGCCAGCGGCAGCGGGCAGGATTGCTGCAGTGGCTGCGGGAGCCCGAAAGCCTTGTCCACTACGGCTTTTGGCAATGCCTGGCACCGGGACACCCCTATGCAGGACTGCGCTGGGGAAGACCGGAAGCGCTGCAGAGGCTCACCGTGGTGGAGTGCCGGCAGTGGTACGAACGGCTCCGCCGCACTGCGCCTGCGTATGCCTTCTGCGCCGGTGGGTTGCCCGCAGAGCACTTTGCCGCAGCAGTGGAGGAGCTTGCCCGGGCTATGCCTCCACAGAACTCCCCACCGCCGGAGTTCCCGCCCGTGCGTGCACCCCAGGAGCGCGTACTGGGGATCGTCCCCAAAGAGGAGGCAGCGCAGAGCGTGCTGCTCATCGGGCAGCTCTTGCCCGGTGCGCTCGAACCGGATTTCCCGGCGCTCTACCTTGTGGGGATGGTGCTGGGAGGACACTTCCTGGCGCGGCTCAATCGGCTGCTTCGGGAACGCTTTGGAATGACGTACGGCATTGGAAGCCGTGTGAAGCTCTTACCCGACCAGACGTTGCTGCAGGTGGAGGGAGCGCTGGACACAGCACGGCTGCGCGCGGGGCTGGAACAGATTCTGCAGGAGTTCGAACGCTTAGGGCAGGAGCCGATCTCGGGCGAGGAGCTTGCCCGCGCTCTTCGGGTGTTGCACGGGGCGTTGCTGCGGCAGAGCGCAACACCGATCTCTGCATTGGGCTTGCTCAGTGGAGCCGTTCTTGCTCGATTGCCCGCCGACTACTACGAGCAGCTCCTGCAGCGTGTGCAGCAGCTTGAGCCGGAAGAGCTGTTTGAGGTCCAGCGCCGCTGGATGAGCACGCAGCATCTGGTCGTTGCTGTCTGTGGCGAACCGGATGCCGTAGCAGCCCAACTGGAGGGGCTTGGGCGGATGTGCCGGATCGCCTTGCCGGGAGCAGAGGAGCTCTACTGAGCTGCGGTGAGCATCTCTTCGATGCAAGCGGCAACGCTGCGGGCAAGTGCTTCAAGATGGTAGCCGCCCTCCAGCACTGCCAGGCAGCGCCCGTGTGCGAATGTTTCAGCCCAAGTGAGCACCTGCTGGCACATCCAGCGGAAGCTCTCCTCGGTCAGCCGCATCGAGGCAAGGGGATCATCCCGGTGGGCATCGAACCCAGCGGAGATGAGCACGAACTGCGGGGCGAAGTGCTCGACGGCTGGGGCAATCTGTTCGGTGAAGGCGCGCCGGTACGCCTCTTCGCCGCTGCCTGGTGGGAGCGGGATGTTGAGCGTATAGCCCAGACCGGCTCCGCGCCCGCGCTCTTCGGCGCGTCCGGTGCCGGGGTAGAGCGGGAACTGGTGCAGGCTGACATAGTAGACCGTCGGGTCCTCCTCGAAGATATGCTGGGTGCCATTGCCGTGGTGTACGTCCCAATCCAGGATGAGGATGCGGTGTAGTCCGCCGTGCCGCTGGATGAAGCGGGCAGCGATGGCAACGTTGTTGAACAGGCAAAAGCCCATGGCGTGGGCGCGTTCGGCATGGTGCCCTGGTGGGCGGACGGCGCAGAAGGCGTTGCGGCATTCCCCGGCGAGGATGGCTTCGGCAGCCCGCAGGACGCCACCGACGGCAAGGCAGGCAACCTCGTAGGAAGCAGGAGAAAGCGCTGTGTCCGGATCTATCCACACCAGCCCATGCGCAGGAACACTGCGGCGGAGGAAGTGCACGTACTCGGGCGGGTGGACCAATGTAAGCTCCTGCTCGGTTGCCGGACGCGGTGCAAGGTGCAGCAAACGCTGCCAGAGCGAGCGCTGCTGGAGCTCTTGCCAAATCGCCTGGAGGCGCTCCGGACGCTCCGGATGCCCCGGACCGGTGAGGTGCTCCAGATAGCGTGGGTCACTCACAAAACCGGTCATCCTACGAGCGACGCTGCCGTCGTTCGTCTCTGCTGCCGGTTGTAGGGACGAGCAGCCATGCGCGTTCTGGTGTTTGCCCTTTCTGGCATTGGGGATGCGCTCATGTTCACGCCGGCGCTGGAACTGCTTCGGCAGCACTTCCCGGAGGCACAAGTGGACGTGCTGGCGATGTTCCCCGGGGTCAAGGAGCTCTATGAGCGCAATCCACACGTGCGCCGTGTCTACTTCTGGGACTTCCTCCGGCAGCCCTGGTGGCGTTCTCTGCACTTCGTGCTTGGACTACGCCGGCAGCGCTACGACGTCAGCATCAACGTGTATCCGGCAAACCGCTGGGAGTACAACGTGCTGAGCTTTCTGGTGGGGGCACCGCTACGATTGGGGCATCGCTACCGTCGGCTCAACTGGCGCGAACTGAATTGGCTCAACAACCGCCGTGTTCTGGAGGAGGACCATCTGCACAACGTCGTGGAGAATGCGCGCCTGGTGGAGCTCTTGGGGGTGCCGCTTCCGGCGCAGCTTCCGCCGCTGAGGCTGTATTTCCAGGCGCAGGACGAGGAAGTTGCCGAACGTTGGTTTGCCGCACAGGGAATTTCCGCCGAAGCATACTGCGTCGGCATGCATGCTGGGTCAGCAACCTTCAAGAACCACATCCGGCGGCGCTGGGCGCCGGAGCGCTTTGCCGAGCTCGCCGAGCGGCTCATCGCAGAGTGGGGTGCCGTTGTGCTCCTGTTTGGGACTGAGCACGAGCTCAACGAGTACATCCGCTCGCGCTGCCGCTTTCGGCAGCGGTGCATTGTGGTGGAGCAGGAATCGCTGCTGCATAGCGCTGCCATCATGCGGCGCTGCCGCCTGTTTGTGAGCAACGATTCCGCGCTCATGCACGTTGCCGCAGCGTTGGGGCTGCCAACGGTGGCGATCTTCGCCTACACGAACCCGGCCTATGTGCACCCATGGCAGACTCCTCATCGGATTGTGCGCAAGGAGCTGCCATGCAGCCCGTGCTTTTACTACTCGCCGCGTCCGGCGCGTTGCCGCTGGAGCGGTACAGATGCTTTCCGCTGCATTCACACGATCACGGTCGAAGAGGTCTGGGCAGCTTGCCGCGAGCTGCGCCGTGCGGTAGAAGGGGAATTGTCCTTGCCGGTGAGCTGATTTCGAGCGGCTCTGCTTGTGTGCTAATTTTGCACGGTCTTTTTAGCCTTGGCGCAGACAATGGAGCTGGTCGAACGCGAACGTGTGCTGCCTCGGCTCATCGAAGACGAGGTCCGCGATGCCTTTCTCGATTACGCCATGTCCGTCATCGTGGCGCGGGCGCTGCCGGATGTGCGCGATGGACTCAAGCCCGTGCAGCGGCGGATTCTCTACGCAATGCACGAGCTGGGGCTCCTGCCCAATCGCCCCTACCGCAAATCCGCCCGTATCGTCGGCGAGGTGCTGGGGAAGTACCATCCGCACGGCGATGCCCCGGTCTACGAAGCAATGGTGCGGATGGCGCAGCCCTGGACGATGCGCTACCCGCTCATCGACGGGCAGGGCAACTTCGGTTCCATAGACAACGATGCTCCGGCAGCAATGCGCTATACGGAGGCGCGGCTGGCGCCGCTGGCGCTGGAAGCCCTGCGCGATATCGAAAAGAACACGGTAGACTTCCGCCCCAACTTCGACGAAAGCCTCGCCGAGCCGGTCGTGCTGCCGACGGTTGCTCCATTGCTGCTGCTCAACGGTGCCGAAGGGATCGCCGTGGGGATGTCCACCAAGATCCCACCACACAACCTGCGTGAAGTGGTTGCCGCGCTGCTGGCATTGCTGGAAAATCCAGAGCTGAGCGATGAGGAGCTCTTGCGCTACATTAGTGCACCGGACTTTCCCACCGGAGGCATCATCTACGGCTACGAGGGCGTGCGCGAGGCGTACTTGACCGGGCGGGGCAGAATCACCATCCGCGGGCGTGCTGTCATTGAAAGCGGACGTGGAGGGCGTGAGGCAATCATCATCACCGAGCTGCCCTTCCAGGTCAGCAAAGCCGCGCTGGTGGAGAAGATTGCCGAACTGGTCCGCACCAAGGAGCTCGATGGCATCAGCGACATCCGCGATGAATCCGACCGCGAAGGAATCCGCATCGTCATCGAGTTGCGGCGCGATGCCGTGCCGTTGGTGGTGCTGAACAATCTCTACAAGCGCACGTCGCTACAGAGCACCTTTCCGGTCAATATGCTGGCATTGGTTGATGGGCGTCCGCGGGTGCTTTCGCTGCGTGAGCTCCTGGTGCAGTTTCTGCGCCATCGCCGCGAGGTCATCCTCCGGCGCAGCCGCTATGAGTTGGAGGGCGCCGAGCGCCGCGCGCACATTCTGGAGGGGCTGCTGCGGGCACTCGATCGGCTCGATGAGGTCATCGAGACGATTCGTTCCTCGCCCGACCCGGCGACGGCATCACAGCGGCTGCAGCAGACGTTCGAGCTCTCCGCCGAGCAAGCCCGTGCCATTTTGGAGATGCGCCTGCAGCGCCTGACGGGGCTGGAGCGCGAAGCCGTCCACCAAGAATACCGAACGCTGCTGCAGACCATCGAGCGCCTGCGCGCAATTTTGAGCAGTGAACAACTGCAGCGCCAGCTCATCGCCGAGGAGCTGCGCGAACTGGAGCGCAAGTACGGCGATGACCGCCGCACGCGCATTGTCTACGAAGCGCAGGAGTTTACGCCCGAGGACATCATTCCGGATGAGGAGCTCATCATCACGCTCACGCACCAGGGCTTTATCAAACGAACTCCCGCCGATGCCTACCGGCGCCAAGCCAAGGGCGGTCGCGGGCTGAGTGGCGCTGCCCCGCCCGAGGATGATTACGTCGAGCATGTGCTGTACGCCACAGCGCATTCGGACGTGCTCTTCTTCTCCGACCGTGGGCGCTGCTACCGGCTCAAGGTCTACGATATCCCCGAAGGGGCACGCACAGCCCGAGGGCGCTCGCTCTCAAACCTCATTGCCAAGGCACCGGAGGAACGCATCACCGCCAGCTTGGTCGTGCGCCACTGGGATCGCGCCGATTACATTGTGCTGGTGACCGCGCACGGCATGGTCAAGCGCGTTGCCCTGGAGGAGTTCCGTTCGGTGCGGAGTTCGGGCATCATCGCGATGGGATTAGCCGAAGGCGACCGCCTGGTGGCTGCCCACTTGACCGATGGGAATTGCCAGCTTGTGCTGGTGACCCAGCGCGGGCAGGTGTGCCGCTTCAGCGAGCAGGAGGTGCGCCCAATGGGGCGCCAGGCAGCCGGAGTGCGGGGAATCGAGCTGGAGAAGGGCGACCGTGTCATCGGCGCCGCTGCCATCGCCTCCGAAGAGGAGCACCTGCTGCTGGTCGGGCTGCGCGGCTATGGGAAACGCACCCGCGCAGCAGACATTCGCCTGACCCACCGTGCGACCAAAGGGGTCATCGGCATGCGCGTGACAGAGAAGACCGGTCCGCTCGTTGCCGTCCACAACGTCCGGGACCAGGACGACCTGGTGGTGATGACCGCCCGTGGGGTGCTCATCCGCCAGCCCATTGCGGGAATCCCACTGCTGGGGCGTAACACACAAGGCGTGCGCCTCATCCGGCTCGACCCTGACGATGTGCTGACCGATATCACCGTCGTTCCTCACGAGGACACAGAGGGCGCCGAAGAGCAGGCGTGAACCGGAGCCGATAGCGCTGTCCCCCACGACCGTAGGAGCACCCCGTGGAGATACCACCTGGCAGCTACCGTAAGGGCAACCCCTGTGGCTGCTGCCCAATCAAGCTCTGCCGGAAAAGAGCGGGAGACATGCAGTATACACTCAAGTGCGTATATTCGCAGCAACTCCCCGAAGCAGAGTGCGCGGTGGAACCAAGTGCGTATATTTGCAACCGCAGCTTCCTGAACATGGCAGCAAGCAGCATGTTCCATATAATCCCCGGTGCAACGATGGCACGCCGGCTTACACTCACGCTCGCTGCTCTCCTGGCTCTGTCCGTTGCCGCATCGCTCAAGGCACAGATACAAGTCGTCGTGGGGACAGGAACGAACCTCAGCTGGATGCGCCCATACAGCCAGTATTGCATAGGCAACTACTACGTTTATCCACGCAAGTTGTACACGGCAATTCTGTACTCGGGCTGGGCAATCCAGCAAGCTGGCGGGATGCCAGGGGTGATTAGCCGAATAGAGTTCCAGGCAGCGCCCGATCCATACTATGGACAGGGAACATTGTGCCAGTTCCGTGATATTGGGCAGCGCATCAAGGTGTACTTGGCAATCTCTCCGAATCCGAACTTTCCCTATCAAGGCACAACCTACACGGCGCTCATCAATGGACGGGCGCCAATGAACCTGCAGAACATCCAGTTGTGCTTCGATGGGGTTGCCTTTACCCGTACGATTCCAGCAAATGGCTGGGACGGGGTGGATTTGCAAACTCCGTACGTTTACACTGGAGGCAACCTTGTGGTCATCATCGAAGCGGTCAATCCCTGCAGTCAGAATTGCCCGACAAACTACCCTGAGTATATGAGGGGCTATGGGCTATGGCGCTCGACCTATATCTGGCAGTCTACGCCCAACGAGCGAAACACCCGCTATTGCATGATTTCGTGGTACTCATACTGCTACTCTGGGGTGGAGTACGACTACACAGGCTCGACTGCCTGGCCGTTTGACTACTACGGGCGCCCGAACCTGCGGATGACGCTGCTCCTGGGCATTGAGGCATCCTTCCCGAACCAAGGAGACATTTTGCGGGCGGTTTGGGATTACGATGGTTCCTCTCCACAACGTCCAAAGCCGTCCTTGACATTCCGGCAGAGGACAGGGGATCAAATTCGATTGACATATCGCATCATCGGTCCATTGCCGAGCACGAATCCAGTCTACATCGCCACCGATGGTGGCAATCCCAACGATACCATCATCGACATCACTGCGGGGAGCACGGGACTGGTGACCTTCTCTATAGGTTCAGCGAAGGGACCTTACGCAGGGGCAAATGGAGCATTGGCGCTTGCAACGAACAATGCTCTGGGTGGAACGTATCGGGTGCAGGCGTCCTTCCATAACGTTACTGCGGGATATCGCCAAGAGCCTATTTGGGAGAAGGAGTTCGTGATTGCTTACGATAACGATATCGCCGCAGAAGCGATTACGATGCCGCTCCCCTACCGTCCGCCGTCGTACACGCGCTACCCGCAGGGACTCAACACACCGGTAGAGGGGGTGTTCAAGAACGTAGGGTTGAATCCGGTGACCTCCTTCCGCGCGATTGCTGAAATCCGGCGCGTCAGCGACAATAGCGTGGTCTACCGCGATACGGTTGTGTGGTCAGATAACGTGGGGCTGCAGACCGGGCAGACGGCAACGATTCGCTTCAAGCCCTTCAACACGATGGAGGTGGGCAACTACAAGGTGCGCATGTGCGCGACGTTGCTGAATGCCCAGGACCAGCAATCCTACAATGATTGCATCCCACGGACAGGCGATCCGGATTGGGTCTTCCAGATTCAGTATGACATTGAGCTGGCGTCGGTGGGGATTGCCTATCCAGATGCCAATGCCGTAATCTACGGCGGGCGACCCTGGAAGCCGGTTGCAGTATTTGCCAACAATGGGCTGACGGATATGACCAATGTGCCCGTGCAGCTCATCATTACGCGGCTCTCCGATGGGCAGGTCATGGTGTCGCAATCGACATATGTGCCCGATATCCCCTCGACCTATCCCAACCAAGTGCCGCATACCTTTGATCCGGTAACGCTGCCGACGGGGCAGTACCGGATAACAGCGATCGTGAACCATCCGCAGGACCCGCTGCGGGCGAACGACACTGCGACGGCGATCTTCACCGTTCAAGGACCGCTTTCGGGGACGTACACGGTGGGGACGCTCTATGCTGGCAGCCCGCGCAACTTCAATACAATTCAGGACGCCATTGATGCGCTCTACGCGCGTGGTGTTAGTGGACCGGTGGTCTTCGAGTTGACTGACGCTTACTACGAGATCGGAGACGTGAACATCAGCGCCCCGGCAATCGAGCTGCGCTCGGCAATTCTGGGTGTGAACGCCCAAAACACGGTGACGTGGCGTGCGCATGGGCAGCGGGCGCTGCAGCGCGGCGGCGTCACCATCCGCCTCAAGAGCGGTATGGGCATTGGTATCTTGATGGAGCAGAGCCTGCAGACGGGGAATCCGTATGCGATTGTTCGGGAATTCCCAGAGCCGCGCTACGCCAACTTCCCTGGCTACATCATCTTTGATGGGGGTGCGCAGAAGTCGTTGAAGTTTGAGCTGGATGCGCCGGTGGAGCAGCCGCGGCGGGCGGTGTTTTATCTGGGGCGAGGGGTGCAGCATGTGC